>Ga0180899_1076_pt1 | contig 144107 bp, 132 predicted proteins | sample Deesub1362A_J573_FD_124278 | JGI IMG/M metagenome (GOLD analysis project Ga0180899, IMG submission 124278) | Desulfarculaceae bacterium JdFR-97 | reverse complement strand
AACGTGTCTACCGCAACACCTACCTTGCCCACCTCCCCCTCCACCAAGGGATTGTCCGAGTCATAGCCAATCTGAGTGGGTAAATCCAACGCTAAATTGGGACCCTGCCTTGCGCCCCGTTCGATCATTTGCTTGTAATAGTCCCGGGTGTCCTCTGGGGCCCCGTATCCCGAGTACTGGGCGGCCCGCGTCAGCCCGGATCCCCTCGGGGCCTTGGCGGCCAGCTTGGAGAGCCCCGCCAGGGGGTCAAAAGGATACGCCCCGGCCGTGAAGGGATATTCCCCTGGGAAGCCAACCTTCTCCAGGAAATCGAAGTCCCTCACGTCCAAGGGGGTATAAAAGCGACTGGGCGCCTCCTTCAGAAAGGGAAACCTGGAGAGGGCTCTCTTGCAGACCCCTTTCTCCCATTTGCGTTTCCTTTCCTCGATCTTCCCGTATTGATCTTCCATAGCTCCAACCCCGCATGGTCTTTAGATCGATTGGCCTCCTCAGGCCATGACACGCTCCAGACGGGCGAAAAACTGATAAGCGTGGCCCGGAAAATGGGTAATGGCCATCTCCAGGGCCTCGTCCCTGCCCGAAAAATAGATCCGTTTGATAACGAACAGAGGGTGCCCGAGTTGGACGTTCATGACGGCTGTGTGCCGCCCGGTGGCCACGGTAGCGTAGGCGATCTGGTTGGCTCGCCGAACGGTCTCCAGCGCCACCCGCTCCACTTCCAAGATCAAAAAGGGGCTATCGAGACGCCCCAATGAGATCCTTTCCCCTATTTCCTCGGGCAGATACGCCTCGAACAAGGCGGTATCACGTTCATTCAAGTATCGAACCCCCTCGAAATGAAATACCATCTCCCCTTCGGGGATCCCCATGTCGGCGGCGATCTTCGACTCAGCGCGTACGGGCCTCTTCGACCTAAGCTCCAGGGTGGTATTGGCCCCCAGGTAAAAGAGGTCGTCCACGTAGCCGTAGAGCTCAAAAGGACGCCCTGATCGAACCCGCGGCTTGACGAACGTCCCTCTTCCCTGCTCCCGGGTGATCAGCCCTTCGCTCTCCAAAATCATCATGGCCTGGCGCACGGTTGTTCGGCTGACCCCGAATTCCTGGCAAAGCTCCCGCTCCGCGGGGAGGGATTGAGAGGGCCCGACTCGACCCTCCAAGATACGCTTCCTGAGGACCCGCTCCAGTTGGTAGTAGAGTGGGACAGGTCCCTTCTTCAGAAAGGGGGAGTGTCCCTTTGAATCCTCCCTCCAAATCCCGCTCTCTTTCTTAGCTCCTTTCATGATCTCCCATTTTCTCCGTGTTTCGCCATGTATAACTCCGAGTAGCCGACAACGAGGTCCCGTATGGTCCTCGGATAGAGCTAACGGCATCGCAAGGCCCCTTGGCCCTGGTGGCCGTGGACTTCATTCCTGGAAAGTAAGCGATCTGTTCGAATTAATGGTTAGGATATTATGATGTCATTACCATTCTGTCAACAAGTTTTTTCTTGATCTGCCTTCCTACAAAAATTAGATTCTTCCGGCGATTGAACAAACAGGGCCTCAGGAGAGGTTTCCCCGTTGGAATCCCTTCCTTCCTCTCCCCTCCACACTTCTGGGTGAAAGGGAATGAATGAGCCCTGCCGCGACTGAGAAGACATGGAGGCAGGAGCTGTTGGGTTCAATGAGGCTGCTTTTTACGATCATCTCATCTCCTGTGTGCCTCGATGGTCTTCCCCTTCCCAGAAGCTTGCCGAAAAGACTAGCGCATGAAGAAGAGAATCTGGCATTGTTGGAATCTTCGTTAATCTCGATGCCAGGGAAGTCTGGCATTTGGATTCGTCCAAAAAACCGCAAGCGAGAGAGAAATAACCAGACCGCCGAATAAAAAGGCCATCCAATGAGAGGCAACCCAGCCTTCAGGATGTGACAATCTCGTAAGGAGTCCTCCGATGATCCAGTTTATCCAACCCCACACTACATTTAGAGCGGGAGACGAGCTTCGGCCAAAGGGGGTCATGTGACGCTTTCCACAAATCCCCTGGATCAAGTGAGGAAGTCCATTAAAAACAAGTATTGCTCCTAAAAACGCCAGTAATAGCTCGCCCATTTTTACCTCCTTTTAACCAACTCTAGAGATGCAAATGGGTCTTCTTGAGTTTCAATGGTATATCAGACCGGTCGCCGATTCTGAGAATCCCAACTGTTCAACCGATTGCCGACAGTTTGGCCTACATACCTTACCTATCACTTTCGCGGAGTTAAAAACATGAACAATACCACAAAATTCTGCATGACGATCCCGGTATCCGAACTACCCGCTTTCGATCCGCACGTACTGTTGATAAAACGGGGCACACTCCCCCATATCCGTCAGTCCCGCTGCGATGAGCTGGTTGGGGCCTCCCCCCAGCTTCATCCAGTCGTCCCTCCGGTAGAGGACCACATCAGGATGAAGGCCCTCCAAAGGCTCCAACCGGACCTTGAGGCGCCCTAGGGGTGATATCAGAAAGACGTCCCGCGAGAGATCCAGCTCTTGAAGAACAGGGTGCCCTGCAGCGACCCATGCTGTAGGAGTCTCGGGGTGATCCTCGGGGAGGATCTGCGAGTGGAGCGCATCCCTTCGGATGGCCGTCAGGAACCGGAATGGGAACCCTTGGGGCGCAGGAGGCTCGGGATGAAGCTCGGTGGTGAGCCAGAACTTGCCGTCTGGGTGATGGAAGGCCATCCCTTCGAAGGCGATCCATGGTCTGCGGGCACGGACGAACCCCTCCTGACGCAGTTCCTCGAGGGACACGTCCAAGTATGAGGACTCCAAGGTCATCCGCAAACAATCCTCGTCCGAAGGGATCTCCACCAGGGGATCCAGTCGTCTGCCCAGCTCTCGAAGGATCCAGGTGTCGCTCCGGGTTCCCTCCGGTGCCTCGGCCACAGGTCGGACATAGTGAACAAAATCGTGAAGCCACGAGCCGATGACGTCTTCCTTCTCCAGCATCAGTCTGCAAGGCAACACTAGATCGGCCCGTTCGGCCGTATCAGTGAGGAAGGCGTCCACCACGACCACGAACTCCGTCCGTTCCAGGGCCCGGGCAATGGTCCGGCTATCCATGGACTGGTTGACCACATTGGTCCCGTTGACCCAGATCATGCGAACGGGAGGATCCTTGGCTTCCAGGATGTCCCGACCCAGGGTGGGGAAGAGGAACACCCGCCTCTCCTCATCGAGAGGGTCCTCCGCCCATCGTGTATTGAGGTTACGAAGCGAGGAGATGTTATAGTAGACCCCTGCTCCCGAACGGCCCACATGCCCCGCAAGCACGGCCAAGGCATTGATGAACCGAACGGTCTCGCCGCCGAAACGGTGTCGCTGAAGACCCAAACCTATCAAGGTCGCCACAGGGCCCGGCCGACCATAGTAGTCCAAAAGGACATACAGGTCCTTCCCGCTCACCCCGCATGCACGCAGTAGGTCCTCCTCGGAATAGCAGAGGACTGCATCCCGAAAGGCCTCCCAGTTTCGAACACGGCCAAGGACCTCCTTCCCTATGCGTCCCTGGACCATGAGCCGGCGTACGGCGGCAGCGGCCAGAAACCGGTCCGTTCCCGGGCGGATCCGGATCAATGCATCCGAGAAGTCTTTATTTCCATCCCCACCCGGGGAGATGGTCAGGACTCGAGCCCCCCTCCTTCGGGCCTTCTTGACCAGGGCCCCCACATGGATCGAGCTTCTCAAGAGGTCCTTACCCCAGTTGACGATCCACCGGGCGTTGGCCAGATCCCGGATGTCGTTGTGATCCAGGGAGCCGAAATCCTCTATGGAAGCGGCTATGCCTGCTTCGTCACAGAGGCATCCTCCGGTCCGACTGGCACCCAGCCGAGCGAAGAAAAGAGAGGTAGCAAGCCTGAGCACCCCCTTGTCCGCCCCGCCCAGGATGTGCAGGATGGATGCAGGTTCCGCCCGATATTTCTGGATCTTCCGGGCACAGAGATCCAAAGCCTCCTCCCAAGAGACCGGATGCCACCCACCATCCACTCTCAGGAGGGGGGTTAGAATCCGGTTGGGACTCCGAAGCCTTCTTCCGAAACCACGGATCTTGGCGCAGGTGAATCCCCGTGTGATGGGATGATGGGGGTTGCCCCGGATCCGGATCCGGCCGTCCTCGGCCTTGGCCACCAGCAAGGAGCAGGCATCAGGACAGTCCAAGGTGCAAGCGGTCAGGGTCTCCACGGTCAGCCTCTGCTTTGGGGTTCGGGCATAAGACCATCAGGACGAGGGTTGTCTGTCGCATACTGAAACTCCATCTTCCCCTCTAGACGGCGCATGCGCAGGAAACGGGGGGCCATGCGGTATGAAAGTCGGCAGTCTTCGATGCGCTCACCGAGAACCCGGATGCGGCTCAAGTCCCCCTCCCCGAATCCCCAGTCCCACAAGAAGTTGAGGTAACGGATCTCGTCGAAGTCTACCCCCATCACCTCCACCCCTACTCGGTCCACGGCCACGTAGTCCGTTCCGGCCAGGGCCACACGATGCTCCACAGGTTCGCCCAAGAGGGGTCCATCACCCTCCATTCCCTGGAAGCCGTCCAGCACCGCTAAGTCGATATGGAGATGCTGCATGACCGTGAAGAGGTTGAAATCGAGAAATCTGACCCCCGCATCGCTGGGGTGCATGCGCACCTTGTCCATGATCACGATGGAGCCCATGATCACGTTCTTAGCCGTCAGCGTAACCCCCACCTGATGGTGGGTCTTCAAGCGGGCCACGGAAATAACGTAATTGTCCGGATCCACCATGGTCCACGCCACCTTTACCGGGTGGGGCTTCAGATCCGGATGAATCACATAGACCACCTTCCATTGGTCAGGGTCATTGAGATCCACGAGCTTGAGATCATATCGACGGGCCATTTCCTCATATCCATAGACGCGGAATGCACGTGATGTACTCCCCAACGTGGCCCCCTCGGCCAGGATGATCTCCCTCCCACCCAGGTCCCGAAGGAACTCCACCACTGACCGTGCCGCCTCTACGTGAGTTGCGCTCAGGGGGTGATGGGCCGAAACCAAGTTCACCTTGACCACCGCCCTACGTCCTTCCAGATCGATCTGGTCGGCTATCGCCTCCAAGGCCCGGCGCACGTTGTCCTTTCGATCCTCTCCTTTAACCAAGGCAACGCGAACCATTCCATCTCCTCCTCGACAAGCAGGCGGCTCTCACCCTGGCGGTCTTCATTCAGCATAGGCCTCTTCATCATTCCCCGTCAAACCTGTCCCCCAACTATCCAGGACCGCCAGGTCCTCATCTGCCTTTCCATTGGGGCTTGCGCTTCTCTGCAAAGGCCTTGGGCCCCTCTATGAAATCCTCCGACTGGTACATGGCCACCGTGGCCGGGAAGATGGTCCGACAGGCCTCCTCCAATGGCAGGCCAAGGCCCTTGACGGCCGCCTCCTTGCTAGCCCTGATGGCCATAGGCGAGCAGTTGAGGATCCGCTCCGCCCAGGCCTCGGCCGTGGCCATGAGTTCTCGAAGGGGAACCACTTGGTTGACGAGTCCCAGGCGATAGGCCTCCTGGGCCGTAATGCGTGATGCGGTGAGCATCAATCCCATGGCCAGATGATAGGGGATGGCCCTCGGCAGGCGATGGACACCTCCAGCACCGGCCATCATTCCCACTGTAGGCTCGGGAAGTCCGAACGAGGCCTTCTCGGCGGCGATGATGATATCGCAGGCCAGAGCGATCTCGAAGCCCCCGCCTAGGGCCAAGCCGTTGACCGCCGCGATCACGGGCTTGAAAAGATCGAACCTGAACGTGATCCCCCCAAAGCCCCCCTTGAGGTCCTTCAAACCCTTGGCTACGGCCTCGCCTCCGTGTTTGGCCTGCCACTTGAGGTCATTGCCCGCACAAAAAGCCCGGTCGCCGGCCCCTGTGATAATGGCCACCCAGGCATCGGCATCATTCGCGAAATCGTTGAAGGCTTCATCCATCTCTCTGCATGCCGGCGGATGCAGGGCGTTCATGACCTCGGGACGATTGATGGTGACCACCGTGATGTGCTCCTTCTTCTCCACCTTGATGAACTCGTAACCCATGATCCCTCCTTATAGGAATGATCTTGTGGAGCATCTCCACAGAGGTTGTGGCCCCGATCGTCAGGAAGGGAAGGGGCTCGATGGGGAGAGCGAGACCTCGGTGCCCTTTGACTCGTCCCGGAACTTCGCCTCCAACTCCTCCAACGGCCTCCATCCACGGCCCCCCAACCGAAGACGCAGTGAGGACAGCTCGAAAAGTGCGTGAAGGACATGGGGAAGTATATCAACCGGTTAAGGAGTAAGGGGGGACACCTCAGAGAAAATACTGTCTCTGAGGGACCTTGCCAAAATTTTCATGGGATAAAAAGAGAAGAGCGGCAGTGTTGCAAGCCCAGCTCTATCCCAGCGGGCTTATCCAATGAGCTGGCTCAGCCGCTCCTTCACCTCCAGGGCCTCGTCCACGATCCTTTTCATGAGGTCGGCCACGGAGGGCACATCGTCGATCCGGCCTACTACTTGGCCACAGGGGAAGAGGGCCTCGTCGGGCCTCCCCTCGGTCCATCCCTTCAGGCTAACTTGACCGCTGATAAATGGAACGAGTTCCTGAAGAGAGGCCCCCTTTCCCTCCAGCTCCAGGACCTTTTCGGCCCAGGGATTACGTAGGACACGAGCGGGGTTGTGCAGTGACTGCATCACCAGCACGGTATCCGACTCGGAGGACTGAATGATCCGCTTTTTCACAGAGGGATGGGCCAGGCATTCCCAGGTGTTGATGAATCGTGTGCCCATGACCACCCCGTCCGCCCCCAAGGCCAAGGCCGCTACCATGGAACGACCGTCACAGATGCCCCCTCCAGCGATGAGTGGGATCTCCACCGCATCCACTGCCTTGGGGATAAGCACCATGGTGGTGACTCCTTCCATGCTGGGGTGTCCTCCGCACTCGGTCCCCACTACAGCCACTGCGTCCACTCCCAGGCGACTCGCCTTGGACGCGTCACGCACCCGGGCGCACTTGTGGATATGGATAAGACCCGCATCTGTGATCTGCTTCCGATAGGGCTCCGGGTTGCGGCCTGCGGTCTCCAGGATCCGCACCCCGGATTCGATTACCACATCGATGAGTTCCTCCGGCGGACGGGGCATCAGGGCTGGGAAAAGGGAGACGTTCACTCCGAAGGGTTTGTCGGTCAAGTCCCTNGTCTTTTTGATCTCGTCCAAGAGCTCCTCACGAGTGGCAAAGGTGGCGGCAGGAAGGCAGGCGAAGCCCCCTGCATTGGCCACGGCCGCAACCAGCTCGGCTCGGCCCAACCAGTGCATGGTCCCGCACTGAATGGGATATTCGATCCCCAGAAGTTCGGTAATTCGGGTCTGGAACATACGACTCCTCCTTCTGTTTCTTTGTAAGACCAGGGGGGCTGCCGGAAGATACCCCAACTTGGATGCAACCTACAGGAACCCTGGCGTCCTTGTCAACGAAAATCCAATGACAGCCGGATGTCAAGGGCCATTGAGAGGGACCCTGTTGTTGCTGGTTCCAGTAGGAGGCAGTAGTTTGCTGGAAGCCACGTCTCCTGCTGCCATATCCGGGAGGAGATGAGTACAAAACTCCCGCCCCTCCAGGAAAAAGAAAAGGCCCGGGATTTCCCCCGGGCCTCAACCGGTTGCCCTATCCCCCTCCATCCTGCGGGGTCATCGACCGGGACTTCATCGGGCACCTGGTCCGAACTCCCCTCAAGACATTTCGGAGGTAGCCCTATGACCCGCTGGGGACCGGATCGCTCCCAGCGGACCGGCCAAGGAATCGGGCTTTAAGAAGGGGCCGACCTGGCCGCCATCCGATGTTTATNGAACCTCTAAAAGAGAGCGCCGCTCCGGCNAGAAGGAACCGCCACCGTTCCCTGCTTGGAGGTTTCAACAAACGAGGTGAGCATCTAANATGATACTTAGTCCTTTTTGCTTGAGGTGTCAACCCCCTCATCAGATGATCCAGGATGACCCAGTCGATGAGCTGGACCCCCGAAAGGGACAGCCTTTGCATGGGAAGGCTGAAGGCACCGGATCTCGTACCGGTAGAGACGGGCCAAGGCCCTGGCGGCCCGCGTCATGGAAGGATAGGCGGGGATGCCAGCCCTGCAGAACTCCGCTCGGAGTCGGGCCCCCTCGGCTGCAAGCTCCGGATCTCCCCCTTCGGTCTCCACTATCACGGCGGTGGGTTTGGGCCGAGGGCGGCCCCGTATCCGATGGATCACATCGGCCGTATGATCTGGGAGGGAGGGCATGTGAAAGGCCTTTCGAGGAATCAGCCGCTCTACCAGGATCATTCGGACGCCCGGGTCCTCATCTCCCACCTCGAGGACATCCGCTAGACAGCCGGGGTCCTGATAGGTCATCCACAGGTCCAAGGGATTTCCGGCAATGCTTCCGGCTCTGGGAGTGAGTTCTCGAAGGCGTTGCAGACTCTTCTGCGCGAGGGCGGGCACGCAGAGCCCCTCCCCAATGCAGGCATCCGCGGCCAATACGCTGTTTCCGCCTCCCCCTCCCACAATAAAAACCCCGTTTCCACCCGGAGGGGGAAGCAGGGCCAAGGCCACGATCGCATCCGCCCACTCATGCAGGCTCTGGACCTCCACGACCCCAGTCTGAGACGAAAAGGCCTCCCACAGGACGGAGCTACCCGCCATCCCTCCCGTATGGGAGACGGCTGTTGCGGCCCCTACCTTGCTTCGGCCTCCTTTCAGGAATACCAACGGTTTTACACGGTTCACCCGACGGACAGTATGCAGGAGTCGGCGGCCGTCCCGAGTCCCTTCCAGGTAGAGACCCAGAACTCGAATCTCCTCCCTCTCTGTCATATAGTCGAGAAGATCCATGGCATCCAACACGGTCCCGTTTCCGATGCTGGCCGCCATGTGGACCCCCACACCCAAGGAACACAGGTACTCGGTGAGGCGTTGGGTCATGGCCCCACTCTGCGAGATGATCCCCACAGGGCCGTCGAGGCCGGGAATGGCGCCCCAAAGGGTCAATCCGCTGGAAGGACAATAGGGCCCCATGCCGTTGGGACCCATGACCAGCAGACCCGCCCTTCGTGCGATAGAGATGATCTCCTCCTCCAGGGCCCTCCCATCGGGCGTATCCGTCTCGGCAAACCCTGCGCTCACGATATGGATGTGTTGCAACCCTACACGAGCTGCCTCCAAAAGCACAGACGGGACCTTGGATGCAGGCACGCACACGAGGGCTAGGTCCGGCACCTCGGGGAGAGATACCAGATCGGGATACGCCTTGAGACCTTGAACCTCGACTGCCCTGGGGTTGACGGGATATATCCGCCCGTGGAATCGACTCTCCAATAGGTAATTCAAGAAGCTCGCCCCGCCGAATCGGAACGGTCCGGCCGAGGCTCCCACCACCGCCACGCTTCGAGGGAAAAAGAAGGGATCCAGATCTTTCACAACCTCACTCCGTGCTTTCTTTTCTCACCCGTGCCGGAATGGCCTTCTATCCGGGTCGCTGTGCGCCACCATATTGCCCCAGACCGGGTGAGGAGTCAAAGCCCCTCTCGGTTCGACGCCCAATGTAGAGTTGCCTCTCTGCTCGTCCGGTTCTATAGTGGAAGGGAACCCAATAAAGGGACGCAGATGGAGTATAGAACGAAGAGGGAAGACCCTGGACGCATCCATCCGGAGCCGGAATACCGATATTGCCCAAAATGCGGGAGCTCTTTGGTCCTTCGGATATTAAAGGAGGGAGAACCCGCAAGGTTCGTCTGCGAACGCTGCTCTTTTGTCTTCTATCTTGACCCCAAAGTGGCCGTGGGGGCCATCGTCTGGATCGACGGAAAGATCCTCCTCGGCAGGAGAGGCATCGAACCCGCCTATGGCAAGTGGGTCTTTCCCGGAGGATTCGTGGACCGGGGAGAGACCGTAGAAGAGGCCGTGGTGCGGGAGACGCGGGAGGAGGTCAACGTCCATGTGGCGGTGCGGCGTCTCCTTAATGTCTACTCTTACCCCAATCGTCCCGTCATCATCATTGTCTATGAGGTGGAGATGCTCGGAGGAGACCCTAAAGCCGGAGACGAGACCCTGGAGGTAGGCATCTTCGCTCCGGAAGAGATCCCATGGGAGGATCTGGCCTTCCCCAGCACCCGCGATGCCCTTCGTGACCTCATCGAAGGGCCCCGGTCCGGTTCCTTTCCTCAAGAGAGATGACGCGGCCCTCATCCAAACCCTGAAGTCCAAAGACACCCATAGGGAGGTAGGTCGTGCCACTGCGATTCGTGGTTCACGAGCACCATGCAGCAAGGCTTCACTTTGACTTCCGGCTTGAAATGGATGGAGTGCTTCGCTCCTGGGCCCTACCCAAGGGACCCTCCATGAACCCGGCGGACCGTCGACTGGCCGTTGCCGTGGAGGACCATCCCCTGGACTACATTGACTTCGAGGGGATCATCCCTTCGGGACAATACGGCGCTGGGGCCGTGGTGATGTGGGACTCGGGGACCTATGAGCTTCTGGATCGAACCGATAATAAAATATCTTTTCTACTTCATGGGGAACGACTGCGGGGAGGCTTTACCCTGGCCCGCATCAAGGGCCGGGGAAAAGGGAACGAGTGGCTCCTGATCAAGAAAAAGGACGAATACGCCGACCCGGACTGGACGCTGGAGCTTGCCCTCACCCCCGAGAAGGAGGCATCCCTGAAGGAGCGCGTCCCCCCCTGCGAGACCTCTTAGTACAGGGCCTGGTCTGCAAGGCTGCCCTTTCTAGTCATATTGCAAAAATGAACCCTTCGAGGGGCCATATCAACGAGCGGAAATTATAAGCCAAACGGATCAAGAAAGGCCTACGGCCCGGCTGACGGTCGCCACCCCTATAGACATAATGATGTGTAAAAGAGCATATTATGACATCATGGAGGCATAGAGATGATTCGAACCCAGGTCCAGATCGAAGAAGAGCAAGCCAAATGGTTGAAGGCCAAGTCCATAGATCGCGGGGTGTCGATCTCTCAGCTTATCCGAGAGGCGTTGGATCTTTACCGGGCCCATGAGGACCGCCGCCCTGAGGAGAAAAGGAGACGGGCGATCGCTGCCATAGGACGGTTTTCCTCAGGGATTTCAGACGTATCCGAGCGGCATGATGAGTACCTCACGGAGGCCTTTCAGGAAGGAGGCCGGAATGGCGACTGAGAGGCTCTTTGTCGATACCTCGGCCTTCTATGCGTTGATGGATCGCTCAGACGGACATCACAAGGACGCCGCCGCGATCTGGCACTGGATCTTGGAGGAGGATGTGCGTTTGGCCACCACTAATTATGTGGTGGTGGAGACGCTCGCGCTCCTCCAGGGCCGGTTGGGGTTTGAGGCCGCGGACATCTGGCACCGGGATGTATTGGGCCTGGCGGATGTTCTCTGGGTGGATGACGCAATCCATGGCCTTGCCTATGAACTTTGGCTCGCATTCGGGCGGAGAAAGATGAGCTTCGTGGACTGTGTGAGCTTCGTGACCATGAGACATCACAAATTGGAAAAGGTCTTTGCATTTGCCAAGCATTTCACGAACCAGGGTTTCACGCTGGTATACCAAAGGCGGAAAGACCAAAGGGCTCCATGATCGTGAGTGCGGCCTGAGAGACGGACCAGGGCAAACCCCGGGGAACAATGAGGGCTACTAAAGAGGGGCCGTTTGGGAAGAGACCTCCGCAGGGCTCAACCTGCCCAAATCGGTCTGGTCCAAGTGCGGATCCAGGCTTACGATCCGAAGTCCGTACTTGGCCGCTAGGGCATAGTGGTAGGCGTCGTCGTAGTCCAAGGAAAAACGCCGGGAGGCCATCACCAGATCGGGCAGATCCTCAACCTTCAGCCGAAGGGTCTGTATGCCCCCGGCCAGCACCAGGTCCCCCAGGACTTGGAGGAGGAGATCCGACTTTCCCCTCTTGAAGAGGAGGTCCCCTAAGAGATGTACTGTGTAGTCAGAAAGATGGAGAAGATCCGGAGGAGTCCTCCGCAAGAACTCCTCCACCTCCTTCGCCCTCTCACCTCCGATCAAGAGTTCCAGGATTGTGCATGTATCGATCAGATACATAAATCTGTTCCTCATTGACCCAGGCGGCGATGCTTGAACTCCAAGGCGCCCCTCCCTTGCGAGGGAAGAGCGCCTGTCCAGTCCAACCGCATCGGGGCCCTGAAACGAGGCGCGCGTCGCTCCACCAGAAACGCGACGAAGTCCTCCACCTCCTCCCGCAAGTCAGGGGGGAGGGAGGAGAGGATCTTGTGCAGCTCGGTCATGTTCTTCCTCGTGGGGGAATTATTCAAGGATTAGCTCCTCCAGGCTCCTTTTGGGAACATGATGGACGCCCTTTTCGTCCCTCCAGTACTTGAAATCGTCTCCAGGGTTCATGTCTTCGATCACTACCTTCTCCGCGGGTCGGCCCAGGGCCAGCACCAATAGGATCTTGAACCCCGTCGGGATCTTCAGGGCTCCCCGCAGCCTCTCACGGTCGATGGACCCCAGGATGCACCCCCCCAGGCCTTTCTCCACGGCCCCCAGCAAGATGGTCTGAGCCGCGATCCCGTGGTCCACTCCCGGATCCTTCGAGATCCTCTCGTCGAGGAGGACCACGATGTATCCGGTGGGGCGCTCTCCCTCGGCAGGGCCAGGCCACTCCTTCAGATAGCCCGCCCAGACCAGGCAGGGAAAGATCTTGGCGTTGGTCTCCGGGTCCGCGGAGAGGAGGTACTTAAGGGGCTGTTTGTTGCCCCCGGAGGCCGTGTATCGAGCCAACTCCACAAGATCTACCAGGATCTCGCGGGAAAGCGTGTGGGACTCATCGAATCGGCGATAGCTGCGGTTCTTCTTCACCATCTCCTTGAAATCCATCAAGCCCTCCTGTCAATGAGATCAAAACTCTTTCTTTCGGGCGCGCCTCCTGTGATCGTGCATCCACGGCATCAGACAGGAAAGCCACACCCTGAGCTCGCCCTTTTCGAAAAGAAGCGCCTGAGGCTATTATGACCTTGACGACGCGGTAGGACAATGCTCTTTCGGCATTCCTTGGATTTGGCCAGCAAAAGCTCAGGTATGGTAGAGATGGAACACGGACTTGGGTTGGTGGATGTCCATGCCCATCTTGCCGATGAGGCCTTCGAGCGGGACCTGGATGCGGTCCTCCGAAGGGCCGAACAGGCGGGGGTTAGGGCCGTTCTTGCGGTGAGCGAAACCCTGGAGGAGGCCCGCGAGATCCTGGAATTGGCCGAACGGTATCCCATCATCAAGCCATGCGCAGGGCTCTACCCGACCTACCTGGATCCGAAAGCCGCCGAGGAGATGGTCGCCTTCCTCCGAGAGCATGCGGACCGTCTCGCCGCCGTCGGGGAGGTGGGCCTGGACTACTGGGCCGTGAAGACACTCGAAGATCGTGAGCTCCAACGCCGGACCCTGAGCCTGCAGGTGGAGGCGGCCAAAGAGCTGGACCTGACCCTCAACGTCCACTCCCGCTCCGCGGGTCGACATGCCATAACCCTCCTTCGGTCCTTGGGGGCCAGGCGGGTGCTTCTCCATGCCTTCGACGGGAAGGCCTCCGCAGCAGAAGAGGGGATCGAGGCGGGCTACTACTTCTCCATTCCTCCCTCGGTTCTCCGGTCTCCCCAAAAGCAGAAACTCGTCAGACGCATTCCTCTGGAGAGGCTCCTCCTGGAGTCCGACGCTCCTGTTCTGGGTCCGGATCCCCGAAGGCGCAATGAGCCCGCCAATATCCGCCTGGTCTGCGACTATATTGCCCAGATCAAAGGGATCCCTCCCGAGGAGGTGGCCCGCATCACCACGGAGAACGCCCACATCCTCTTCCCCAAGGCTTTGGAAGCCTGAGTCTGGAGCACGGTGTTCAGGAAGCCTCCTGCTGCTCGATGCCCTGAGCGATATGGCGGACCATTTGGCCGTAAACCCCCTCGTAAATACTGGGGGAGAGGAAGTAGTCGGGGTTGACCCTGTAAAACTCCTCCACCAAGGTCTTGGCGGCTTTGGATACATCTCGGTATTGGAGATAGACCTCCTCGATCCGCGAGCGAAGGCGGGCGGCCAGCTCGATCCCCCGACGAATGAACCCCCGGGCCTCTCCGCCTGTGACGTACCCGTAGTGATCTGCGCAGACGAAGTCTACATCGAGGTCCTTCAGTTTCTCGAGACTCTGCTGATACTTGGTGAAATTGGAGTTCCCCGAGGGGATGATGGTCTCCTTGAAGGGAATTCCTCCTCCGTCCGAGGCGAAAAGAGCCTTGAGCCTGGGCACGTAGGCCGTAATGGAACAAGACGAGTGCCCGGGCGTCTCCAGGATGTGCACCTCGAGCCCTCCCAACTCGAGGCGGTCCCCCTCGCCCACAGTCATCCCCTTCACATCGTCCCGCCATTCCAGGTCGTATCGGGAGAAGACATCCTCCTTGTTCAACCTTCGGGCCACATCTCGGCTGAACTCATTAATGGTGGCGATGGCCTTGGGCATCCCCAGGATCTCCCAACCCCTGGCCGACGCATAGATCTCCAGGTTGGGATTCCTCCGCTTAAAGAAGGGCACGATCCCCACGTGGTCGAAGTGGGAGTGGAGAATAAGCAGCTTGGTGATCCTCTCCTCGTCGATCCCCCACCGCCGTAACTGTTCCAGGATGTCGGGGACGATGTAACTCATGCCTCCGCTTAAGATCATGGCCTCACGCTCTCCCTCCAGCAGGTAGACGCACGACTCCTCCCGGCCCAAGAACCAAAGGCCATCACAGATCTTCCCAGNTGTCCGAATCCGCATGATACGCTACCCTCCTTTTTCACTGTCTGATGTCCGGCAGCCCTTTTTTATAGCATAAGAAATCCCTTTTCCAACCCACATAGAAATCGGGAAGTCGTATGCAAGCTTACAGGCGTTACCACGAGGCAACGGGGTCCCCTTGGAGCGGACGAAGAAACGCGCTATCCTTTCGATTCAGAGTCTTCATGACAAGGGGTAGAACTGGCACGACGAGTATGCCCCGGATCTTCTTGTATAAAACCTGCGCCCTTTCTGAAGGATGAGTACCTTATCTAAGCCGCGTAGATCGGCTTGAAGGTCGCCAAGGAGGGAGAGTTGCGAAGCACCTCTCCACAGAGGATCGGCGTACTCTACGCCCTGTCGGCCTATGGGTTCTGGGGACTAGTCCCCATCTATTTCAAGGCCGTGTCCCACATCTCCCCCTTGGAAGTGCTGGCTCACCGGGTTATATGGTCCGTTCCGTTGACAGCACTTCTCATCACATTGGGAAAGGACTGGAGAGAGCTTCGGAAGGCCATCGCCAAACCCAATGTCTTGCACACCCTCTTTCTGAGCGCCACTCTGGTGAGCGTCAACTGGCTGATCTTCATCGTCGCCATCTCCACCGATCAAGTCCTTCAGGCCAGCATGGGATACTACATCAACCCACTCGTCAATGTGCTTCTGGGGATGATCTTTCTCCGGGAACGCCTCCGGCCTCTTCAGATCGCTGCCGTGCTCTTAGCCGCTGCCGGGACCCTCAATGTGACCGTCAACTATGGAAAACTCCCCTGGATCTCCCTGGCTCTGGCCTTCAGCTTCGGGATATATGGGCTTCTTCGTAAGACCGTGAAGATCGAGTCAGTCAACGGCCTCTTCGTGGAGACGACTCTCATCTCTCCCCTAGCCTTCACCTACTTGCTCTTTTTGGCACTTCGGGGAAAAGGGGCCTTCGGCACCGCCGGATGGGAGACCACGCTCCTTCTGTTCTCGGCCGGGGCTGTGACCACCTTCCCGCTGGTCTGGTTCACCAGCGCTGCCCGTCGTCTTCCCCTCTACGTCATGGGGCTCTTCCAGTATATTGCACCGAGCTGCCACTTCCTCCTTGCCGTCTTCCTCTATCGAGAGCCCTTCACCTGGACGTTCGGGATCACCTTCGGGTGCATCTGGGCGGGCCTGGCCTTGTTCGCGGTGGACTCCCTCCGATCCCAGCGAAGCAAATCCTCCACGAAAGATCCCCATTAGAGGAATGTCTCTTTTACAAGGGNCTTACTAGTTACCCGCCAGGCTGGGACAGGTCATTTATTTGTGCCCCTCCAAACGGTCTCGGGAGGTTCTCGAAAGGGAACCCGGACGAAGTTGAGCGCGGGATAACCGATCATGAGGGCTCCATGGAGCTTGTGCCCTTTGGGAAGGTCTAAGGTCTTCGCAACCCGCGGAGAGTTGTCTGCGGCAGCCATTACATATCCCGCCCATGTGGCTCCCAGGCCCAGCACCGGTGCGGCCAACTCCATATATCCCAGGGTCAAGACACAGTCCACCTGGGCCAGCCTGGCATCCTGGTCAGCATGTGCGAAGACCAGACAAGGAGCGCTTCGGCATACAGGGTCCAGGCCTTCCTCCCAGCCACTCACAACCCGGTCGAAGTGGAATTCCTTGGCAACGGACGGAGCCCTCTCCATGATCCCCTTCATCCACTCCACCACCTGCTCTGCCACTCGGCTCACCTCTTCGCGGCCATGGAGGACCAGCAGACGAACGGGGCGGCGGTTATGGGCCGAGGGGGCGTACCCGGCCCACTCGATGAGTTTCTCCAGTTTCTCCTTCTCCACGGGGAGATCTTTGTATCCCCGGATGGATCTTCTGGACCGGAAGAACTGCTCGGCCTGCTCCGGCGAAATGAGAAGCTCCTCCCGGATCTCGGGGCACCGCTCCAAGGACATGCTCCGGAGGACGAGCGCCCCGCTGGGACAGGCCGCCATGCAATGGCCGCAGTCAATGCAGAGCTCTTCGGCCCCTGTAGCAGGCTGTGGAAGCTCCTCCTCGCCCAGCTCGATGATCCTCCTGCCGCAGGCCTGGACACAAATCCCGTCTCGAAGGCATATTTCAGAATCTATTTCAAAAGGCATGTCATCCTCCTAACGGATAATTTAGAAAATATTTCCCCTCACTGAGGGAGCCTGGCAATGGAAAGCAGCCCAAATATACGAGTACGATGCACGGCATACGATGTATGGCGTACGGTGAAAGCATAAAGCCCCTCAGCCCTGTGCCTTATGCCGTGTGCTGTACGTCGTTGTCTTGGAGCAGAGCCGAGACTTGTGCCGAGCATTCTCATCCTTCCAGGGTGCCCCGCCACAGGCGGGGCATGGACGGGGCATGATAATTCCTATAGACTTCTCCCCAAGGGAGATTCTACCATGGTGGTCCTTCAGGACCCGGAAAGTCAAGACAGACTCGAATCCTTTGCCTGTTGATTCGGTGGGAGTTCCAGGGTATGGTCGACCCAATGCGTGGATCTCCATGGCAAGGAGGATACCGAAGATGAGACGGAGCCATTGCGAGGTTCGAGATCCGGAGAAGATCCTTGAGATTCTTTCCTCGGCACGCATCGGGAGGCTTGCCACTCGCGGGGCCGACGGGTATCCCTACATCACCCCCGTCAATTTCGTATATCATGGGGGAAAGATCTATTTCCACTGCGCCCCAGAGGGCGAAAAGCTGGACAATATCGCCCGAGACCCCCGGGTCTGTTTCCAGGTGGACATCCCCCTGGCCTACTTGGACTCGGGCTTCGACCCAGAACGGAATGTGTGCCGACTGCATCAATTCTATCACTGCGTGATCATCCGGGGAGAGGCCAGGGTCCTCCCCGACGGCCCCGAAAAGATCGCCGCATTGAACGCCCTGGTGGCCAAACACGAAGGGGGCGCCCGGGCTCCCCGAGTCNACGAGGAGATGCCGGCCTGCAAGGCCTGCAAGGTAGTGGAGATCCAGCCTCATTCCATCAGCGCCAAAAGCGACTTGGCTCGAAACAGACCGGAGGAGGAAAGAAAGGCCATCGCCAGGTATCTAAAGGGACGGGGCGGACCTCAAGACAGGGAGACCATCGAGGCGATGGGCTTTGACCCGGAGCTGATCTGACGGAATCTACCGTCTTGGCAGGGCTTCTGACCATCTTTTCCCCAACTCCTTGACACCCATCGAGGGGGGACTCTACAATCAGGCTTGTTTAGGGTGGGAGCACCCTCGCACATTGGCCTTTCCCCTCTACTCCGCCCGGCCTTTGGAAGACTATCCCGTAATGTGAGGAATATCCATGACCACCATGCACGCAGCCGTCTTCTATGGGCCGTCTGACCTCCGGCTCCAAGAAGTGGAAGTGCCGGCCATCGGTGAGGGAGAGATCCTCCTTCGTGTCCGCGCCGCGGGCATCTGTGGGACGGACGTACGGATCCTTAAAGGGGCCAAGAGGATCATCCCCCCCCGTATCATCGGCCACGAGGTGGCCGGAGAGATCGTCGAGGTGGGACCCGGAGTCGAAGGGCTACATGTGGGACAGCGGGTGGCCGTGGAACCCATCATCCCCTGCGGCCGATGTCCTCTCTGTCTCAAAGGCAGACGCAATATCTGCCTGACGAGACCCACTCTTGGGGACCACTACGATGGGGCCTTCGCCTCCTATGTCCGTGTGCCCGCCACCGCGGTGGCAGCCGGAAATGTCGTTCCCTTGCCCCCGAATCTCTCCTACGAGGAGGGGGCCTTCGCCGAGCCGTTAGCGGCTTGCATCAACGGGATCGACCGCTGCAGCATCCATCTTGGGGACACCGTCCTCATCCTCGGTGCGGGTCCCATTGGTCTCGTCCATCTCCTCCTCAGCCGAGCGGCCGGGGCGGGCAGGATCTTTGTGAGCGAACCCCATACAGAACGCCGGTCCATCGCCCTGGAACTGGGGGCGGATGAAGTCATGGACCCCCTCAAGGAAGGGGTGGTCGATCGGGTCCGGAGATGGACCGACGGGTTGGGAGCCGATGTGGTCATCGTGGCCATCGGTGCACCGGCGGCCATGGAATCGGCCATCGAGGCCGTGCGAAAGGGAGGGGTGGTCAACATCTTCGCCGGGAGTGCTCCCGACGCCCGTTTTCCCTGTGATCCCAATCGGATCCATTACGGGGAGATCGCCCTGACGGGGAGCTCCGGTCACACGGCCGACCATCTGCGCCGGGCACTGGAGTTAATGAGCCAAGGGAGCCTGGATGCCCGACGGCTCATCACCCATCGTTTCGACTTCCACGAGATCCACCGAGCACTCGCTGCACGCGAGGCCTTGGAGGGCCTCAAGCACGTGGTTATCCTTCCGGGCTAGGAGGGATCCTTTCATGGAGCAGAAGACCCTTCTGGGCGTTGATGTGGGGACCACCGGATGCAAGGCCACCCTCTACTCCTTGGACGGGAGTCCCTTGAAGAGTGCGTACGTAGAGTATCCCCTCCAGAGCCCTCGCCCGGGATGGGTTGAGGAGGACCCGGAGGACTGGTGGAGGGCGGTGGCCTCCTGCTTGAATCGAATCACACAGCAGGAAGGGACCTCAAAGCGGATCATCGGTGTGGGGGTCGGCTGCACCAATGCTTTGGTGCCAGTGGACAAACGCGGAGCCCCCCTTCGACGAGCCATCATGCAATTGGACCAAAGAACGGTGAAACAGGCCCAAAGGTTGAGGGAGGCTGCAGGCGACGATTGCATCCTCCGAATCACCGGGAACCGCATGGCCCCGGGCTCTTTCTCGGCCCCTCTTATCCTTTGGGTTCGAGAATACGAGCCTGACTGCTTCGAGGCCACGTCCAAGTTCCTGGTCCCCGGTGGATTCATCGTGCATAGGCTCACCGGTCGCTTCACTATGGACTATTCCCGCGCCTCCACCACCGGTCTTTTCGACATCCGAACTCGGCAATGGTCCNAAGAGCTCTGCGAAGCGGCCCGAATCCCCCGTGAGAAACTGCCCGATCTGTTCGAGTCCTGGCAAGTGGTGGGAGGAGTGACACCAGAGGCGGCGGCACGAACTGGCCTGCGAGAGGGGACTCCCGTGGTGGCGGGCTGCATGGACACGGTCGGAGCCGCCGTTGGATCCGGGGTCGTCGCCCCCCCCGAAGCATTCGCCGCTGTGGGGACCGTGGCCCGCGTGGGGGTCGTGGTCCATCAGCCCGACTTCGACCACAGGTTGCTCAACTGCTGCCACGCGGTTCCAGGCCTCTGGCTCTCATTTGGAGTGATGAACGGGGCGGGGGCGTCGTTTCGATGGTTTCGAGATCAATTCGGCCAGTTGGAGGTCGCTCTCGCCCATTTCTTGGACCGCGACCCTTACGAACTCCTCACCGAGGAGGCGGAAAAATCCCCTCCCGGTGCATCGGGTCTTATCTACCTCCCCTATCTGGCAGCCGAGCGATCTCCAATTTGGGACCCATTTGCCAGGGGTGTTTTGTTCGGTCTTACCATAGCCCACCGGAGAGGGGACGTGATTCGGGCCATCCTGGAAGGGGTGGCCTTCAGCATACACCACAACCTCTCCATCGCGCAGGAGACACTGGACATGGATATCGACTCCGTCCGCATCGGAGGCGGAGTCACTCGGAGTCCCCTCTGGAATCAGATCATCGCCGACGTCACAGGCAAGCGGCTCGTGACGTTGAGCTGTACAGAGACCGAGACCCTGGGAGCCGCCATCCTGGCCGGAGTCGGGACTGGAGTTTACAAGGACTTTCAGGAGGCAACGGAACGGACCCTGAAGTTGGACCGCCAGTTCACCCCCCAAAGCCGGTGGACGTCGCTCTACAGGAGGATGTTTCGGATCTACCATCAGCTTTACCACGACCTCCGGCACAGGTTTCAAGAAGCGGTCCAAATCCAGAATCTTTCGGCAGGAGCGGAGACGTGAACCCCAACGATCTGCAAACACTCAAGGAGGAGCTGGTTCGCATCTCGGTGAAGGCCTATGAACGGGGGCTCGTCTTCGGAACCGGGGGGAATATCAGCGTTCGGGTCCCTGGAACGGGGCGCGCCCTGATTACAGCCACTGGTATTTCCCTTGGGGATACCTGTGTGGAAAACCTGGCCACCATTGAGATCGCCACCGGAGAGACCACGGCTGACTCCCCCACCCAGGCCTCCAAGGAACGGTATTTCCATGCCGTGGTCTACCGTCTGCGGTCGGACGTCAACGCCCTTGTACACCTACATCCTCCCTATGCCACTGCATGGTCCGTTCGAGGCGAGGATCTCCCCTTGGTGACCGTATCGGCCCAGGCCAATCTGGGACGGGTCCCCTGTGCGGCCTGCGCGCCCTCGGGATCTCCCCAACTTCGCGACTCTGTGGCCCAGGTCGTCTCCCAAAACCCTGGGCTCAAGGCCATGCTCATGGGGCGCCACGGCATCCTCACCTTAGGAGCGAACCTGATCCAGGCTTACAACCTCGCCGACCTCGTCGAAGACAGCGCGCGGGTAGCATGGCTGGCCCATCGCTTGCCGGAATGAGGATCCCGTCTGTCTGCTGAGGGCTTGATCCTGTTCAGAATCGCCTGGAGAGGATGTGCCACTGGAGGGAAAGCTGCCTCCTTGGATGGTTTGACGGAACTACATGAATGTGGCGGGCCTTTTCAGGGATTATGGCTCCTTTCCGGGAGGTCTTTGGATCCTACGGGCTCCTTCATGCACGAGAATCAATTCGAGAATCGAGCGGCAATCCTCTGGCGAGATGACTAGCTTGCGGGGCCACGCGTTCTGTAGTTCCCAAACCACGTTGGAACCAGGATCCATGGGAACGAGTAAGATGTCCCTTCGAGCCTCCTCCTCCCGGCCCGCCACTACAAGCGCCCTCCAGTTGAACAACTCCTCGCTCTCCGACATCCCCCCTGTGCAGCTCACATCCAGATAGCGCAATGCACCCGGCGATTTGACCACAACCTTCCGCCCCAGCCCGTCCTCCACCACCGTCTCCATCACCTCATTCTCGGAACCCAATCCGGAGCAGGAGGCAAACCAGCCCATCTCACCATAAGAGGACCGAAGGAGAAATCCCCCTTGCCGATCCTCCTGGGCCAGAGTCGACCATGAGACGAAAAAGATGATGACAAGACAGAAAAAGATCCTCCCCCATGAAGAGTCCATGGTTTCTCCTCTCCTCGCACACAAGGAGGTCCCTCCTCTCGGATGGCTCCATAAATGCATCCCCCCCGGAAGGGCTCTTGGAGACGACTTTCCTTTCGCCTCCACTCTATTTCCATTCCGCGGACCTGTAAAGGGCCAAAAAGGAGATGATTCTCCTCGGACAGATCGGGGTCCTAAAGCAGTTGGAAGCCCCCGCGGGTAGATCCAGATTGAGCTCCGCCCCGGCTGTCGTTATCATCCCTCCACGTAATCCTCCCTTCTCAGAATCCCCCTCAGGGGCTGACCCGAGAGGAAGGCCTTCACGTTCTGCAGGGCCTTCTCCAGGGCGCGGAGTCGCATCCCCGGGACCTCGTCCGCGATGTGCGGCGTCCCTAGTACGTTGGGGAGCTCAAGGAGGGGGTAGTCCAGCCGGAACTCCCCATGGTGTTCTGGCTCGGCCCACCATGTGTCGATCCCTACGCGGAACCTAGGATGTCTCTTGAGATGCTCGTATAGGGCCTTTGGGTCGATGACGGCGCCCCTGGCCACATTGACCAAGATGGCATCCTCCTTCATCCAGCCAAGCTCTCTCGACCCGATGAGCCCCCTCGTCTCCTGGGTCAGGGGCACAGTGAGGACCACCACGTCGGACTCCGCGAGGACTCGGTGGAGGTCCTCTGGAGTCCCGATGAAATCTACCGACTCCTCGGTCCTTCCGGTCCGGTTGACAGCGTAGATCTTCATCCCCAGGCAACGCATAAGCCGGGCCACGGCCCTCCCGTTTCCACCGAATCCGATGATGCCGCAGACCTTCCCCTGAAGGAAGATACTTTGCCCGCTTCGATCGAAGACACCGCAGCGAAGCTGATCGTGCTTCTCTTGAAGCCGTTTGGCCAAAGCAAGGACCATGGCAAGGACGTGTTCCGCCAAGGGTTCTGCAAAGGCCCCCGCGTTGCTCGCCACGCAGACCCCCTCTGGAAGGCGTTGGAAGGGGACGTTGTCGGCGCCAGCAAAGACGAGCTGGATCAGACGCAGGCGATGGAGTCGATCGACGTCCCCCGGAGGGATCTCTTTGGGGGAAAAGCTCAGGCTGACCAAGACGTCGGCCTCTTCTAAGACCCAAGTCCTGGTCTCTTGGGAGCCGGCCTCGAGACAACTCACTTCGGCAAGATCTCCCAGGACCCGGAGAAAAAGGGACCTCTCCTCCTCCTTCAACGGATAGGTGACAGCCACTCGACTTTTCCTCTTCATACAACCTCACCTCCTTCTCCCTTACTGGGGGCAAGGCCCATGTGGGCTTCGGGATGGATCTCCATCCTACCTCAAAGGAGCCTCCCTCTTCCAGAAATGAACTCTGGCAAAGAGATTGACGCCCCAAGCTCGTTTGATCCATGATACAGACCGTGTGCCTGAAACGATCGGAACCGTCCCGGAGATATCAAGCGTTCGGGGGATCTTCCGAAGAGTTCAAGGCATCCATGGGGGCCGTCAGAGACGGCCCCATTGACATCGACTGTGAAGGAGGAGGATATGAACCTCTATTCCCTGCTGCGTCGGCGTGAGGAGAGCGGAGATCCCATCCGAATCGGAGTCATCGGAGCGGGAAAATTCAGCACCATGTTCCTGTCTCAAGTCAGACTGACCCCGGGAATGAGGATTGCGGGAATCGCTGAGCTCGATCCGGAGAAGGCCAGACAGGCCTGTCTGCGCACCGGATGGCCCTCGGATTCGTTGATTAAAGGGGATTCCATCGAGGAGGTCAACGACGCTGTGCGTTGCGGCAAGACCTTGGTGACCGAAGACGCCCGCAACCTGATCCAAGCCGAGTTGGATGTAATCGTCGAGATCACCGGAGTCCCTGAGGCAGGCACACGGCACGCATGGGAGGCCCTGGAGGCTGGAAAGCATGTGGTCATGGTCAACGTGGAGGCCGACGCCCTCTTGGGTCCCGTCTTGGCCCGAAAGGCCGAAGAAGTGGGACGAATCTATACCCTGGCCTATGGGGACCAACCAGCCCTCATCGCGGAACAGGTCGACTGGGCGCGGGCCGTGGGATTGGAGGTCGTATGCGCCGGGAAGGGCACCCGATATCAACCTGAATATCGCTACTCCACACCGGAGACAGTATGGGGCCATTATGGTTTCACCGAGGAGCAGGTGGCCTCAGGAGACTACAACGCCAAGATGTTCAATTCCTTTCTCGACGGCACAAAGTCGGCCATCGAGATGTGCGCCGTCTGCAATGCATGCGATCTAACCCCTCAGGAGCAAGGATTGCAGTTCCCTCCAGCGGGAGTTGATGAACTGCCGGAGATCCTTCGACCTCGGGAGGAGGGTGGGATCTTGGAGCGAAGCGGAACGGTAGAGGTCGTGGCTAGCGAGAGACGGGATGGCTCCCCGGTAGATCGGGACCTCCGATGGGGGGTCTACGTGGTGTTCAGAGCACCGACCGACTACGTGAAGCGCTGCTTCGCCGAGTACGGGATGAGGACGGACTCCTCCGGGCGCTACTCCTCCCTCTACAGGCCCTATCATCTCATCGGTTTGGAGTTGGGAATCAGCGTGGCCTCGGCGGTCCTCAGAAAGGAACCCACCGGGGTCAGCCGGGCGTTTACGGCGGATGTGGCCGCTGCAGCCAAGAGGGACCTCCGACCCGGGGAAGTGTTGGACGGAGAGGGAGGATATACGGTCTACGGTCGATTGGTTCCTGCCCGGCGAAGCATCAAGGAGGATCTCTTGCCCATGGGTCTGACGGGGGGTGCCAGAATGGTTCGCCCTGTCTCCAAAGATGCCTTGCTCACCTATGATGATGTGAGCCTGGACGAGACCACCCTGGCCTTCCGGCTCCGCAAGGAAATGGAGGCCTCGGCTAGACGAAACTCCCGGTAGGAGATCCCGCCCCCACGGCCTGGGCTGGATTGGGGACGGGTCTATTCCCGATGCTCCTCCTTGAGCTGAACTGCGATGGGCCTAAAGTAAGCCACAAGGGAGGCTACGGGATCAGACCCGCCAGCCCCTTCCAGTCCAGGGAGCGGGCCAGCGGTTTTAGGTCGTCCTCTGCCGTCGCCCCATCCAACTCAAAGACCACAAGGATTCGATCCTTGACCAAGACCATGAGGGTGGCAAGCTCCAAATCCGGCTCATAGATCTCCAGGGCCGGGAAACCGCCGATCCGGATCGACTTGACCACATCCGGGTCTGAAGACCCGACCTCTTTGCGCCAGTCCTCAAAATCCTCGTACACGAAAGACAGCTTGGCCCCATCGGTGATGGTGAGATCCAGCTCCTTTCCCTCTTTCGTATAGTACCTTTCGGCCTCTGAGTACCGCCCCTTCTTCGTCTTGATGAGAACGCCTTCCGCGGGGCCATTCGCTTCCCATCCTTTCAGATCCACAAGAAACCGCATCAGCTTTTGTGGAGCCACTGGCTCCACCTCGGGGCTCTCCGTCTTACCTCCAGGCTGCGATCCCATGGCACTGGAACACCCCGAAAGAACGAACAAAACCAGCCCGACAACACCCACCTCTCTAACCCTCATTTCCCACCTCCCGTCCTATGAATTTCTCTTACGGGACATCATGAATCTCCCTTCCTGCGGTGACCTCCTTCCCCTATCTGCAAAGCCATCCCTTCGGACCTCCCCTGCGCGAGGCAATCTCCGGAAAACAATGAAGCGAGGGACGCTGGAATGAGAGAGGGATGACCTGAGGAAGGAAATTAAGAAAAAACCCCCTCCAAATCTGGAGGGGGCACAAGGTCCCGGGAAGTTATTGCTCCACCTCCTTCTTCCTGCGTTGCACGTAGGCATCCCGCAGGGCCACGTAGGGCTCAATCGCGGACTTCTTGAAGTCCTCGTACTCCCCGATCTTCAGGGAGCCGTCATTGGTGTACTTGTAGGCATGCGCGGCGATCACCTCCGGGAAGGGGACCAAATAGTTGACGGGATTCAGGAATCCATCTCCGATCATGCCGAAGGTATCGCGAAGGGAGGACGGTCCCAGGAAAGGCCATACAATATAGAACCCGTGCCCGATGCCATATGCCCCCAGAGTCTGCCCCATATCTTCATTGTAGCTTCGAAGCTCCGGCTCCTGGGAGGCCACGTCGATGAAACCCGCCAACCCCACGGAGCTGTTGATAAGAAAGCGTGAGAATTCATAGCCCGCGATCATGGGTTTTCCCTGAAGCAGAGCGCTGGTGAAACGGATGGGCATCATGAGGTTGGAAAAGAAATTCCGGATGGCGATCCTCCCCCCTTCAGGGACAACCGCATTATAGCCCTGGGCCACTGGCTTGAATACATAGAAATAGAATCGATCATTGAAGGTGAACATCAGTCGATTCCAGGGCTCCAATGGATCCGGGATGCTCTGGATCTCCTCAGATTGTTCCTCCTCGAGGAGCTCTTCTTTCGGATCCGCAGCGGCACTTTGGGTTTCTTGTCCCGAAGACTGAGAGGTGGAAGCGGCTGCAAGGGAGGGTTCAGGGCCCGGACCACCCTTCCCCTTCGTGGTGGCGCACCCCGAAGCCAATAGAACCGCTAGGATACACCCCAAAATGGAGACTCGCAAGATAGGTTTCCCTTCTCTTCTTCCCCGTACATCCATCGTTCCTTCTCCTCTTTCCTCTACCCTACAACAACTTCCTTTCCTCCATACCTCATTTTTTATGGACTGTCAAAAGGAAAATCGCCTTGTCCCTTTTGTTCCTTTTCGGCCGAGGCAAGATGATCCTTGAATCCCGAAGCGTCTGGGAATGAGAGAGAAATTTCGGGCACTCTCCCCTCCACACCGTAGAGATCTCCTCCCCACTATCTAAGACTAAGACCTTTTCGAGCACCCTTTGGCCTTCGCCATAACTATGGAAGACCGGGATAAGAATCGCTCCGAGAGCCACCTTTTCCCCCTCTCCCTATCTGGGGGACTCGGCAGGCCCGCCCCGAGGGAGGAAGGTACAGGGGAGGAAACTGCTTGGAATTCATAACCAAGTGTTACTCCGGATGGAGATTCGTTATCACCTGAGAGAGAAAGGCATGGCCTCGGGGATATTTTTCCACCTCCTAAATGAGACACTAAAAGATGCTCCTCCAGATTCGGTCTCCATGATATGATGGTCTCGGAGCAGATCCCTCCATACGGAGAAGGTCCTATGGAACACGGGAGGATCCGGAACCTCCTTCTTACGGGAAGGCCGGGCTGTGGCAAGACAACCCTGATCCAGAGGATCCTCTCGGTTGTGAAGCGTCCTCGAACAGGGTTCTTCACCCGGGAGATCCGCCTGGGGAAACGGAGGGTCGGCTTTTCCATCCTCACTCTGGATGGGAAGGAAGGACTACTTGCCCATGAGGCCCTCACGGGGTGCCCCCGGGTAGGCCGTTACGGGGTGAACCTACAAGACCTGGAGCGCNTTGTCATCCCCTCTCTCAACACTACCGATGAGGAGACCCTCATNGTGATGGATGAGATCGGGCGTATGGAGTGCCTCTCCCTCCCTTTCCGAAAGGCTGTGACAGCCGCCCTGGACCGGAAAAATCCGGTCCTCGCCACGGTGGCCCTTCGGGGGGACCCCTTTATCCAGGGCATCCATAAGAGGGACGACGTACGCGTAATCCACGTGGATAAAGCCAACCGGGATCGAGTCCTGGAGGAACTCATGGAGGAGAAATGGTTGATCCGGGCCTCTGATTCTGGATGACCGATCATCCGAGCCTCCGATGGAGGAAATCCAAACAGATCCAGCTGTGGGGAAAGACCTCTTCTGTTTGCGTCTGGCGGGTAAGGATCTCAGGAAGTCCTCCAAGGGGGTCGGATGTCGAAATCCTTGATGTTTTGGGTTTTCACAAGGGGCCAAAGCCCTTCTCTCTCCCATTGAAGGGCCTTTAGCCTTCCGTGGAACCGCCGAAGCTCCAAGGGGGAAAGGTTGGAATGGGCCAATGCAGGCGTTGTGGTCGGAGTGCCCGTGTAGTCTCCAAGACCTTGGGATACTGCAAGCAGTGCATCGTCCGGGTATTTCCCCAACTTCGGCCCCATCTTGAGGCCCTGCATCGCCGCACCCGCCGTCTTTACGGACTCCCCGAGGAACCCCCCCGGGCCTCTGGGGGAGCCCTTTGCCCCCTATGCCATCAGAGGTGTCGGATCGCGGAAGGAGGCCGAGGTTATTGTGGGGTACGCTATCGAGAGGAGGGGAGGGTAATAAAGGGAGGGCGACCTCACGAGGGCAACCTTTCCTGGTATTTCGATCCCCTCCCCACCAACTGCGTGGCCGATTTCGTCTGCCCTGGAGGAACGGGATGCGGGTATCCTCGTTACGCGATGCTTCCGGGACCGGAATACGGATACCGCAATCTTGCGGTCTTCTATCACGCCTGCTCCTTCAACTGTCTCTACTGTCAGAACGCTCATTTCCGGCAGGAGACCCTATCCGCGCGGCGCATCCCGGCCAGAGAGCTGGCGGAGGCTGTGGATTCAAGGACTTCCTGCATCTGCTACTTTGGTGGGGATCCCACCCCGCAGGTCCTCCATGCCTTGACGACCTCCAAATTGGCCCTCCAGAGGGCAGGGAATAGGATCTTAAGGATCTGCTGGGAAACCAACGGGGCGATTCGGGAGCCTCTCCTCCAAGCCATGGCCCGTCTTTCACTCCAAAGCGGGGGATGCATCAAAGTGGACCTTAAGGCATGGACTGAAGAGGTCCATTGGGCACTGTGCGGGACCTCCAACCAGAGGACTCTTCAGACCATCCAGAAGCTGGCCCAGTGGATCCCCCAACGACCCGAGCCTCCTCCTTTGATCATCAGCACAACCCTGGTTCCGGGGTATGTGGACGAAGAAGAGATCCGCGGGATCGCCCGATTCCTCGCTCGCTTAAATCCGGAGATTCCCTACAGGCTGTTGGCCTTTCATCCACAATTTTTCCTCCGGGACCTTCCCACCACCTCCCGAGATCACGCGCACCGATGCAAGGAGGCAGCCCAGAGAGAAGGGCTCATCCGGGTGGAGATCGGAAACCTACATCTGCTGTCCGAGAACTATTGAGCCCACCTGGAAAGAGGACAATCCCCCCTTCTTCAAAAACTCTAGGTCCCAAGCGCCCCAGGGATGGATCACTGCACCTTCCCCTAGGAGTCTTTGGGGGTCCGGGCCTCCCTCCCTGCCCGTTTGATCTCCTCGAGAAAGAATTTCACGACAGGAGAGATCTCGGGAGGCTGCCAGTCTGTCTTAGAGGGTTCTTCGGGCCACTGAAAGGGAAGGTGATGGACCTCTCCCGGAGTCTTGGCCCGCTCCAAGAAGGCCAGGGTCTCCAAGAGCACGGCCCGTTGACCCTCCCGGTCGCCTACCTGGCCCACGGGCCTGCCGTACGGGTAGGCGATGGCCGCTACCCGGGGGATCCCCACCTCGCGGTGGAACTCCGGTGTCATGGTCAGGGTCACGGTGGAGAATCCCGCCTCTTCCAGAAACCGCGCCACCAGTCCCACGGACCGGCAACATAAAGGTCAGGCAGGCGTCAAAAGGACCGCTTCCACCCCCTCTTGGTGCATCTTGGCGGCCATTTTGGGCATGGTCTGCTGCAGCAGCGTCCGAGGATCCAACTGGAATCCGTAATAGGAGTAGCAAGTTGGGGCCAGCCGTCCGATAATCCCCTCTTGTTCGAACTCCCGGAAGCGTCCCAAGGGGAGCATGACGTTGAGGTCCTGGCGAATGTAGTCCGTCTTGATGTGAAGGTGGTGGACCTGGATATCATCTTCCGTGGCCCATCGGGGGATCTCCCGATGAGTGGGATCCCCCCATGTGGGCTCCTTCTTCTCTCGATCCATATCGAAGGGCAGATCCGTTTTCAGACTGATCCCAGCCGAGGTCACAAGGCAAAATGTGGTCTTCCGAAGGGGCCTTTTCAAAGGTGTCCAGGGGATGGGACCCGGGAAGGGCTCAGCCGGGATGCTCCGACGGATCCATGCACGAAGCGAAGGAGGGAGAAACCTAAACCCGTCAACCTGAGGTGTACCCATAGATGCGCCTCCGAGGTCTGAAGGGAAGAAAGACGAATCTTTTGACCTGAGTTTATCCTACTTCATACAAAATCCGATGCAAGACCCTTCTCTCATTCAGGCCACCCAGATTCGATCGAAATAGGCTCCTGAGGGATCCACGTGAAGACGAGGACGATTCGACTCCAGATCCCAAGGGACAAAGTAGGTGATCTCTCCTTGCAAATCCAGGGAGGCCCCTTCGGGATCCTCCCGGATCCAACCACGCACCTCTCCAATGGTCTGTTGAAGGATGCGATCGATACCCACGGACCGATTCCACTCTCGAAGGGCTGGCTCGCTCCTGAGTTGATCCAAGGCCTCCTGGTAGTGGATGCCTTCCACACGTCGCCGCAGGATATAGACGTTGCCCCGGTCCCTAAGGAAGACCAGAGGGGGATTGGCCGCAAGCCGGGCGAAACAGAAGCTCCTCTGACGGGCCCCAGCCGAGAGTCTGGGCAACACCTCCCGTTTCCTCTCATTGAGGGACTGAAACCTGGGGGAGATCCGCTCGAAGACATAGTCCTCTCCCTCCAGAGAGATCTCCCGGAGCCGTGTAGGGTCGAACCCCAGCTCCAGCAAATCCGAGATTCGAAGGTCCTCCACCACGGGATCCCTTCTTCGCTCCAACCAGGAACGCAGATAAGGGCGTCGGTAGAAGGGTAGTCTCTCAATCCATCGGGTGGGCTCCTCCTTAAGGGAAGAAGGTAGGCGGCGAATCAGCTCCTCTTCCCCCCAGATACGACACGGGCTGGCGTCTCCCCACAGTGAATGGGGCAGGATAGGAAGATTTCGGACGGCCTCGGAGATCCTGAGCTGTTCCAGTGACTCTCCGCCCGTGTAACCTAGCAACTCCGCGATCCGCCTTCGGAAGGCCATCAGCTTCACCACCCATCGGGTGAATAGGTAGCGAATGAGGGGGCTGGGTTCCGACGCTGCGGTTTCTTGATCGTGCAACATCTCCAGGATGCGGTAGGTGGACCGGAACTCCTCGATGGTCCTCCGCACCATGGCCTCGTTGTCGTGCATATCGATGACCGGACGCTTTTTGCTTAGGTTGAAAAGCAGCTTCTGAAGGCGCAGGGAGGTGTCGGCCCTCTTTAGCTCCCGCGGGAGGTATACCATGTAGTTGAAGACCCCTCCGGGAGGCTCGGAGATCCCCACCTCCTCGATGCTGCGCCATCCGAGCTTTCGGTAGATGTCGTAGGTGGGCTCTTCGGGCGGGATGATGTTGTCCAGGAGTCCTACAGCCCGCTTCCGTTCCACGAATCTCTTGAATTCGCGAAGGATCAGGGTGCCCAATCCGCGACCCCGGAAAGGAGGAAGGACCTCAACGTAGACCAGGTAATAGCAGGGAAGAGGCTTCCTGAGGTAGAGCATGTTAAGATACCCGAGGGTTTCACCCGTCTCCGTATAAAGCTCGAAGACATGGAAGGGGCCCTTTCCCTCGCAGGGTCGAAATCGCTCGATGTGGGCCCCTCGGACGGTTTGGTCCATCCACTGATCGAGGTCACGGAAGATGGAAGGGAGGCCTCGATGCTCCCCTCCTTCGGACTCCGCCAGGTCCACATCCAGGGCGATATCGAGGACGGCCAAGGCGTCCTTTATCCCCAACCCCGCACGTTGAAGACGCTCTCGAAGGACCTCCACCTCGGTATCCATGAGATTGTCCTCCCTCGTCGCTGACCAGAGACACCCCGCCTTGGCGGGGCCGCTTTCCAGTCGCCAAAACTCCTCTCAAAAAGAAAAGGGCCACGGGAAGCCGCCCATGGCCCTAAAAGGCTTGGGGCCATGGGCTCCTCATTGGGTCTGCCCATGGCCCCCTCGGAAAACAGCTCAGGAAGGAGGCCCGTGCCGGGCAGACCCTCCGGTAAAGAAATAAAAATAAAATCGCCTGGTCATGGTTTCTTCTACCTTCAGGGCTCGGTTGCACCCGCAAGAAGACATCCGCTGTCTCCTTGTTCCATTCTCCCTTTGAAGATCATCCTTATCGAATTCCTCTCNTGGTGTCAAGTCCCAGTAGCCCTCACCCCCGAAACGATCTAAGGGCCTCCTGGTCTTCCAGCCTGAGAAATCCCCAAGCTATGACTGGCTGGAAGTTAGCAGAAAGCAAGGGCCTTCAGAATTACCCCTCGGGTAGACATCGCCCGGCCGTTTATATTAGATAGAATTGACATTTTTCAGACCATCTTATATTTTTAGGTATATTTAACTTTTGACTTCCGAAGTCAGCTGCGGGGGGCGGACTTCCTAGCGCCCCGCGGCCGAAGCGGCATCAGACGGAGACAGGGGGAGCGAAATGAATCCCGAGCCCAAGCTCAGTTCCCAGATGGAGGACTATCTGGAGACTATCTATGAGCTATGTCTGGAGCACGGTGTGGCCCGAGTGAAACACATCGCCGCCCGATTGGACGTCACCAACGCCAGCGTGGTCAGCGCGCTTAAGAACCTCAAGCGTCTCAAGCTAGTACAGCAGGAACCCTACGGCTACGTGCGATTGACGGGGGACGGGGAGCGCATCGCCGAAGGGATCTCGCATCGACATGAGGTCTTGGCTCAGTTCCTGGAGAGGGTACTGTGCCTGGACCCCAAGACCGCCTCCCGGGACGCATGCGTCATCGAGCATTCGGTAAGTCCGGAGACCGTCCACCGCCTGAGGGCTTTGGCGGAGTTCTTCGAGGAGACACCCAAGAAGGATCTCCCCTGGAGGGAACAGTTCCGTCTCTTCTATCAACGTAGGGCCCGGAGGGACTGATATGGTGCTCACACTCGATTCCTTGAGGGAAGGCCAAACCGGGGCGATCCGGGCCATCTTGGGCGGGCACCGCATCCGGCAACGACTTAACCAAATAGGCCTTCATCCGGGAGATGAGATCCAAGTCGTCCGCACCGGGGCTTTCGGCGGGCCGATCTTGATTCAAGCCCATGGCGTGAATATCGCCATCGGCAGAGGAATGGCTCGAAAGATCGAAGTCGAGGTGGAACCAGCATGATCCGCATCGCACTGGTGGGTCAACCCAACTGCGGCAAAAGCACCTTATTCAACAGCGTGGCCGGGTACACGACCGTGGTCTCCAATTTTCCCGGAAGCACCCTGGATTTGATCTCAAGCCGGGTTCACCTAAACGGCCAGCATTTCCTTTTGATCGACATTCCCGGGCTTTACTCCCTCACCTCGCCGGAGCCGGATGAGGAGGCCTATGTGGAATACCTCCTCCAGGGCAACGCCGACGTTATCGTCAACATTCTGGATGCTTCCATCCTCAGCCGAAGTTTGGAACTGACCCTGGAGCTCTTGGAGCTCCAGATCCCTCTGGTGCTGTGTCTCAACATGCTGGACGAGGCACAACGCAAGGGGATCGAGATCGACATCGCTGCTCTGGAGAAAGAATTGGGGATCCCCATTGTGGGAACCATCGCCTCGAGGGGACAGGGGGTCCAGGAGCTCTTCCAGGTCGCGTTGGAGACAGCCCAAAAGGGCCGCACAGGCCGCACACTGCTCCTGAGCCTGGACGTAGAGACGGCCCTCATGGAGCTCATCGCCCGTCTGGATCGGGAGGAATGGGATGGGCTCCGCATACCTAAACGCCTGATGGCCCTCAAGCTCCTGGAGCGCGTGGACCTGTATGAACGGAAGGTCTCAAAAATCCAGCCCGAGCTCTTGGAGGAGGTGAAACACCTCCGAGAGGAGATCACCACACGGCACGGTCGGCCCTCGGATGTGGTCTTGTCATCTGAGCGACATTCCCTGGCCGTCCACATCTTCGAACGGGTGGCCCGCGTGAGGGCACGACAATCGCGTCCCTTTCGAGAACGCATAGACCGCTACGTCATGCACCCCTTTTGGGGCTACGGCATTCTCGGTGGAATCCTCCTCGTCCTATTCAATATGATCTTCAACCTGGGGAGGCTCTTGGAAAAGCCCCTCCTCGCTTGGTTTCATGATCTCTCCTTGGTCCTGGCCCGATTGATTCCCCCGGACTCCCTCTTTGGGACCCTCGCCGAGGGGCTGATCCAGGGCTTCTCCGGGGGGGTTGCCATTGTGCTTCCCTATCTTGTCCCCTTCCTCCTGGGCCTCGCCTTGTTGGAGGATGTTGGATATCTCCCCCGGGCCGCCTTCCTCATGGACAGCATTATGCACCGAATAGGCCTTCACGGAAAGGCGGTATTCTCCTTCGTGTTGGGCTACGGCTGCAATGTACCCGCCATAATGAGCATCCGAAGTCTCGAAAGCTCACGCGATAGATTTATTTCGGCCCCGTTGGTCTGCATGATCCCATGTGCTGCCCGAACCACCATCATCTTCGCCCTCGCGGCCTATTACCTCGGGCCCAACACCGCCCTCCTCCTCTATTTGCTCAACTTGGCCGTAATCGGGGCATCGGGCAGGCTTCTCACGCGCCTGAAGCCGGAACCCACTCCCGGAATGATCCTGGAAATCCCTAGTTATCGTTGGCCCCTTCCGGGTGCCGTGATAAACAAGGTCTGGTTCCGCCTCCGGGAATTCATCGTTATGGCTTGGCCGTTGCTCATAATCGGCAGCATGGTTCTGAGTCTGATCAGCTACTTCCAGCTCTTCGAGATCGTCAACCGAATCCTTTCTCCTTTCTCGGAGGGTCTTTTGGGACTTCCCCGTGCAGTGGGAATTCCCTTGATCTTCGGGATCCTACGGAAGGAACTATCCTTGATAATGCTGGTTCAAGCATTGGGCACAAACGACTTCGCTTTAGTCATGTCCCACCAGCAGATCCTCGTCTTTACCATATTTTCCATCTTCTATATCCCCTGCATGGCCACACTCGCCATGCTCCGCTCCGTCATCGGGGTTCGAGGGATGCTCTTCACCCTAGCCTTCACCACGGCCTTGGCCACGGCCATCGCCCTGGTGCTGCGTCTCACCTTCTTCTTGATGGGCCATCTTTCCCTTTTATGAAGACCGATGAAGGATTAGTGGCTTCCTCTCATCCGGGATTGGCTTCCGGGTTCTCTCCCATTCTTTAGCATCGAAAAGGACGGGACCCGATCAACGGCCGCCTCGGGACCTTCTCAGCGTCCGCTGTTGTAGTGGCCTTCCACGCGCTAGGTGCCCCAAGGGCCGGGGATGACTTAGGCCAGAGGTAGATCTCACGGATAAGAACCAAGGGAAATCCCCACAACCCTCACGTACATGCCTTCATCGATGCGTCGCAATTTCTGAATCACACTCTCAGATGACGGTAACCCCCTGATATAGCATGGGGCTCTCTCCTCCCCGAGATAAAGTAACGCTGACTCTAGCCTCCCTTCGCATCCCGGGAGAGATGACGAAGGTACATCCTCCAAGATGGAGACCCCTCAGGAATCATTCAGGACATCCTCCGAAGTGGGAACCCCCGACTCACAAGGCACCCCTGTCTGGCAAAGACCACATCCGTATCCCTTGAAACCATAGTGCTCCTGGACATAATCCCGAGTCGCCCACAGATGTTCCATACACCGCAGCTTGTCGTGTCCCCTTTCACTCAGGGCCCCCGCGGGGCACCTCTCGATGCATCTCCCGCAGATCCCTCCCCCGTTGTAGAAGAGACAATAGGCCCTCGGGTCTTCATAGGGCCTATCAGTTGGGGCAACCTCCAGCCGCGCCACGACCGATCCGATCCGCACGGCCTTACCCACCGGGGTGATCAAGCCATCACAGAGGCCGAAGGTCCCCAGCCCGGATGCAAAGGCAGCATGGCGCTCGGACCAGGTGGAAGCAAGGCCATATCTCTCCGAGGTCTTCCGCTCCCAAAGGGGGGAGAGGACCGGGGCCACGGCCTCGTGGCCAGCCTCCATCAAGGCCTCCACCAAGCGGGCTCTTAGCCGCTCATTGGCCCGCTCACCGAATATCCGGGCCCTCGCCCATCTCTCCGAGGGGTAAAATCGCTCCTTCCGATTTTCCGTCTTGGTGATCTGCCGCTGAGGGAGGACCCAACAGATGACCGCAAGTTCTGCAGGGGCCACCCTCCGTTGGGGAAAGGTCCGGGAGAAGATCTCTTCGGGGGTGAAATGAAAAGACCCCACGTGCTCCTTAAATGACGAGTACAGGGGATCATCCCCTCGCGAAAAACCCAGAAGAAACGAATCCCAGGCCTTCTCCCCTCCCCCTTCCGTTAGACTGTTGTGGGGGGATCGCTCCAGGAAATCAGCAAGGATCCCGCTGATCCAAGAAATAGGACTCGTTCCCTTTATTTCAGGAGTCCCCATGTTCCTTCTCCTGACCGGATCCCATGGATCCACCGAAGAATCTTTTCNGACTCCCGGAAGTCCGGGACCACCAAGTCGGCTCCGGATTCCTCAAGTTCCTCCACGGAATAGGGCCCTGTAGCCACGGCCAAGCTGCGCGCCCCATGTACACGGGCACAAAGGATGTCTCGTGGAGTGTCGCCGATCACAACACAGGCGGGAAACGCAACCGTCCTCCCCTGTCTCTCCTTCAGTCTTTCCACGGCTACAGGTAACAACCGATTCCGGTCCTCGTGGTCGCTCCCAAAGGCCCCGAAGGGGAAAAAGGGGTTCAATCCAAAGGGCTCCAGTTTAATCCGAGCCCCCGGCTCCAGATTCCCCGTAAGAAGACCCAAGTGAACCCCCTCCATGGCCTTCAGGGACCGAAGGAGGGACCAGACCCCGGGCTTGACATGTCCCAGGCCTCGTCTCACCTCCCGGGAAAGGTGGTGCAGGTATCGGTCGATGAATCGGCCCATCATGCCGTCGTCTAGGGAGAGTCTCCAATGTCTAAATCCTTCCCGGATGATCTGAGGGTCGGTCTTGCCAGCACAGTCGACGGCGGCGAACCCCTCTGGAATCCCCGTAAGATCTCGTAAGGCGAGGTTCAGCGCACGGACTCCCGCACCTCCAGAATAAATGAGGGTACCGTCGATGTCGAAGAGGACCANCACCTCCTCGCCCACATTCTCCATGGCCTTTATTCTCCGTCCGTTCCTAGGGCCGTTGTTCCTCCTGAAACACTATAGCACACCCTGTTAAACAATCCACGGCTCGAGAGAAAGGCCTTGGGAGTTCCGAGAGGGGATCAACCTCGAGAAGAGGGAGTTCCTCTTGCTCCCCGGCCACTTCTGTGATAGGTTTTGNATCAATGGACCTCCCCATGGAGAACTCATGTGGAGATTGACAGGGCGAGGAAATCGTTGCTTCAGTCTCTCCCCTCTGTAGAGGAGACCCTTCAGTCCGCCCCGTTTCAGGAAATCGATGCCTTTGTCCCGCGAGCTGAGCTCGTCTCTGCGCTGCGGGCCTCCCTGGAGGAAGCCCGCAACAAAATCTTAGTCTCTCCCCTTTCCCAATTGGGACCTTTGCCTAGGTCCAAAAAGGACTGGATTCCCCACCTCCACCAGGAGGTAAAGCGGAAGGTTTCTCCCAGCTTGATCCCGTTGATCAATGCCACGGGAGTGATCATCCATACCAATCTCGGCCGTTCCCTCCTGGCCCAAGAGGCCCTGGAGGCCCTCCAGCGTATCGCATCCCATTATTCCAACCTGGAATTTCATCTCGAGGAGGGGAAACGGGGCTCCCGATATGTCCATGTGGAGGACCTCCTCTGTAGATTGACCGGGGCGGAGGCGGCCACCGTGGTAAACAACAACGCCGGAGCGGTCCTCCTCGCACTTAACACCTTGGCCAGAGGGGGAGAGGTCATCGTCTCCCGGGGCGAATTGGTGGAGATCGGGGGTTCCTTTCGGATGCCCGACGTTATGGCCCAAAGCGGGGCCAGGCTGGTGGAAGTGGGCACCACCAACAAAACCCACCCGCGTGATTATGAGGAGGCCATCGGGCCTGACACCGCCCTTCTTCTTAAGGTCCATACGAGCAATTTCCGCATTCTGGGGTTCACCCAGAGCGTCCCTCTGGGACAGCTGGTGGAACTGGGCCGCCGCCACGGCATCCCGGTGATGGAAGACTTGGGCAGCGGCTGCCTGGTGGATCTTCGCATGTGGGGACTGGAAGCGGAGCCTACGGTTCAGGAATCATTGCGGGCAGGGGCGGATGTGGTGACCTTCTCGGGGGACAAGCTCTTAGGGGGCCCCCAAGCCGGACTGATCCTGGGTCGAAGGCGGTTCATCGAGGGGATCCGACAAAATCCGTTGAACCGAGCGCTGCGGATCGACAAACTCACCTTGGCCGCCCTCGAGGCCACCCTCCGTCTCTATTGGGATCCGTTCCGGGTGATCCGTCGCATACCCACCTTGAGGATGCTCACCACAGGCCCTGAAGAACTCCGCCGTCGAGCGCTTCGGGCGGCCCGAGGGCTTCGCAAGAAAGCCCCCACGTCTTTAATCATTCGGGTCCTGGAAGACCGATCTAAGGTGGGAGGAGGCGCTCTTCCTCTCTTGGAGTTGCCCACCTGGGTCCTGAGTCTACGTTTAGAGGAAATGGAGGTCTCTCGGCTTGACAGGGAACTGCGAAGTTCCTCCCCGCCAGTCATAGGGAGGATCCACAAAGACGAGCTCCGTCTGGACCTCAGGACGGTCAGCCAGCGGGAGACCCCCCTTCTGATCCAGACTGTGGCCTCTGCCTGCCGTAGGCTCCTGGATTCTTCTTCGCAGGCTGATCCTCCGTCCTCCGAGGCCGAAGGAGGGAGGCCTTGAACTCCCGGAACCCCGATTTGCAAGAGGGGACCATGATCCACGCCCCCGTGCTGGTCCTCAATCGTCACTACCTCCCAGTGCATATCACCTCGGTTCGAAGGGCGCTCTCTCTTCTATATCGTGGGGCGGCCAAGGCCATCGACGGCAGATTGGAGCCCCTTGATTTTCCCACTTGGTGCCAACTCCCTCCCTCCAAGGGAATGCCCTCCATCGGGTTGGTATCCCAAAGGATCCGTATCCCTCGCGTTATCCTCTTAAGGACCTATGACCAGCAGCCTTATTTGAAGCTGCGCTTCAGCAGGCAGCAGGTATTGAGGCGCGACCGGTTCACCTGTCAGTATTGCGGGCGGAGGCTCCCAGGAAGAGAACTGAACTTGGATCATGTGATCCCCAAACGCTACGGAGGAAAGACCACCTGGGACAACGTGGTCTGTTGCTGCCTTCAATGCAACCGGAAAAAAGGGGGAAGAACACCGGAGGAGGCGGGGATGACCCTTATTCGGCCCCCGAGGATCCCTTATACCACTCCGGTGGTCTGCGCGCTGGGCCGGACGGAAATCCACGAGGAATGGCGTCCGTTTCTAGGTCTTTCGGATCATGAAAGCTCCCACTGAGGACCTCCTCAAGGATCGCCCCCCGGAGACGACTGGGCCCGGAGATCCGCCCCCAGGAAACGAAGACCGTAAGTCTCTTGGAAAGGCGGGATCTCATCATCTGATCTACGACGGTCCCACCGCGGAAAGGCTCGATCGCTTCCTCTGCCGATGCTTCCCTCAGTACAGCCGATCCCAGATCAAACGACTCATCTCCCAAGGGCGTGTATGGATCGACGGACGAAAGGGGAAGGCTGGCGCCCTGCTCCGAGGGGGGGAACACATCTCGGTGAGCATCCCCGAGCCCCCTCCTCCCACGATCCTCCCCGAGGAGATCCCTTTGACCATCCTCCACGAGGACCCCTGGATCCTCGTCCTGAACAAGCCTGCAGGAATGGTGGTACACCCCGCCCCGGGCCATCGCTCCGGAACCCTCGTCAACGCCCTTCTCGCCCACTCCCCTGCCATTGCCTCGGTGGGGGGAAGCCAGAGGGCCGGCCTTGTCCACCGCCTGGACAAAGGGACCTCAGGTGTCATGATCGTAGCCAAAACAGAGGAGGCTCACCAAAGCCTCACCCGCCAGTTTTATCAGCGTCTCGTACGCAAGGAGTATCTCGCCTTGGTCTGGGGGAGGGTCCTCTCGCATGAGGGCGCCGTCGATATCCCCATCGGCAGACACGTTCGGGACCGAAAAAAGATCTCGGTCCGTACCCGCAAGCCTCGAGACGCCCGAAGCCAGTGGGAGGTGGTGAGGCGGTTCGAGCAGGTCACGCTCCTTCGTGTTATCCCCCAAACCGGAAGGACCCATCAGATCCGGGTCCACCTTTCGGCCATCCACCATCCCATTGTCGGGGACCCCCTCTACGGGAAGGCATGGCGACGCCGTTGTGGGCTCGACGCACCGTTGAAGACAGCCCTGACAAGACTGAACCGTCCGTTTCTTCATGCTTGGAGGCTGACCGTGGTGCATCCCCATTATGGGAAAACGCAGGATTTCGAGGCACCTCTCCCATCCGATCTGGTTGAAATCCTGAGGATTCTCGGATACGACGACACAGAAGGGCTCTTTGACAGAGATCGAGGCTCTTGGCTATAATAACTAATCTCGNTAGATATGGATATTTATACGGATATTTCCCCTCCCACAAAGTCTCGAGGGGGGTCACTTCATTGCCATCCCAGGGAAACGGGGGTTCAGATAGCACCATGGGTTTGGAATCGTTTGGAAAGGTGAAGATCATCACCATCGAACGCTTCAAGCAACAATCCAACGGAAGGATCAAACATGGCTTCTGCACGAGATTGGGTGGGGTCAGCCAAGGTCCCTTCCGTAGCCTTAATTTCGACGCGGAAGTGGGGGACTCCCTGGAGAACGTAGAGCAGAACAAGGTGATCCTGGGACAGGCCATGAAGATCAATCCCGCCCGGATCTTTTTGGCCAACCAAGTGCACGGAGACCAAGTCCTGGTGCTGGACGAATACCCGGACGAGAACCCCTCCAATTATTACTATCTGGACTACGACGCCATCATCACTCAGAAGAAGGGGATCGCCATCGGGGTTCTCACGGCCGATTGTCTCCCCATCATGCTCTATGATCCCGTCCGGGAGGTCATCGGAATCGTTCATGCAGGATGGAGGGGGACCTGCCTGAACATCGTGGGCAATGTTGTCTCCAAGCTCCGAAATCTCTTTGGAGTCCAGCTCGAAGATCTCCTCGTCGGGCTTGGACCCAGCATCGGGCCTTGCTGCTATTCGGTGGACATCAAGGTGGTTCGTTCTATCAAGAACAGCACCAACCGCTGGAAAGAATTCATAAAACCATTGAAGGCCAATAGATACTCCATGGACTTGGTGGCGTTGAATATCCACCAATTGTTGGAGGCTGGAATCCCCAAGGAGAACATCCTTCGCATCAATGCGTGCACGGCCTGCAATTCCAAGGTTTTCTTCTCCCATCGGGCAAGTAAGGGAAAGACTGGAAGGCAACTCAGTTTCATCCAATTGGTGGAGGAGGGGGCATAGGGGAGAATAGGGCTCTTTGCCCTTGACAATCCTCCATCGCTCGGTTATTTTTAAACGTAGTCAAGCTGGCCTGCCCTGGGATGGACGAAGCACCATCCCGCACGTCTTTCGTCCCAGCGGTTGCTCATCACAAGCCAGGTTCGTAATGGACTCCATACATTCAGATGCGGTTCAATAGGGAGCTTTTGTAGAGGTGGGAAGGTTCAACGTATATCGCTTACCCCGCCCGTTTGGATGCTTCCACGACGTTGAGCCCCCGGGAGGTTGAAGGCCCTTCTTTCAGATCCTAAGAGTAAGCTTCCCTCGCCATCGGGGCCCCAATGGCATGGGCGAGGGCTCTGTTCGAGCGGGGTCTGTGCCTTCCTCCAGAAGGGGCTCCATCCTGCCGTAGTATGGCGCAAGGAAAGGGAAGATTCATACATTGTTCAGGAATAGGGAGATGCAGCACTGTTGGCGGCCCCCTCTCTATGTTTAGAAAAGCGGGGACCGGAAGACGGCGCAGGGCCTTCAGACCGTGCACGCTTCCCGGAGACAAGGGCTGAGAGACCCTCAATTCAACCCGGATCCCAAGGCTCGAGGGCTTCCCTCCGGGCCCCCAACACGGAGAGGAAAGCCTCTCTTTGCAACTCAGGCTGATCGTGCTCAGGGTTGATCATACCGGATGATTTGTCCGGTGTAGACCACCAAGATCACGAAGGGGATGAGAATGAACCTGCAGGAATTAAAAGACAAGAAGATCTCCGAACTTTTGGAACTGGCAAAAAAGCTTCATGTAGAAGGGGCCAGTGGGATGAGGAAGCAGGAGCTGATCTTCGCTATTCTCCAGGCCCAAACCGAGCTCAACGGATACATCTACGGAGAGGGCGTCCTGGAGATCCTGCCCGACGGCTTCGGCTTCCTACGGGCACCTGACTACAACTATCTGCCGGGGCCGGACGACATCTACGTCTCCCCCTCCCAAATCCGCCGGTTCAATCTCCGGACCGGGGACACTGTGGCCGGCCAAATCCGTCCACCCAAGGACTCCGAGCGGTATTTTGCCCTGCTTAAGGTGGAGGCCATCAACTACGAAGACCCGGAGGTGGCCAGAGACAAGATCCTCTTCGATAACCTCACCCCTCTCTATCCTATGGAGAGGATCAAGCTGGAAACCACCCCGGACAACTACTCCATGAGGATTATGGATCTTCTCTGTCCCATAGGAAAGGGACAAAGAGGCCTAATCGTAGCGGCGCCCCGCACAGGCAAGACCATCCTCCTTCAGAACATCGCCAACAGCATCACTCAGAACCACAAGGAGATCATCCTCATCGTTCTACTCATCGACGAGCGGCCAGAAGAAGTCACTGATATGCTTCGGTCGGTGGACGGGGAGGTCATCAGCTCCACCTTCGACGAGCCAGCCCAACGGCACGTCCAGGTGGCGGAGATGGTGCTGGAAAAGGCCAAGCGGCTGGTGGAGCATAAGAAGGACGTGGTCATCCTCTTGGACAGCATCACCCGATTGGCCCGAGCCTACAACACTGTGGTGCCACCCAGCGGAAAGATCCTCTCGGGAGGCGTGGACTCCAACGCCCTTCACAAGCCTAAGCGGTTCTTCGGGGCCGCGAGGAACATCGAGGAAGGCGGCAGTCTCACCATCATCGCCACCGCCCTCATTGAAACCGGCAGCCGCATGGATGACGTAATCTTTGAGGAGTTCAAAGGAACTGGCAACATGGAGCTCCAACTGGATCGAAGGTTGGCCGACAAACGGATCTTCCCGGCCATGGACATTAACAAGTCGGGGACACGAAAGGAGGAGCTCCTGATCCCAAAAGAAGATCTCAACCGTATCTGGATCCTGAGAAAGCTCTTGGCCCCCCTCAACAGTGTGGACAGCATGGAGTTTCTCTTGGATAAGTTGCAAAAGACCAAAACTAACCGGGAATTTCTTGACTCCATGAGTGCCTGAGGGTTTCCCCGGTCGACTCTGGATAAGAGAAGAGAGAAGGAGGTTGCATATCCCATGAAGAATGGCATCCATCCCAAATACGTGGAGACGACCATCACTTGTGCTTGCGGAAACATTATCCATACCCGAAGCACCAAAGAGAACATCCGGGTGGAGATCTGCTCCAAGTGCCATCCTTTCTTTACTGGAAAACAGAAGCTGGTGGACTCTGAAGGACGCGTGGAGCGTTTTCAAAAGAAGTACGGCGAGGACTACCTGGAGAAGATCCGTGCCAAGAAGTAACATCCTCATGGGCGACGGGCGGATCGGCCCGGGAGGAAGTCCTCCTCGCTCGTTTCATCTCGCGTCGGGTCCCCGGCCTTCGGTCCTCTCCTGGCTGACTGGAAGGGCCCTTCCGGACTCGATGGATTCATGCTCTTTTCCCGAGCCAGCAGCCTCATTGCCCTTCCGGAAGTAAGGACCCATTACTCCTTGCAGCAAGAAGGGGCAGCATGAAGCCAAGGGAGAGGGAGGCACTGCGAGGGACCACATCCTCCCAATGGAGCCCTCCGTTCACGGGATCGAGGACAATCATCGGGAAGGCGAGGCTGGTTTATGATCGAAAAGCTTCGGGAGATTGAAGAACGCTATAAGGCCATCGAACTGAAGCTGGCGGACCCTCAAATCGCCAGAGACCCCAAGAATTACGGGAAACTGGCCAAGGAACACTCAGAGCTATCGGAACTGGTTGAGGCCTTCCGCACCTACCAACGAGTCGGCTCCGAGCTGGAGGAGAATCAGGCCCTCCTCAAACAGGAAAAAGATCCCGAGATGCGCCAGCTCATCCAAGAGGAGATAGAGAGACTCACCCGGCAACGGGAGGAATTGGAGGATCGGCTCCGGCTCCTCCTGATGCCCAAGGACCCCTATGACGAGAAGAACATCTTCCTTGAGATTCGAGCAGGCACGGGAGGCGAGGAGGCTGGGCTGTTCGCCGCCGATCTCTTCCGCATGTATCATCGCTATGCAGAGTTGAAGGGCTGGCGGGTGGAAGTGGTGGACCAACACGCCACGGAATTGGGAGGGTTCAAGGAGATCATCGCCCTCATCGAAGGACAGGGTGTCTACAGCCGATTGAAGTACGAAAGCGGCGTCCATCGGGTCCAAAGGGTCCCGGCCACGGAATCTCAAGGTCGGATCCACACCTCCGCGGTCACCGTGGCCGTTCTCCCCGAGGCCGAGGACGTAGAGGTTCAAATCGATCCGGGGGACCTCAAGATCGACGTGTTCCGTGCATCGGGGCCAGGGGGACAGCATGTAAACACCACCGACTCGGCCGTCCGCATCACCCATCTCCCCACGGGTCTTGTGGTCACCTGCCAGGATGAAAAGTCCCAGCACAAGAACCGAGCCAAGGCCCTCCGAGTCCTCAAGGCCCGGCTCCTGGATCTGATGCGGGAGGAGCAGCGAAGGGCCATCTCGGAGACCCGTCGCAATCAGGTGGGCACGGGGGACCGAAGCGAACGGATCCGGACCTATAATTTTCCTCAGGGGAGGGTGACGGATCATCGAATCGGTCTGACCCTCTACCGCTTGGAGGAGATCCTGGAGGGCGACCTGGACGAGATCATCGAGGCCCTCCAAGCCCATTATCGGGCGGAGTCCCTGAAGGAGGCTTCCACGGCCCTATGACTCACCGCTGGACTGTGCTGGAGTTGCTCCGGGAGGCCGTTCGCTATATGGCTGAAAAGGGGATTCCCACACCGCGCCTGGACGCTGAGGTCCTCCTGGCACACGCCCTCGGCTGTCGTCGAATCGACCTTTACCTCCGACACGATCAGCCTCTAACCTCCGGAGAACTGGATACCTACCGCCATCTGGTCCGACGCCGCTGCAAAGGAGAGCCCGTCGCCTATCTGACGGGAGTCAAAGAGTTCTGGTCCCTACCTGTAAGGGTCACCCCCGACGTGCTGATCCCAAGATCGGAGACCGAGCTGCTGGTAGAGCTCGCTCTGGAATATTTGCGGGGCCGACTGCAATCCGCATCGTCCGGGCTCAGGGTTCTGGAGATCGGAACAGGGAGCGGCGCCATTATCCTGGCCCTCGCCCGCGAAATGCCAAAAGGGGTTGAATGGGTCGCCACAGATCGTTCTCCCCAGGCCCTAAACATTGCCCGGCAGAACGCCCGGGACCTAGGCCTCTACTCGAGGATCCGCTTCTTGAGGGGGGATCTTTTCTCCCCTTTAGCTCGGGAAGATGGACCCTTTTCCCTTATCCTCTCCAACCCTCCCTATGTTCCCTCTTCGGAGATCCATCACCTTCCCCGTGAGGTTCGAGACTTCGAGCCCAAGGACGCCCTGGACGGAGGCGAAGATGGTCTGGAGGTGATTCGAAGGCTCCTTGTGGAGGCCCCGGCTTGGCTGGAGGAAGAGGGGATGTTCCTCCTAGAGGCGGGGGCGGGTCAAAGGAAGGCCATCGAATCCTTTCTGAACACCTTGACACACTGGCACCACTGGAGTTGGGCCCGCGACCTTCAGGGCTTGGATCGCGCCCTTCGTCTCTGGAAGGGCGGACAGGGACGTCACTCTTCCCTCCCGACGCGTGTGGAGGGCGCACATGGATAAGATCCTCATCGAGGGAGGAGTTCCCCTCTACGGAGAGGTGCGCATCAGCGGCGCAAAAAACGCCGCCTTGCCCATCCTTGCTTCCACCCTGCTGGCCCAAGGGACACACAAAATCCGGAACCTGCCTCGATTGCGCGATATTGAGACCTTCGGTGTGCTTTTACGACAGCTTGGAGTCGGGATGGAGGTCTGCGGGGATACTGCCAGGATAGAGGTCGGACCCAGGACCGACCACCGCGCCCCCTATGATCTTGTCAGGACCATGAGGGCCTCTGTGTTGGTGTTGGGCCCCTTGCTGGCCCGTATGGGACGGGCCGTTGTCTCCCTGCCCGGCGGCTGTGCCATCGGAAGCCGACCCATCGACCAACATCTCAAGGGCTTGGAGGCCTTAGGTGCCAGGATCTCTTTACGGCACGGATATGTCTACGCCCGGGCATCTAGGCTTCAAGGTACCACGTTCTGCTTCGATATCCCCACGGTGACAGGCACGGAAAACCTACTGATGGCCGCATCTTTGGCAAAGGGAAGGACGGTCCTTCAGAACGCCGCCTGCGAGCCCGAGGTGGTGCAACTGGCAGAGGCCCTGAATAGGATGGGGGCGCGCATCCATGGGGCTGGCACTGACGTGATCACCATCGATGGGGTGGACTACTTGGAGCCCGCTGAGCATTGGATCGAGGCGGATAGAATCGAAGCGGGCACCTACATGGTGGCGGCGGCTATCACCTGCGGCGAGATCCTTCTTCGAGATTGTCCTCATCGCTTCATGGAGGCGCCCATCCGAAAACTGAGGGAATGTGGGGTTCAGATCGAACTGGAGAGCGATGCCACTGTGCGAGTATCTGCATCGGGGCGGCCGAAGGCCGTGGATGTCACCACACAACCCTACCCCGGTTTCCCTACGGATATGCAGGCCCAGTTGATGGCCCTTCTGTCCCTCGCCAGGGGGACTAGCGTGATCCGCGAGACTGTCTTCGAGAACCGTTTCATGCACGTGGGCGAGCTGGTGCGCATGGGTGCGAGGATCGAGGTCCAAGGGGCCAGCGCCGTGGTCAAGGGCGTGTCGCGTCTTGCTGGGGCACCTGTGATGGCCACCGACCTGCGGGCCAGCGCATCGCTGATCTTGGCGGGTCTTGCTGCGGAAGGGGTCACGGAGATCCTCCGGGTCTACCACCTGGATCGAGGCTACGAACGGATCGAGGAGAAACTCTCCCGTCTGGGGGCTCGGATTCAACGGGTAAAGGAGTAGCCCCCCTCCCCGTGAGTATTCGGGACCCCGTAAGGAAACCTCGACTACGGTCTCTCCGTCTCTCTCGTCCCCTTGCTGCTGAGGTCCCGTGGTTCCCCGCCATAGGGAATCCATAAGAATCTTTGGTGAAGGAGGAAGCCCATGCCCTTTCATCAGGTAGATCACCCGCTCATTCAGCACAAGCTTGGAATTCTGAGGGATGTCAACACCGGCACCTCCAAATTTCGAGAGTTGACACGAGAGATCACCAATCTTTTGACCTACGAGGCCACCCGGACCATGGAAACCGAAGAGCACGAGGTGATGGGGTGGGCGGGCCCGGTGAAGGTGCGAAAGATCTCCGGCAAGAAGGTNGCTGTGGCCCCCATCCTGCGGGCTGGCATCGGGATGCTCCAGGGGGTACTGGATCTGATCCCCTCGGCCCGGGTTAATGTGGTGGGAATCTATCGTAACGAAGAGACTGCAGAACCAGTCCAATATTACCAGAAGTTCTGCAACGACATCGACAAGCGGGTCACCATCATCCTTGACCCCATGTTGGCTACGGGGGGCTCCATGATCGCCACTATCGATATGCTCAAGAAGTCGGGCTGCAAAGAGATCAAGGGAATCTGCCTAGTAGCAGCCCCGGAGGGGGTGCGGGCACTGGAGGCCAAACACCCCGAAGTACCCATCTGGGGAGCCGCTTTGGACGAAAGGCTCAACGAGATCAACTATATCCTTCCCGGACTGGGGGACGCCGGCGACCGGCTCTTCGGGACCAAGTAGTCAGGTACACGCCTGGATCCGACTCCATGGGACTTCTCCAGGGACATTGCCCTCAAGGGAGTATCCCTGTACCATGGAAACATAAGGGGCAGAGAAGGATTTTCGGTGGGAAACAGGCCTTCACATGAAAGATCCGCTCGCGGATCACAACCAAGCTCTTTGTCTGGTACTTCGTTGGGGATCTTTACCACCGACCATTCCGGGACCTTTTATTCAGATCCATCACATGAGGAAAGGGAGCGACAATTGATTCTTCAAGCCCTTCGCAGGACCCACTGGGTTCGGAAGGACGCGGCGGAGCTGCTCGGGAGCAGTAGAAGAACTCTCCATTGTAAGATTCGCAACTACAGAATTGAGATCCCTCACCGACGGGCAAGGGAGTAGCCCATCCCTAGCTGAACTGAGGTGGACGATGAGAACGTGGACTACCAACGACGAGGGATTCGAGACCTTTCTCCAACACTTATCGGAACGGGGAAAGGCCGTAGGCGACGAGGTGGAGCCTCGAGTGAGGCAGATCCTGAAGGACCTCCGGCTCCATGGAGAGTGGGCCCTTCGGAAATGGTCCCGACACCTCGACGGCATGCCCTCGGAAGAGTCGGAACTGGAGATCCCTCTTCTTCAGCGGCGGAGGGCTCTGGATAAGCTCCCCGAGAAGGTACGCCTTGCTCTGGAAATCGCTGCCGAACGGATCCGTGAGTTCCACGCACGCGCAAAGCCCTCCTCTTGGCTCACCATCGATCCCTGCGGATGCCTTCTCGGACAGATGGTCCGGCCTCTCCAGAGGGTGGGGATCTATGTGCCAGGAGGCAAGGCGGCTTATCCCTCCTCAGTATTGATGAACGCACTCCCGGCAAAAGTGGCGGGCGTGGAGGAGGTGATCATGTGCTGCCCACTCTCCTGGAGCGACCCCGATCCAACGGTCCTGGCAGCAGCAGAATTGGCCGGTGTGGACCGAATCTTTCGAATCGGAGGGGCCCAGGCCGTAGGGGCCATGGCCTATGGAGTCTCTCCCATCCCCCGGGTGGACAAGATCGTAGGACCGGGAAACGCCTATGTGGCCACGGCCAAACGGCTGGTCTACGGAGAGGTGGACATAGATATGATCGCTGGCCCTAGCGAGATCCTGGTAGTGGCCGACGGAAGTGCCCCTGCCCGATGGGCGGCCGTAGACCTCCTCTCTCAAGCGGAGCATGACGAGCAGGCATCCGCAATCCTGATTACGCCCTCGGAGGGCTATGCCTCGGAGGTGGCAAGGGAAGTGGAGAGGCTCCTGGCTGGATCGCCTCGGAGGCAGATCGCCGAGGCGGCTCTCCGAAAGTTCGGAGGGATCGTGATTACGCGGGATCTGGAGGAGGCCCTGGGGATCGCTTCGCGAATCGCTCCGGAGCACCTGGAACTCATGGTGGAGCGCCCCCTGGAACTCATAGATCGGATCCGAAACGCAGGGGCCGTCTTCCTAGGTCCTTGGTCCCCCGAGGCCATGGGAGACTACCTTGCAGGTCCCAACCACGTGCTGCCCACAGGTGGGACGGCCCGCTTCAGCTCCCCTTTGAGCGTGGATGACTTCCTGAAACGAACCAGTGTGATCCAGCTCTCCAAGGCCGGAATCACGCAGTTGGGACCCCATGCTGCCACCTTGGCGCATACCGAAGGGCTCTCCTTCCACGCCCGCTCCGTAGAGGAACGGCTGGAAAAGACATCCAGTCATTCATCTCCGCCATCCCCCACCCCTTGACCCGGATTCGATTATCATCAACACCAATCCTTAAGGAAACGACTGATCAAGGTCAGCTTAAGATACCCTTCTGCACAGATAAAACCTATGGTGTTTTAAAAGTCCACCAGAAATTTGCAGTTTGGCTTATTATTATGCTTTTTTTTACATAACAATACACCTCTTTTTCCTTTTCACTTTGACATTTTCGGCCCTCTCTGGGAATCTTTGGGATATGGGAATAATTTTTCTTGACAGACCCACGGCCACTCTCTACCCTCTTACTGGAAAGACAGTTGGGAACAACGGATCCCACCTCGACTTTCGGAGTTGACGGCGATCATCTTCTTCAACCTTAGCAGGAAGGGGGTCGAACCATGACGACATTGATCCGAGTCGATATGGCCAAAGGCACGGTGAGCACGGAGGAACTCCCCAAGGAGTATGCGCAGATGGGAGGTCGGGGGCTCACTTCGGCCATCGTCTCCCACGAAGTCCCGCCCCTGTGCCATCCACTGGGACCCAGCAACAAGTTGGTGGTGGCCCCAGGACTTCTCTCTGGGACGACATGCGCCAACTCGGGACGCCTCTCCGTGGGCGCCAAGAGTCCGTTGACCGGGGGAATCAAGGAGAGCAACGTGGGAGGCAACGCCGCCTTGAAGCTGGGCCGGCTCGGCATTGCCGGAATCGTGGTCGAAAAGCAACCGCCGGAAGGAAAATGGTATTACCTGCTCGTAAACAAGGACGGTGCTCGACTTCTGCCCGCCGACGACCTCAAGGGACTGAAAAATTATGACCTGGCTACCAGGCTTCATGAGAAGCACGGCGAGAAGGTGGGGATCATCTCCATCGGCCCTGCAGGGGAGATGAAGCTCTCCGCCGCCTCGGTGGCCGTTACCAGCACACAGGGCAAACCCGCCCGCCATGCAGGACGAGGCGGCATGGGCGCTGTCATGGGTTCTAAGGGGCTCAAGGCCATCGTCGTCGACGACAAGGAGGCCCCTGGGGTCAGCTATGCGGATCACGAGGCCTTCAAGGAGGCCGCGCGCGTCTTCAGGGACGCCCTAAAGGCCCATGCAGTGACAAAGCCCGGAGGCGGACTGGCTGTCTACGGTACCAACGTCTTGACCAACGTAATCAATGAGGCCGGGGCCTATCCTACTCGCAACTTCACTGAGGGCCGCTTCGAGGGGGCCCCGAAGATCAGCGGCGAGACCATGCACGACATCATCAAGGAGCGCGGTGGGAGCACCACCCATGCAGGATGCTCCACCTGTATTATTCAATGCTCCAATGTCTATGTGGACAAGGACAGGAACTATGTGACCTCGGGCTTCGAGTACGAGACCATCTGGGCCAACGGCGCCAATTGTGGCATCGACGATCTGGATGCGATCGCCCAGATCGATAGACTCTGCGACGAGTACGGCCTGGACACCATTGAGATGGGCTGTGCCATCGCTGTGGCCATGCATGCAGGGGTGAAGGCATTCGGAGACGCCGCCGGAGCCATCGAACTCCTCCACGAGGTGGGCAAGGGGACCCCTCTGGGGCGGATCCTGGGCAACGGCGCTGCGGTCACCGGGCAGGCCTTTGGGGTCTCTCACGTCCCTGTGGTGAAACGTCAGGGACTTCCTGCCTATGACCCCCGAGCCATCAAAGGGATCGGCGTCACCTATGCCACCAGCCCCATGGGGGCGGACCATACATCGGGCTACGCAGTGGCCACCAACATCATGCGGGTGGGAGGCTTCGTGGATCCCCTCAAGCCTGAGGGCCAAGTGGACCTCTCCCGTAACCTCCAGATCGCCACGGCGGCCATCGATGCCACAGGCCTCTGCGTCTTCGTGGCCTTCGCCATCATGGACATCCCCAGCGGGATGGAAGCCATCCCCAAGATGCTCAACGCCCGATTCGGCTGGAACTTCACTTTGGACGACTTCACCGAGTACGGAAAGCAGATCCTGCGGCTGGAGCGGAAATTCAACGAGTCGGCGGGGTTCACCTCCGTGGACGATCGTCTTCCCGAATTTTTCTCCACAGAACCACTCCCTCCACACAATGCGGTCTTCGACGTCCCCCCGGCGGAATTGGACAAGGTCTTCGACTTTTAAAGAAGAAGGGGCGCCGCTCTTTGACGGCCCCTGTTGGGGGTGGGAAGATCCACCCCCTTTTTGTTTTTCTCACCCCCTGTACGGCCCTTCCCTCCCCCAAGGTTCCGGACTACAATAGATTCGATCATCGGAGATTTCGGAGAGGAAGAGGATGCGGATAAGGGTGCTTTTGGGGGGGCATCTTCGGGATGAAGTCTCTTCGCTACCAGAGGAGGCCTCTGTGGAGCTCCCTCCTGGAGCATGCGCCCGAGACCTCCTCGAGAGGCTCGCCCTTCCTCCCTCTCGGGTCCGGATGATCCTGATCAATGGAAGAGGATGCACCCTTTCCTGTCCTATTGGAGAGGGGGACCGTGTGGCCCTCTTTCCGCCGGAGCTCTCGTTCAATACCTTCGTCTCCCTGAACTTCCGAAAGGAGAGGGGACTACTTCACCCTCCTGAGGAGGAATGATGGCCCTGATCGAAATCCGGCTCTTTGGGCATCTCAGGGAATATCTGCCTGACCCCAAGGCCTCGGAGGCATACGTGGAGATGGAGGAAGGACAGACCGTGGGCCGCCTCCTGGATCGTCTCGGGATCCCTCCCCAGGACCCTAAGATCATACTCGTCAATGGAGTGCATGCCCGAAGGGAGACCGTCCTGAAGGAGGGAGACCGGGTGAGCGTCTTCCCCCCAGTGGCTGGAGGATGACTCCCGCCGCCCTTCTTCTTTCACAAAGGCCCCTGTCCTTTCCACCTCAGGCAAAAGAAAGTTCTTCTGGTAGTTGACTGTTAATTTAGGGGTCTAGCGAGTTTCCGCCCTGAGAATGCCTCTCTTCGTTCCCTCCCTTCCTACCCTTCGGGGGGAGAAGGGGAATGGGAGGCTGGGGCCCATGAGGGGACGGATCCCCATATCCCCAGGCCTTTTGAATTGTTTCGGTTAGCGCAGCCCTCCTTTCACGAGTTGCAGGAAGATCCGAAGGAAATGGAAGTTACGACGCAAAAGGGGCCATTTGATCTCATGGGCCTCGCAAAGTGTATCGGCGTTGACCCGGGATATCTCCTCCTTCATCTCCTCCAAAGCATGCGCCCTCTCCCTCTCCGGAAGGGCCATGATCTCGTCGATGCGGCGCGTCAGCTCCTTGGCCAATAGGATCCGCTCCTCCACCTCTCGGCAGCGGAAGGATTCGACCAATCCGAAGCGTCCCTTGATGCGGTTTAGGCGAAACGCGGCTTCGTAAGTGGCCTCGACGATCTGATCCCTCGTCATCCATCGGGTCTCGTAACTGAGAGCGTACTTCCAGTGGGGATGAAGCAGCGCGGTACGAAAGTCCTCTAGGCATTTGAAGAAAAGCCGGTATCCGAACGTCTCTGGATCCTCGTAAATGGGGCTCCCGGGGTCGATAAAGGGGGCCAAGGGCGAGATAAAGGGGACAAGGCGCGTCCCGAATCGCTCCAGTAGGGCCTCGCAATAGTCCACAGTCTTCATCACGGAGTCATACGTCTGATTAGGGAGCCCGATCATGAAGAAGATGTCGAATTTTTCGCAACCTGCATCCATTGCCGCCGCGATGGTCTCTTCCAACTGCTCATTAGTATAGAGTTTGCCGCTGGCCTTTCTTACCTCTAAATCATGGCTCTCCGGGGACATCTCAAGGTTGAAATGGGGAAGAGCCTTCCCCACTCTCCGAAAGTAGTGGGCAGAGGCCTTGGTGAAGAGTTCCAGCACCACATGGTTTTGGATCCCGAGGTCCTCCAGGCCCTCCAACACCCTTGTGGCGTACGCCTCGCCCCCCTGTCTGAGGTCCCCTACCACAAAGATGGGGGCGGAAGTGAATCGGGATATGTTGCGAAAGTCCTCCACGATCCGCTCGGGAGATCGGAAGGCAGGGGCGCTTCGGTTCGCGAAGCGTTTAAGCCCCGATCGGCTCCCACCGCAAAAGGAGCAATCGTAAAGACATCCTCGGCAGGTCATCACCGCGGTGATAGGATAGGACCACCAGTCGTGGATCGGCATCATCCCCTGGATATCCCCATAGCGGAGTGCCGTTCTAATCATCCTCCCGTAGTTGTCCGTATAGTGATCTAGCCTATCCGGCACGTGACGAAGGGGGTTAACCACAAGATTGCCTCCGTCATCTCGCCATACCAGATTGGGGATCGCGTGGAGCTCACTGCGGGGACGCCGACCGCACAAGACCTCCATGAGCCTTCTCAAGGGCTCCTCCGTGGAGTCCCCTCGAATCACGAAGTCCACCTCGGCCCTTCCCATGAGTTCCTCGTAGAAATATGTGGAAGAGAATCCCCCGAAGATAATGGGGATGTGGGGGTGGAGAAGCTTGCAGATCTTGGCCACCTCCAGGCTCCCGTGGGCATGGGGGAGCCAGTGCAGGTCGATGCCGAAGGCTTTGGGCCTCAATCTCCTGATGGCATCCTCCACTTGGAAGAGGGGATCTTTCAACATACGATAGGCCAGATTGAGGATGCGCACGCGGATGCCGTGGCTCTCGAGATATTCCGCAATGGAGGTAAAACCGATGGGGTACATCTCGAAGATCACGGTGGATGGGATCACATCGCTGATAGGTCCGTAGAGGCTAACCCTCCGACGGAAGTCGTAGACGCTGGGAGGATGAAGAAGAACAAGGTCCGCTTTTCCCAAGGGCCACATAGCGAAGCCTCAAACCTCTGGCCCGCCTTGGAGGGTCTCCTTGTTAGCCTCCCCTTCGGAGAGAGGTCCACTGGAAACCCCATCTGACGGACCGATTCCGACCAAGGAAGATTGAACTGTACCATATCAGCTCGGGTGGGGTCAAAGTCTCATGCCAATTAGGCCTTGGGTAAAGATCGGGAAGACATGGATGGCGGTGAAGGAGAGGGATAATAGGGGAGAAGTCTCTCCAGGGAACTTTTTTCAAGACCCGGTGTCTCAAAAGATGAAAACCACGAAAAGCCTCCTTCACTTTGGCCCCTGATCTCCCACAGGGGCTTAGGTTTTTCTGGCCCTACCTCTTTCCAAACACGAATATCCCTTCATACTGTATTCTGGTAATCACCCCTAGGGACCCGGAGTAAGCCACGGGTTTTTCAAGAAAGTCGAGAAGGCAGGAACAATCTCGAGACAGAGCTTGAAAAAGGCCATGCCCTCCAGGAAACCACCGAGCCAGAACCTGGAGGGCATGGGCAAGGGTTCGACAGAATCGGACCAGGTACCCAAAGCTCGCTCGGTGGTTTCTTTCTCCTTACCACACTATATTTTTGGTGTCAAGAAAAAAAATATACAACATGTTGAAATAACCAGTGCGGATCCGTCTGCCCGAGCTCGATTTCGCTCGGAGGCGAAGACCACAGAGAGATGCCATTGGGGGGCTGAGCCGTGGGACGGAGATGATGCCCTCGGTCCCCCTGAGCAGAGCGGAGGCTACATATGGGTCTCCAGCGAGTCGAAGAAGGGGACCACTTTCAAGCTCTACCTACCCAAGCTTATCCGTGAGGAAGAGACGACCGAGGAAAAACCCGAGAAGACAGCACCCGGGGGCGGCTCGGAGACGATCCTCGTGGTGGAGGACGACGCACCGGTCAGAAGAGTGACCAGGGATTTCTTGACAAGATTCGGATATCGGGTCCTGGAGGCGGGGGGCGCCGATGAGGCCATAAGACGGTGCAGGGAGGCCGAAGGTGCCGTTGATTTGCTCTTGACCGACGTGGTGATGCCCAGCATGAACGGAAAGGAGCTGGCCGACATGATCCATGCGACCTATCCGGGTATCAAGGTCCTCTTCACCTCCGGTTACACCGAGGAGGCCATCGCCCGGCACGGGGTGTTGGAGCCAGGAGTGGAGTTCATCGAGAAGCCCTTCACTCCGGAGGCCCTGGCTCGAAAGGTCCCCCAGGTCCTGGACAAGGGCAAATAGGACCGGCCCCCTCCTTCGGTCTTCTATCCGAATCCTTGGGGAGTTACAAAAAGCTCACCCTTTCTCCACCCACATACGACGTCGGCATCCTCCCTCCAGTAGGAGATGTCAGGAGATTTATTATTTTTTTCCTCGGTTTTCAGTGGACTTTTTATGAAAATCCATTAGCCTTGATATCTAAAGAGATTCGGTTTTCCCGTTCCAATGCAAAGGGGATAAAATATGCCCTTGGAGCTGACCCGAAGGGTGGAGGCGATCTCCACGGCTCCCTTCCCCCCAAGGAGCCAAAAAGGTTCGAAGTTTGACTTTTGATAGAATTAAAATCAAAGTCGTCACCGGAGTATGATGAGGCATGGACACTGAGGATAGAGGTTTCAGGGGAATCCTTGGGGAAGGCGAGGTCCTTTTTAGGACGTTGGTGGAGAATGCTTTGGCTGGTGTGTATCTCTTTCAGGGCGGTCGGATGATCTATGTGAATCCCACCCTGGAGGAGATCGTAGGTCGCCCCGCCGAGGAGATCTACCACTTGGACATCTTCGATCTGATCCATCCAGAGGATCGGGAGATGGTCCGACAAAGGGCCCGCCAGCGGCTGGAGGGGAAGGCCCCTCGGGAGGCCTACACCTTTCGGATCCTCCACCCTCGCAAGGGCGTGCGTTGGGTCCTACTTATGGCCGAACGGGTCTTTTATGGGGGCAAGCCGGCCCTCTTGGGCAACATGATCGACCTTACGGAGCAGAAGGAAGCCGAGGAGAAGTATCGGCTTCTTGTGGAGCATGCCAACGAGGCCATTGTCGTAGCCCAAGATGGGATGCTCAAGTTCGTCAACCCCAAGGCCGTCTCCATGCTGGGTTTCACGGAACAAGAGCTGACCTCCCGTCCCTTTGTGGAGTTCATCCACCCAGACGACCGACAAACAGTGGCCCAAAACTACCAAAGAAGACTTTCAGGTGAAGATTTCCCCTCCGTCTATGCCTTCCGGCTTATCGACAGGGACGGCAATATTGTCTGGGTGGAGATCCGTGCGGTGCGCATTCTCTGGGAGGGAAGACCGGCCACCTTGAACCTCTTTACCGACATTACGGAACGAGTCCGAACCGAAGAAGCATTAAGGGAAAGAGAGAGATTTCTCGGCACGCTGATGAGCAATCTTCCAGGGATGGTCTATCGATGCCGAAACGACAGAAACTGGACCATGGAGTTCGCAAGCGAGGGTTGCCTGGAGCTTACAGGATACACCTCGGAGGATCTCATCGGGAACCGCAAGGCGGCCCTAGCGGATCTTATCCATCCCGAAGACCGGGCTTGGGTCTGGAATGAAGTACAAGAAGCAATACATGGGAAACGGCCCTTCGACCTCGTATGTCGGATCCGTCGCGCTGATGGAGAGGAAAAGTGGGTTGGGGTGAGGGGGCGTGGGGTCCTCTCTGAGGCGGGCCAGGTGGAGGCCTTCGAGGGATTCATCTCGGATGTCTCCAATCTCAAAAGATCTCTCGAGGAGACCGAGAGGAGTAAGGCCCTCTTCGAGGGGCTCTTCTGGGGCTCACCCGATGCCATAGCCATTCTGGATCGCCACGGAAGAATCCTTCAGGTTAACCCTGCCTTTGAGGAACTCTTTCAATACGGTCAGGAAGAAGCGCAGGAGGTCTTCATCTGGGACCTCATTGCTCCTCCCGACCGCAGGGCTGAAGGGCAGGAGAACCATCGGACCGTCCTCTCGGGTTGCGCCTTAAAGAGGGACTCCGTTCGGAAGAAAAAGGACGGCTCCCTGGTGGAGGTGAGTCTCACGGGATATCCGATCCGGGTCGGCGATGAGGTCCAAGGGATATACGCCATCTACCGGGACATCACCGCGCAGAAACAAGCGGAACGAGCCCTTAGAGAGAGCGAAAGGCGTTACCGGCAGCTCATGGAGGACGTTCCCGTAGGGATCTACGATGTGGATGTCAACACCATGAGACTACTGAGGGGTAATCGCGCCCTCTGCGAGATCACGGGCTATTCCAAAGAGGAGCTTCTGGAGCTCCGCGTCCAGGATTTCGTGGCAGAAGAGAGCATGGGGCTCCTGAAGGAGAGACGTCAAAAGATCCTCGCCGGGGAGCAAGTGCCGGAGATAGTGGATTTTGTCATCCGCACAAAGGACGGGCAAAAGCGCCTGGTCCGGATCCATTCCCGGGTCACCCATGACGAGCATGGAGGGCCCAAGGTGAAAGTAGTTCTCGAGGATGTGACCGAGCAGAAGCGTCTTGAGGCCCAGTTCCTACAGGCCCAAAAGATGGAGGCCGTGGGGAGACTGGCGGGAGGGGTGGCCCACGACATCAATAATGCCCTGACAGGGGTATTGGGGTATGCGGACCTGATTCTCACCTCCCTTCGAAGGGAGGACCCTCTCTACACTCATGTGGAAGAGATCAAGAAGGCCGCCCGGCGTGCTTCATCGACCATCCAGCAGCTTCTGACCTTCAGTCGGAGGCAGATCATCCATCCCACGCTCTTGAATCTCAACCGCGTCATTTGCGACCTGATCCCCATGCTCTCCCGCCTCATTGGGGAAGACATCCGATTGGAGACCTTTCTCGCTTCCGAGTTGGGGACTGTGAAGGCGGACAAGGGGCAGATAGAACAGATCTTGATGAACCTTGCGGTCAATTCTCGGGATGCCATGCCTGACGGGGGGACACTGACCATTGAGACGGCCGATGTAGAGCTGGATAAGGGTTACGTGCGGGCCCATGGGGTGGATCTGGAGCCCGGCTCCTATGTTATGCTGACGGTGAGCGACACGGGGATAGGCATGGACGAGGAGACCCGCAAGCGCGTCTTCGAGCCCTTCTTCACCACTAAGGCTGTGGGCGAAGGGACGGGGTTGGGGCTCTCCACCGTCTATGGCATCGTCAAGCAGAGCAGGGGCTATATATGGGTCTACAGCGAGCCAGGCAAGGGAACGACCTTTAAGATCTATCTTCCCAGAGCTGGGGGAAAGACCGAGGAGGAAGCAGAGCCTCAAAAGGTCCCTGCCTGGGGATCGGCAGGAAACGAGACTATCTTGGTGGTGGAGGACGAGGAGCCGCTGCTAGCTCTGGTAAAGGCCTCCCTGGAGCGAGCGGGCTATCGGGTCCTTACGGCGACCGCCCCCCAAGCTGCACTGGGCATTGCTCAGCTCCACTCAGGGTCCATTCATCTCTTATTGACCGACGTGGTCCTGCCCGGGATGAACGGTCGGCTCCTTGCGGAGGGGATCCGGATGTCCAGACCCGAGACCAAGGTCCTCTATATGTCCGGATACACCGAAAACGCGATCTCCCACCACGGTATCCTGGATCCGGAAGTGGAGTTCCTGGCCAAACCCTTTACCCCCGAAGAGTTAGCCCAAAAGGTACGGGAGGTATTGGACAAAGACCAATAACGGCCATATCCCTCCGGAGGAATCTTTTGGAAGTTGCCTGACAAGGGGAGATGATAATCCCAAGACTCTATAGACAGCCGGAACCCTTCTTACGAGGGTCGTTCCCTCTCCATCCGCTCCTTGAGTTCCTCCAGCTCCAGGGACCGTTCCTCCCACCTCCGGGTCAACTCCTCCAGCTGCTGTTTGAGTCGATCGTGCTCCATACGGATGCGGAGGACCCGTTCGGGAGACGCATAAAGATCCGGAGCGGCCATCTGTTCCCGTATCTCGTCCAGGCGGGCCGTGACCTCCTCCACATCCTGCTCTATGCGGGCGATCTCGGCCTCCAGAGGGGCACGAAGACGATAAAAGCGATTCCTCCACTCGGCCTCCAGACGCCTCTGGATCCGGTCCTTTTTGGGCGCTTTCCGGCCAAGATCTTCTTCCTCCGCGGTCTCCTCTTGAGGCCGCCGCCTCCAGATCCGCTCGTAATCCTCGTACGTCCCCGGAAAGAGCTCCCACCCTCCGGGCCGCATGACCAGGATTCGATTGGCTACCCGGTTTATTAGTCTCCTATCGTGGGTCACCAGGCACAAAGTCCCGTCGAATTTCCTCAAGGCCTCCTCCAAGACCTCCCTGGAGTCGATGTCCAGGTGGTTAGTGGGTTCATCCAGGAGGAGCAAGTTTCCTCCCTCCAAGAGGATCCTACACAGCAGAAGCCGGCTCCGTTCTCCTCCGCTCAAGACCCGGACCTTCTTGAAGACGGCATCGCCACGGAACTGAAAGGCCCCAAGCAGGTTCCGAAGCTCCCCCTGATGCAGCTGAGGGGACGAGTCCATCAGCTCCTCCAAGACCGTCTTTTCGGGATGGAGCAGGTCCATCTGATGCTGAGCGAAATAGGCCACTCGGACCCCATGCCCGAGCCTTCGCCCTCCCCGTTCCGGCGTCAACTGCCCTGCCAGCAATCTCAGCAAGGTGCTCTTTCCCGAACCGTTAGGGCCGAGGATAGCCACCCGATCCCCCCGATGCAGGTGAAGGGTCGCCTCCTGATAGAGAGGTGCCTCCCCGTACCCGAAGGTGATCCGCTCCAAGTGGACCACCAACCGACCGGAGGGCGGTGCGGGGGGGAACCGGAATTTCAGATCCCGGTGGCTCCGCGGCGGCTCCACGCGCTCCATCTTTTGCAGGGCACGGATCCGGCTCTGCACCTGACGGGCACGATCCTTTCTGGCGCGGTTGCGCTCGATGAACCGCTCCATCTGGCGGATCTTCTCCAGCTGTACCCGATAAGCGGCCCATTGCTGCTCAAGTCGCTTCTCTTTCTGTTGTCGATAGGCATCGAAGCCCCCTCGATAGGAGAATAGCTTTCCCTCCTCCACCTCTACGATCCGCTCCACGACCTTGTTGAGGAACGTGCGGTCATGAGAAACCACCAGCACGGCCGAAGGGACCTCCGTCAGATAACCCTCAAGCCACCGGAGGGCCTCCAGGTCGAGATGATTTGTGGGCTCATCCAGGAGGAGCAGGTCCGGTTCGACCAAGAGAAGCCGAGCCATGGCAGCCCGCATGGCCCAGCCCCCGCTCAGGGTCTCCACTGGCCTCGCGAAGTCCCTCTCCTCGAACCCGAGCCCCATGAGGATCTTTTGGGCCTTGGGTCGAAGTTCATATCCCCCCAGCAGTCGAAACCGTTCCTCCAGGTGGGCCAACCGCTTCGCCATCTCCTCCCGCTCCTCCTCCTTTCCGCAGGAGGAAAGGGCCTCCTCCAGAGCCCGGATCTCGGCCTCCATGGCCTTCATCTCCGAGGCGACCTCCAGGACCTTATCCAATACCGTACCCCCGCGCAGGGACAGGACGTCCTGTGGAAGATGGCCCATGCGGAGGGAACGGGCCCTGTGGATCTCCCCACCATCCGGGGAGACCTCTCCCAGGATCATGCGAATCAGAGTACTCTTCCCGGAGCCGTTAGCCCCCACCAGACCGATCTTCTCCCCCTCTCGGATCTGCAGGTCTACCCGATCAAAGAGATCCTGCTTCCCATAGAATTTCCGGACCTGATGTAGCGAGACCAACATGCCCATTATGGTAATGCAGCCCGCCATCAGGGAACAAGCCGAACCCCTTGACTCCATTCTGCAGCCGTCTCTAGAATTCCCCAGGATGCGGCAAACCCTTTCCTAAGGGTGAAGGAGTCCTTTGGAGGACGGTGCAAACCCCTGGTGAAGGACTCCTATGTCCTATGTGGGAGGCGCCCTGAAGGGAGATGGCCGTCGAGTCAAGGAGAGACTTCGCGATGAGACATTCCCACCGTTTTGTGGAGACCTACGAGGGCCCCGTGGCCTTTGGCCTCGACCGCGAGACGGACGAGGCCTCTCTCATGGTCTTTCTCCAGAAGTTTTCCGACGACGACCTTCTTGTGGTCCTGACGCAACGGCTCTCCTTGGAGGAGATCCATCGACTCGTCAACTTCCTGACAGAACTGATGAAACGCCACCTCTCGGAGGAAGAATATCATAGACTCTTCCTCAAGGAGGCCCCGTCGTCCCCATCTTCGGATTCCAAGGATCTGTATCCAGGGAAAAGTCCCATCCGCTCTCCCTGATTTTCGCAGAAACCCCCTTCCGTGCCCTCCGGACTTCTCCCACGATCAGTTGCATTCCAGGAGGCCTCTCCCGCAACCGCCTTTGGGAAGCTGCCCGTCGGTTCCTTTAGAGCTCGAGCCAGAGCCAACCTGACGAATCAAAAATCCATGACCCGGCTTGATGCATCTCCTATAAGTTCTGGAGGGCTTGACAAAGGAGAGATATGATTATAATGGTTTAACCATTAGGGCTTCTTCGGCTTCGCGTTCAACGCGCCTACTGGCCCTTGGAGGGTCTCGAGAAATTCCGGGGAGCTATCCGTGATGTCTCTCTTTCGCAAGGCCAGACAGAATCGCATCTTCCAGGATGTCGTCGAGCAGATCGAGGAGGCCATTATCCGAGGAAGGCTAAAGGAGGGTGAAAGACTCCCATCCGAGCGGGAGCTCCAGGAGATCTTTCAGGTAAGCCGGGGAACCCTTCGAGAGGCCCTCCGTGTGCTCGAAGAGAAGGGGCTACTCACCATCAAACCCGGCGTGGGAGGAGGGGCCTTTGTGGAGCCGGTGACGACCCGCCAGGTAAGCGACAGTCTGGCCATGCTCATTCGATATCAGAGGGTCTCCCTGGGGCATCTCGCAGAATTCCGCGAGGGCGTTGAGGGGATCGTAGCCCGACTGGCGGCCCAGCGATCCCATCTGCAGGACATCCAAGAGCTCCAGGGCCTCCTTCAGCGAGCAAAGCAATGTCTCGATGAGGGAATTCGGGCATGGGAGGAGTTCCTTCAGATCGACGAGCGCATCCACATGGCCTTGGCCCGCATTGCGGGAAATCCCATCTACCTTTTCGTCCTTCAGACCGTCCACGACAACATCGACCGTTATTACGAGCGATTCCTCCCTCGAGAAGAAGAGCTCATGTGGGAAAATTACCGCGACCTGCTCCATATCGTCAGTGCTGTGAAGCAGAAAGATCCTGAGGAGGCTGCCAAGAGGGCGCGCGAGCACGTGCGGCGATTTCGAATGCATATGGAGAAGGCCAAAGACGATCAACACCCGAGGAATGGGGAGGGGCCATCGCATCCCCCGTGAAGACCGCACCCGGATTCGAGAAGGAGATCGATCCCTCAGCGGCAGCCCCTGCATGGAGGCCGAAATCGATGGATGCCAAGGAAGAGGACCTGGAAAGAGAGATCCAACGACTGGGACGCAAGATCTTCCAACTCATGGGAGAGGAGACCCCTGGGATCTTCCGCAAAGACTGGTGGAGCGGCCGGGTCCTGGATTGGTGCATGAAGAAACCCACCTTCAAGGTCCAGATGTTCCGTTTCGTCGATGTCCTTCCCACCCTCCACTCCACCGCCGATATGCGGCGCCACCTCCAGGACTACTTTCACCAGCCCCAAGTGGAGATTCCCAGCTTCCTGAGGAAGTCCCTCGACTTCTTGATGGGAAATCCCTTCACATCCTCCCTTACGGCCAGCAGGATTCGCAAGAACGTCCAGGAGATGGCCATAAGGTTCATCATCGCCAAGGATCCTCAGGGGGCCCTTCCCCAGCTTCGAAAGATCTGGGACAAGGGGACGGCCTTCACCCTGGACCTCTTGGGCGAATCCGCAGTGAGCGATGTCGAGGCTCTAACCTACCAGCAGCGCTATCTCGCCCTCCTCAGAGACCTGGGACCAGTGATCCAGGGTTGGCCCTCCCGCGACCCGGACCGGGAGCGGGAGTTTCCCCGCATCAATGTCTCCATCAAGCTCTCCTCCCTCTGTTCGCGGATGAACCTCAGGGATTTCCGCAGTACCCTCGAACACCTCAAGGATCGCCTCCGCCCTATCTTCCGGGAGGCTCGACAGATAGGAGCCTTCGTCAACATCGACATGGAGCATTACGGAATCAAAGACTTGACCCTTGAAACGTTCCGGTCCCTCCTCGAAGAGGAAGAGTTCCGCCAAGGACCTCGGGCAGGCATCGTCATCCAGACCTATCTGAAGGAATATCGCCAGGATCTGAAGGGGCTCTTTGAATGGGCCGAGCAACAGGGCCGACCCATCACCATTCGCCTGGTCAAAGGGGCCTACTGGGACTACGAGCAGATCGCCGCCCGCAGCAACGGGACTCCCGTGCCCGTCTTCTTGGACAAAGGCGAAACCGACGCTGCATTCGAGGAGGCCACTCGTCTCTGTCTCGAGCGTTATCCCCTCGTCCGGACCGCCGTTGCGAGCCACAACGTGCGTTCCCTCGCCCATGCCATCGTCTACGCCCAATCCCTTGGGCTTCCTCCCTATGCCTACGAGATTCAGATGTTATATGGAATGGCTGAACCCATCAAGAAGGCTCTCCAACAGTTGGGGGTCAACGTCTGCGAGTACACCCCCATCGGTGATCTATTGACCGGCATGGCCTACCTAGTGAGAAGGCTCCTGGAAAACACCTCCAACGAGTCCTTCCTTCGGCAGAGCTTCTCAGAACACATCCCCATCGAGGAGCTTCTCCGTAAGCCCACCCGCCGTAAGGGCCAAATCGAGGTGACAAGAGAGGGGGCTCAAGAGACGCCAGCAGGAGAAGGGCCTCCACCCTTTCGTCGGGAGCCACTGCGGGGGTTTTTGAACCCCAAGGCCCACTCGGCCTTTCAAAGGACCCTTCAGGCCGTGGAGTCGGAAGAAGAGAGAAGGTGTCCCCTCCTTGTGGGAGGAAAGGAGATTCGAACGGACCGTTCCATACCCTCGCTCAACCCCGCCCGTCCCTCCCAGGTAGTGGGAACGGTCTTTCTGGCCTCTCACAAGGAGATATCCTCGGCCGTGTCCTCGGCCGCATCGGCCGCATGCAGGTGGCGGGAGACCCCTTTGGAGGAAAGATCCCATCTCCTTCGTAAGGCTGCGGAGATCCTCCGTTCCAAGCGTGACCAACTGGCCGCCCTCCTGATTCTGGAGGTCTCCATGGGATGGAACGAGGCCGACGCCGAGGTCTGCAGGGCCATCGATTTCCTCGAATACCATGCCAGGGAGATCCTGCGAAAGGGGAATCCCCGTCATCTGGAGACGTTCCCCGGTGAGATGAACATCTATGTCTACGGCCCGCTGGGAGTGGCCCTGGTTGCGGCCCCATGGTCCTCCCCGTTGGCCCTGGCCGCTGAGCTTTGCGGCGCGGCCCTGGCCGCAGGGAATCCGGTGATCTTCAAACCATCGGGCCGGGCCCCGGTGATCGGCTATGAGTTGACCCACGCCCTCCTACAAGCCGGGATTCCAGAGGATGTCCTCCATTACCTTCCCTTTCCTTGGAAAGAGCTGGCCTCCGCATTCCTGGAGGATCCCCTTGTCTCCTTGATCGCGTTCTGCAGTGAGCCTCAAGGGTTTCTGGACCTCTGGAGGGAAGGGATAGAGCGTTGTTGGGCCCGAGGGATCCCCAAGCGTCTCCTGACCCTGAGCGGAGGGCTCAACCCCATCCTCATCGATTCCGATGCCGATCTGGATGAGGCTATCCCGGGGGTCGTGGAATCGGCCTTCGGTTTTCAGGGTCAACGACTGTGCTCCTGCTCGCGGGTCATCGTCTTTGAGGAAGTCTACGACCGTTTCATCTCCCGGCTGGTTGACACGGTCCGAGGACTCAGGGTAGGGGACCCGGCTGACCCCGTCCATCATCTGGGAGCCGTCATCGACGCCGAGACCCACAACAGGATCCAACAATACGTAAAGAAGGCTAAATCCCATTGCCATGTCCTCTATCGGGGGGAGGCTCCTTCCGGCGGATATTTCGTGGGCCCCGTACTCTTGGAGGGGATGCATCCGGATCCCACGCTGGATCGTGAGGTGATCATCGGCCCGATCCTCCATATCCTGAAGGCCCGAGGTATGGAGGAGGCCCTTCAGATGGCCAATACCCCGTCTCCTTCCCCGGTGGGAGGGATCTATTCGCGTAACCCCGGCCACATCGAGCGGGCCAAAAGGAAATTCCGGGTCGGAGGGCTCTTCATCAACCGGACGATCACGGAAGCCGTGGTGGGGAGGCAGCCTTTCGGAGGGTTCCGGATGTGGGGCCTCGGTCTCCCTTCCGGAGGCCCCGATACGCTGCTTCAGTTCCTTCAGCCCTCCACCCTCGCGGAGAATACCGTTCGGAGGGGATTCACCCCTGAGATGGAGGGGATAGGGTCGGCTTGACAATGGATGGTTTTTTTTCATCTAATGCACCCTGTTTATCAGCCCGGNGATGATAGGCCTGTGTCCATGAGCCTGCGTCTGGAAAAGGTCTCCATGCAATTCGGAGGGCTCGTGGCCCTCCGGGATCTGGACTTGGAGATCCCCGAAGGGGTCATCATCAGCCTGATCGGACCCAACGGGGCGGGCAAGACCACGGTCTTCAATCTGATTACGGGGGTCTATCGGCCCACCGAAGGAACCATTCACTACAACGGCCACCGCCTCAACGGGCTCCCGCCTCACAAGATCATCGCATTGGGCATCGCACGGACCTTTCAGAACATCCGCCTCTTCAAGAATATGACCGCCCTGGAGAACGTCCAGGTGGGGATGCACTGCCGGACCCAAAGCGGGGCCATCAGGGCACTGTTCAAGACGCGCTTCGAGAGGGCCGAGGAGCAGAGGATCAGGAAAAGGGCGCAAGAGATCCTCCAGGAGCTGGGAATCGACCGCTACCAGGACGAATATGCGGGCAACCTCCCCTATGGAGAACAGCGCCGGCTGGAGATCGCTAGGGCCTTGGCCACGGATCCCAAGATTCTTTTGCTGGACGAGCCCGCAGCGGGGATGAATCCCAAGGAGACCGAAGACCTCATGCAGCTTATCCTGTCTCTGCGCAACAAGGGACTGACCATCTTCCTGGTGGAACACGACATGAAGGTGGTGATGGGAATCTCGGATCGCATCGCTGTGTTGGACCACGGACAGAAGATCGCCGAAGGCCCCCCTCGGGCCATCCAGCAGGACGAAAGGGTCATCGAGGCCTATCTGGGTCGAAGGCACACGACCACAGGATCCATTTCCTGAGGGAAAGGAGGTGAGGATCTCGCGCAAACAGAGTCCTCCAGTTCTCACAATGAGAATGAGGAGGAACAGACGTTTTCACCCCACAAAAAAGGAGGCGACGAGATGATGAGGAAACTCTGCGTCTTTGCCATCTGTCTCGGCTTGGTGTTCGGCCTTCATACGTTGGCCGCGGCCAAGACCCTGAAGATCGGAACTCTGAGCCCCCTGACCGGTCCCTATGCCCAGGACGGCACGGACATCCTTCAAGGGGTCAAGACCGCAGTAGCCCTGGTGGAGGCCGCAGGCGGCATCCCGGGATTCGACAAGATCGAGGTCCTGCCTGGCGACAGTGCCTGCGACGGTGGGAAAGCCACCATGGCCGCCAACAAGCACATCAACAGCGGCGTCCATGCCGTGGTAGGGGCCTATTGCTCTTCGGCCACCATCCCCGCGTCCGTCCCTCTCAACGAGGCCAAGATCATCCAGATCACTCCCGCCTCCACCCACGAGGACGTCACGGAAAGGGGCTTTAAGTATCTCTTTCGGGCTTGCCCCAGGGATGACGCCCAGGCCGCAGCCATGGTGAGTTTCCTGGAGAACGCCCTCAAGATCAAGACTCTGGCCCTCATCGACGACAAGCAGACCTACACTGTGGGGCTGACCAAGAACATCAGACACCTGGTGGAAAACCACGGCAAGATCAAGATCGTGGCCCACGAGCATATCGCCCCTGGAGACAAGGACTTCACAGCCGTGCTCACCAAACTGAAGAAGATCGACCCCGATGCCATCTATATGAGCACGTATCAGCCGGAGGGCTCGCTCATGGCCCGTCAGGCCAAGGCCCTGGGCTTGAGGGCGCACCTCCTGAGTGAGGACGCAGTCTATCACCCCAAATATATCGAGGTGGCTGGTAAGGCGGCCGAGGGATCGTTCCTGACCTTCGCCAAGGCCCCCGACACCCCTGAGCGCCGCAACTTCGAGGCGGAGTACAAGAAGATGTGGGGCGTGAAGAAGATCGGAAGCTACGCTTACTATGCCTTCGATGCGGCCAACATCATCCTGGGTGCCGTCAAGATCGCCAAGAGCACGGACCCGGACAAGCTCGAACAGGTGATCCGCTCCACCACCTGGAAGGGCGCCACTGGGACCATCAAGTTCGACCATAAGGGAGACCGGGGGGCGAGTTATATCATCTGGGTGGTCAAAAACGGCGAGTTCGTCCCCTACTGGAACCCACAGACCGGACAGTACTTCTAGGGAACCCATATTGCGTTGAAGGGGGGCCCTTCGGGGCCCAGTGACGTTGGACCCTGGAGGGCCCCCTACTTTTCCATCCGAGACGGAGAAGACGAGAGGACCAAGTGGAGACACAGGCATTTTTGGTTCAGCAGATCGTCAATGCCCTCTTTCTGGGGAGCATTTATGCCCTCATCGCCTTGGGCTATACCATGGTCTACGGCATCATTCAGCTGATCAATTTCGCCCACGGCGAGATGTTTACGGCGGGCTCATTCATCGGCCTCATCGTCCTCGGGGCACTTCAAAGGATGGGATTCGTGGAGTCCCACTTCGTCCTCTCCATGTTCGTGGTCTTTGCCATGGCCATGGCCTACGTGGCCTTCCTCGGGGTGGCCATCGAGCATGTGGCCTACAAACCGCTTCGAAGAGCCTCCCGCCTCTCGGCCCTGTTGAGCGCTCTGGGGATGTCCATCTTCCTCTCCAATGGAATGATGCTCTCCCAAGGGGTCTCGGATCGGGCGTATCCGCCAGTGCTGGGGACCGGAGGGATCCACGTGCTGGGGGCACGGATCACCTACGGCCAGATCTTCATCGTGGCCTTCGCCGTGGCCCTTATGGTGGGGCTTAACCTCTTCGTTAAGAAGACCAAGCTGGGCAAGGCCATGCGGGCCACGGCCCAGAATCGCCGAATGGCAGGCCTGCTGGGAATCAACATCGACAAGACCATCCGAACCACGTTCGTCATCGGACCGGCCCTGGGGGCCGCGGCAGGGGTGATGGTGGGAATGTACTACGGCTCGGTGCGCTTCGACATGGGGTTTATCCCCGGGATCAAGGCCTTTGCGGCCGCGGTGCTGGGCGGCATCGGAAATATCACTGGGGCCATGGTGGGGGGCATGCTCATCGGGATGGTGGAGGTCCTCTGGGCCGCATTCCTGCCCAGTGAGTGGAAGGATGTTACCGCCTTCATCGTCCTTATCCTGGTGCTCTATTTCCGACCCACAGGCATCCTCGGGGAACGGGTCATCGAGGAGAGGGTGTAATGGTCCGCAGGGAAATCCAGAGGTTTTGCATCTATACCCTCTTCTTGACCATCCTGGTCCTGCCCATGGTGGGCATGCGGGGCCCCGAGTTCGAAGCCAGACGCGCCTTCACAGTGTTGAGTGTCCTTGTGGGAGTCCTGCTGCTGACCACGGTTTTCCGCCTCCTTCGGGAGACGTCCTTCTATCGCAACCTGGGCCAAAGGATCCGACAGCGCAGAGATCGGGCCTTGGGGAAGATCCAGGTCCTCCCCCGTCCGGTGGCCTTGGGATCCCTCTTCTTCCTCTTGGCCCTATTCCCCTTTGCGGCCAACAACTACGTGATCGATGTGGCCATCACAGTGCTCATCTACGTGACCCTGGGGCTGGGGCTCAACGTGGTGGTAGGACTGGCGGGATTGCTGGATCTGGGATATATCGCTTTCTACGCCGTGGGGGCCTACACTTACAGCCTCCTTAACCTGCATTACGGCATCCCCTTTTGGTTCGCACTTCCCTTCGGCGTTGTCATAGGCTCCCTTTGCGGGTGCATCATCGGATATCCCACCCTCAAGATGCGGGGAGACTACTTGGCTATAGTAACCCTGGGTTTCGGGGAGATCATCCGCCTCGTCCTGAACAACTGGGACAATCTCACCAAGGGGCCCAATGGCCTTCTCGGGATGGACAAGCCCAAGCTGATCCTCCCCTCTTTCTCTGATGGGGGGCTTTCCTGGACCGTGGTCCCACTCAAGTCACTCCCTTCCCTCTATTTCGTCATCCTGGCCGTGGCGTTGTTGACGGTCATCGCGGTTCACAGGCTCAACAACTCTCGAATCGGCCGGGCCTGGATCGCCATTCGAGAGGACGAGACCGCGGCGGAGTTGACTGGGATCCCCACGACCCTGCTGAAGCTTCTGGCCTATGCTTTGGGAGCCGTCTTCGCGGCCGTCGCCGGCGCATTCTTTGCGGCCAAACTCAGCTATACCAACCCCAATTTCTTCGTCTTTTTGGAGTCCTGCGTAGTGCTTTCCATCGTGGTCCTCGGGGGAATGGGGAGTATCCCCGGGATCATCCTGGGGGCCTTGGCCCTCATCGCTATCCCCGAGCTCTTTCGGGAGCTGGCCAGCTATCGGATGCTGGCCTTTGGAGGAGCCATGACCGTAATGATGGTCCTCAAACCCGAGGGATTCATCCCGGCTACCCGCCGCAAGAGGGAGCTCCACGAGGAGGAGCTGGAGAGCGAAGAGGCGGCCGATGAATGAGAACGGACCTGCAAAGGCGGTCCTTCAACTCAACGAGGTCCATACCTATTACGGCCGGATCCATGCCCTCAAAGGGATCTCCTGTCGGATCCCATCGGGGGGCATCGTCTGCCTCATCGGGGCAAATGGGGCGGGCAAATCCACCACCCTGATGACCATCTGCGGAGTCCAGCCGGCGGCCAAGGGGGAGATCCTCTTCGAGGGACGACCCATTCATCGGATGAGACCCGAGCAGATTGCCTCCCTGGGCATCTCCCAGGTCCCGGAAGGTCGCCAGATCTTTCCCCTCATGACCACCTTGGAGAATCTGGAGATGGGGGCCTATCTGCGAAAGGACCGCGATGGCATCAAGCGGGACTTGGAGAAGGTCTACTCACTCTTCCCCGTACTAAAGGAGCGAAGGAACCAGTTGGGCGGCACCCTCAGCGGCGGAGAGCAGCAGATGCTGGCCATCGCCCGGGCTCTCATGTCCCGACCCCGGCTCCTCCTGCTCGACGAGCCCTCCCTCGGTCTGGCCCCGCTTTTGGTGGAGCGGATCTTCGACACGATCCAGGAGATCAACCGGGCCGGGACCCCCATCTTCCTGGTGGAACAAAACGCCCAGATGGCCCTGAGCATCTCGGGATGGGGCTATGTCATGGAGACGGGCCGCATCGTCCTCGCCGACAGGGCCCGCGCCCTTCTTGAGGACGAGCAAGTCAAGAAGGCCTATCTTGGTGAGTAAACCTTGGGGGTCGGTTTTCCTTTTCGCTGGATCCAGACTCTGGAGGAGCTGGAGGAGGTCTGCGCCCAACTCCCGGATCTCATCGCCCTGGATCTGGAGGCAGACTTCCTCTATCGATACCGGGAAAGGATCTGCCTCATCCAGATCTCCACAGGCCAGGAGAACCTCCTTATCGATCCCCTCTCCCTCCCTCACCTGGAACCCCTTCGCCTCCCCCTGGAGGACCCTTCGGTGGAAAAGGTGCTTCATGGAGGGGACTACGATGTCCGTCTTCTGAAGGGCCTTGCACGGATCTATCCCAAGGGACTCTTCGATACCATGGTGGCTGCCCAGCTTCTGGGAGCCGACCGCTTGGGCCTCTCGGATCTCCTCATGGACCGGCTCGGTGTCCGCCTGGACAAGCGTTACCAAAAGGCAGACTGGGGGAGGCGACCGCTCCCTCCAGGGATGCTCCGTTACGCGGTGCTTGACACCTGCTATCTGATCCCGCTCCGACACTCCCTTCGGCAGGAGTTGATCCGAAAAGGACGGCTCCCTTGGGCGGAGGAGGAGTTCCATCGTCTCTCCAGGGTGACCCCCACCCTCAGGGAAGGACCCGATGCCCTTCGGATGCGGGGGGCCTCTCGGCTGGACCCCAAGAGACTCGCGGTCTTACAGACCCTGCTGGACTGGCGGGAGGAAGAGGCGCGCCGCAGGGACGTCCCTCCCCACCGTATCCTCCCCTCCCGTCTCCTGATATCCCTCGCGCAGGTATGCCCTACCAACATGAAGGAACTTCGCGACATGGGCAAGGTGGGAAAACGGACCCTCTCCTCCTTGGGGGAGTCGCTGTTGAGGGTCGTTCGGAGGGGGCTGGAGGCACCCCCTCTCACACCGGAGAGATCCTCTCCTCGTAGGGGTACGCCACGTCCCGGTGCCCGAAAGCGGCTCCAAAGGCTCAAGGCCATCCGGGACAGTATAGCCAGGGAGTTGGGCCTCGACCCGGGGGTCCTTTGCCCCAACGCCGTCCTCAAGTCCCTGGCCGAGGCCTGGCCCCACAAGTTGGAGGATACTATGGAGGAAGTGCTCAAAAGATGGCAGAGAGACCTACTTTGGAGGAACTTTCAGCGAGTCCTGTATGGCCGAGGATGACCCCAGGGTCAGACCACCCCCCTCTCCCGTTCCGCCTTTCCCGTGAGAATCCTCTCCACTCCCAGGGGTGAAAGATCCAGAGTCTCGTACCGACCCGTCCGTATCAACTCGGAAATCCCCTTGCCTACGGCCGGTGCCTGCTGCAGCCCGTGGCCACTGAAGCCTGTGGCCACATAGAGCCCTTCCAGGCCGGGATAGCGGCCCAGAAGGGCATTCTCGTCCAAGGTACATACCGCGTAGAGCCCTGCCCAACCTCGAATGAGCTTCAGGCATTCGAAAGAAGGAACCCACTGAGCGAGACGGGGCCAGAGGTCTTCCATGAAGTAGTCCCGATCCCATTGGAACCGGAAACCTGGCTCCTCAGGCCGTGCCTTGCCCGTGAGGACCTGCCGACCCGATTCGTGCCGAAAGTAAAGGCCCTCGGGATCGATCACGAGGGGCAGCTCATAGTCGAACTTCTCTGCAGGATCGAAGCAATAGACCATGCGGGGAATGGGCTGGACAGGAAGGGGGGCACCGGCCGTGGCAGCCAGCTCCCCGGACCAGGCCCCCGCACACAGCACCACCTCATCCCCCACAAGCTGGCGCCCGTCTTGGGTCTCCACCCCCACTACACGCCTTCCTCGACGCAGGATACGCACCACCTCCGCGTGGAGATATGCGGCCCCCAGAGAGCGCGCCTTTCGAAGGTATCCCTGCAGGACACCATAGGGGTCCAAATACCCGGCTCGCTTCCCCCAAAACCCCCCGCGTAGGCGCTCCACCCGCAGGTGGGGAAGCCGCCTTCGGATCTCCTCGGGACCGAGAAGCTCCACCTCAACCCCGAGACTACGCTGGAGGCGGTATTGGGCGTTCAGGACCGCCCAGTTGCTCTCGTCGGCGAGGAAAAGATAACCCCTCTGTTGGAATTCAGCGTGGGCTGGCTCTCCATCTAAGGCCATCTCCTGATCGAATCGCTCGTATGCCTCCACACTGTAAAGGCCGATGCGGATATTTACCTCGGTGCTGAACTGCTGCCGCACGCCCCCCACACTGCGGGTAGTGCTGGCAAACTCGTACGAAGGATCCCTCTCCACAATCGTCACGGTCCCGGCAAACCCGTCCGCCAAGAGATGATAGGCGATGCTGGCGCCCATCACCCCTCCCCCTACGATGATGATGTCACTCTTCATCAGGAGCCTCGCTCCATGTATTCATAGAGCTTCCCTGCATGGTAGGAACTTCGAACAAAGGGGGCAGATGCCACTTCTCGAAACCCCATGGAGAGTGCCTTCTGCCTCCATTGCTCAAACTCCTCCGGGGGGATGAAGCGCTCCACGGGAAGGTGTTCCCTGGAGGGCTGCAGATACTGCCCGAGGGTCAACATTGAACACCCCACGGAGAGGAGGTCCCGAAGGACCGCCTCCACTTCCTCCTTACGCTCCCCCAGACCGAGCATCAGTCCGGACTTAGTGGGGAGATGGGGAGCGAATTCTTTGGCCCACCGGAGCAGCCGCAGGGAACGCTCGTAGTCCGCCCCCGACCGAACCCTGGGATAGAGCCTGGGCACAGTCTCCAGGTTGTGGTTCAGGACGTGGGGGCCAGCTTGCAACACGCTCTGGAGGGCATCCCGTGAGCCCCGGAAGTCCGGCACCAGCACCTCGATGCGGGCTTCAGGAAGACGTTTTCGCACCTCGCGGATGACCTCCACGAACTGGCCTGCACCTCCGTCGGGCAGATCGTCCCGGGTCACCGAGGTCACTACGACGTAGCGAAGCCCTAAGGCCGCAGCTGTCTCAGCCACCCTCCTTGGTTCTTCGGGATCGGGGGGGCCTTCAGGACCGTGGGCTACGGCGCAGAATCCGCAGTTCCGCGTGCACCGGTCCCCTAGGATGAGAAAGGTGGCCGTACCTCGGGAGAAACACTCCCCCAGATTGGGGCACCGGGCCTCTTGGCAGACGGTGTGAAGGCCTCCTTCATGCAGGAGCCGATGGACTCCCTGATAGGTCTCCCCGGCCGGGATCCTGCGCTTTAGCCAGGGGGGCTTTCCTCCATGGGGCCTGTTCGTCTCTGCCATTCTTCATCCCCTATTACTCGGAGACTTCCTGCAAGGACGCCCGGAGAGCCTTCAGAGTCCATGGCTCCAGGCGGACCCCGAAGACCCCCTCGATCTCCTCCTTGGCCGCCTTGCGAACCGACTCGAGACAGATCGTCCCCTTCACATGGCTCTGGAGGGAGGTCATGCGAACCCCTTTCAGACCACAGGGGTCGATCCATTGGAAGGGCTCCATAGATGTGCAGACATTCAGGGCGAAGCCGTGAAACGTCACCCCCCTCCGCACGGCGAGACCTATGCTTCCCAGCTTGGATGATTCCACCCAGATCCCTCTATTAAGGGGGTTCCGTCCCGCTCGGACCCCCCATCGGGCCACTGTGCGGATCATGACCTCCTCCAAGGCTTCCACAAAGTCCACCACCTTCCATCCATTGGCCCTTAGATCTACGATGAAGTAACCGATCAACTGCCCGGGCCCGTGGTATGTGATCTGCCCTCCCCGCTCTACGTGATAGAGTGCGATCCCTTGTCGGGCAAGCCTCTCTTCCGGCACTCGAAGGTGCTCTCTCCCCCCCCGGCGTCCCAATGTGAAGACCGGAGGGTGCTCCAAAAGGAGCACGACATCCGGAACTCTCTTCATTTTGCGGGCCTCCACCAAGAGCCGCTGGAGGTCCCAAGCATGCCCGTAATCCATGCAGGGGAGATCGAGACAGCGCCAAAGGCGACCCTGTCCCTTCCCGACCGGATCATCCCGGGCCTTCATGAACGCTTCTCCTCCACTGCAGGGGGACATGGAGTCTCGAGGCCTTGCGCCTCCCCTTTATCCAGGAGAATCCTGTCCGGCTCTGGGACCGAAGACCTCGTCCAGGCTCTTTAAGGCTCCCACGGACCGGGCGTCCTCTTTGAGCATGGCCTGATGTCTTCGAAAGAGGGGAAGATGGGGACGAAGCTGTTTGAAGAGAATCTTGGAGAGGATATAGTTCAGGATGAAGACGGCCGGATAGCCCACCTCCAGCCCCACAAAGGGGACGCTCAGGCCGACTCCCTGAAACCGCGTCTGCATCCAGGCCAGGGCGAAAAAGGCGGGCCAAAGGGAGGCCGCAGACAGAGCCACTAGGTTGAAGAAGACCTTTCCATGGGCCTCGTTGGCCTCCCGATTGAAAGTCTTGTATGCCCCCTTGTCCTTGACCCGAAGAGCGTCCAGGGAGAGGTTGTGCATCCGGGTCATCTCCCGTTGGAGACCCACAAGGTGCCTCCGATTGATCCCATAAGCCACCAATAGACTCCCTTCTCCAACCACCACGGACGCCATGGCAAGGAGGAAGGTCCCCGCGAGATAATCCAACACGGGGACCCCCACCAGTCCATATAGGGTCATGCAGAGCGAATCGATCCATTCCATAAAAGATGCCATGGCCGAGGACGGCCTCCTCCTAGGAGGGCTTCACTCCTTGGAGATCATATCGTCATATTCCTCTTGGGTCATCAATGAATCGAGTTCTGAAAGATCGCTCATCTTGACCTTGACGATCCATCCCTCCTCGTAGGGGGAGTCGTTGATGATGCTGGGGTCGTCGTTGAGGGCCTCGTTGGCCTCCAGGACTTCACCGCTTACAGGCGCGATCAGATCCGAGGTGGCCTTGCTGGATTCGATCTGGCCGAACTCCTCCCCTTGCGTAAGTTCGTCCCCCTCCTCGGGGAGCTCCACGTAGATGACCTTGCCCAGCTGATCTTGCGCATAGTCCGTGATCCCGATGACACCGATATCATCTTCTTCCACTCTCACCCACGTGTGTTCTTTGTGAAACTTGATCTCCGCCATCTCGCCTTCCTCCCTATATGGAAACGTCTTCCTTTCTTGCTCTCACCGCATCGTTGGAGCGAAAATTTCCCTTGCGCCGTACACGCCTCCGACTATGGACCAGCTGCCTTATCTCTTCAACCCCTTGCGGCCCTACAACCCTCTTTCCACTGCTTCACTACTCAATAAGGCGGCACCCAGCTGTACCCGAAGAATCCCTTGCTAAAGTAGCGAAGCCCCACGTAGAGGGCCAGGACCACAAAGATCCTTTTGAGCCAGATGTCCGGTATATATTTCTGGGTACGGGGTCCGATCATGGACCCGATGAAGATTCCCACCAGCTCCGCCCCTATGAGTCCCCAGTGGACCATGGTCCCCTTCACCACCATATAGGTGAAGATGCTGACGACCATCCCGATCAGGACGGTCAAGGCCGAGGTCCCGGCCACCAGGAACATGGGCAACCCCACCACGCTGGTCATAAAGGGGACAAACAGAAACCCTCCCCCGATGCCCAGAAACGAGGCCAACGAGGCGATGAGCAGACCGCCGATTACGGGCCAGAGAGGGTTAAAGCTGAATTCTACCCCATAGAAGGTGAAGACCACTCGGCTCGCCGAGATGCTCTTCACCTTGACACCCATCTCCGCCTGATCTCCCCTCTTCTCTCGGACGCTCTTCTCGAAGGCTTCGGCAGCGGCCTTGGCCTCCTTTCGGCTGGCCTGACCCTTCGGGGTGGTCTGATAGAAGAGAAACCCCGCAATGAGGAATACGCACAGCCCGAAGTAGCCTTGATAGGCGCTCAGTTTGATCTTCCCCGCCGTGATGATGGGGATGAGCAGACTTCCGCCCACAGATCCTATGGCCAGGAAGATCCCCAACGGAAGGACGAGCCTACCCATGCGGTAGTAGTTGAAACTGGAGATCAGGGCACTCAAGCCCACCAACCACTGGTTGGAGACCCGGATGCTGTCCGTAAGCAGCTTATTAAGCATGGGGCTCGTCTTCTTGAAGGATCGTGCATAGTCGCCCAGGCCGAAGATGGTCATGTGACCCACACCGGCCATGATCCCTCCGAAGGCCCCCACCGTAGAGAAGATCCACCCCACCCACACGGCCCAGAGGAACCCCAGGATCAGGTTCAACGAGGGTCCACCGGGGATCCCCAAGAATCCCGGCGGAGCCTTGGGGTCGATTTGACCTGGGCCGGTCCCTTTGGGGGTCTTGGAGAGGGCCTCTGCCAGACGATCTGCGGCGGTCCCTTCTTGGATCCAGAGTCCAAGAAGGACCACGCAGAAGACCGCCGCCGCCATCCAAAGCCAGAATCGTCTCCGCTTCATGGACGCACCTCCTTAGTTGGTCCATCGAGGCTAACCCACACGGTGTGCCTCTAGTTTACGCATCCACGCGAACAGCGCAAGCCTTAAGCTCCGGAATTTTGGACTTAGGGTCCAATTGCCGCAGGGTGAGCCGGTTGGCCGCGGCCTCCGCAAAGTGGAAGGGGAGAAAAACCATGTTCTGGGGGATCCGATCCGTGATGTGAGCCTTCACCCGGAGGCTCCCTCTGCGGGATTTCAACTTCACCATCTGCCCCTGCCGAACCCCCAAAATGGCTGCATCCCGGGGGTTGATCTCCACGAAGGCCTCCTCTGCTTGGGCATTCAGTGTAGGGGAACGGCGAGTCAGGGTGCCTGTGTGGAAATGAAAGAGGATCCTCCCCGTAATGAGGGTCATAGGATAGGCTTCATCAGGAGGCTCCACCAGAGGAACCGCCTCCACTGGGACAAACCTCCCCCTTCCTCGGGCGAACCCCTCCTTATGAAGGAAGGGTGTGCCAGGATGAGTCTCATGGGGGCAAGGCCACTGGATCCCCTCTCCTTCCAGTCTCTCGTAGGAAATCCCTCGGTAGATGGGAGTGACGCGGGCGATCTCCCGGAATACCTCCTGGGGACTCTTCCAGTTCATTCGGCTGTAGCCCATCCTTCGAGCCAGCTCCCCGATGACCCGCCATTCGGAACGGGCCATCCCCAGTGGTTCCACGGCCTTACGAATCCTTTGGACCCTGCGCTCTGTGGAAGTGAACGTGCCGTCCTTTTCCGCAAAGCTCGCACCCGGTAGGACCACGTGAGCCATCTGAGCGGTCTCCGAGAGAAAGATGTCCTGGACCACCAAGAAGTCCAATTTATCCAAGGCCTTTCGTACGTGCTCCGAGTCCGGGTCGGAAAGTACGGGGTTCTCGCCCATGATGAAGAGCCAACGGATCTTCCCTTCCAGGATCGCATCCGTCATCTCACATAGGGTCAACCCCGAGGTGGCGGGAAGCCGATCCGTCTCCCAGGCCTTCTGGAAAAAAGCCCGCACATCGGGATCCTCCACGTCCTGATATCCAGGATAGACGTTGGGCAGGCAGCCCATGTCGCAGGCACCCTGGACATTGTTCTGCCCCCTCAGGGGGTTGACCCCCGTGGAACGTCGTCCCACGTTGCCAGTGGCCATGGCGAGATTGGCCAGGGCCAGCACCGTATCCGTCCCGCTCACATGTTGGGTCACCCCCATAGCGTAGACGATGGCCCCCCGCTTGGCGTGGCCGAACAGATGGGCTGCCTCCACCAGACGGTCGACCGAGACGCCCGAGATCTCCTCCACGCGCTCCGGAGTGTAGGCCATCACCATTTCCCGGAGTTCCGCGAACCCCTCGGTCCGATCCTGAATGAAGTCGACGTCCTCCATGCCCTCGCGCAGGATCACATGGAGTAAGCCGTTGATGACTGCGATGTCCGTCCCGGGGTAGTTCTGAAGGTGAAGCCGGGCGAACTCCACCAAATCGATGCGGCGCGGATCTACGACGATGAGCGTCCGATCCTTATCCCGCACCGCCCGAAGGATTCGTCTGCCGATGAGAGGATGTTGTTCCGTGGTATTGGACCCCACCACCAAAAGGACGTCCGCATCCTCAAGCTCCGCTATGCTGTTGGTCATGGCGCCGCTGCCGAAGGCGGTGGTCAGACCGACCACCGTGGAGGCGTGTCAAAGACGGGCACAATGGTCGATGTGTGGGGTCCCCACCACGGCGCGAGCGAACTTCTGCAAGGCGTAATTGTCCTCGTTGGTACACTTGGCCGAACTCAGGAAGGCCACGGACTCGGGCCCGGTCTCCTCCAAGACGACCGAGAGGCTCTGTTGAATCCGGCTCAGAGCCAGATCCCAGGATCCGACCTCAAACTCCTTTCCCCTGTCCTCCCGCAGAAGGGGCCGGGCCAATCGATCGGGATGATGGATGAACTCGTGGGCGCACCACCCCTTGATGCAGAGCTTCCCTTCATTGACCCCTACCTCCGCCGGATAGACCCACTCCACGCGTCCGCCCAGGACCCTCAGGGTCATCCGGCATCCTACACCGCAAAACGGACAGACGGTCTGCACCTCCCGGAACATCTCAGTCACCCTCCTGCAGCGCNGACTTCAGCCCAAGCTGGTCCCCCCGGATCTTGTGCCTGCGGAAACCGATCTCATCGAGGCTCCTTCCCAGAGCCAAGGCCAACAGCTCCAGGTAATGGAAGACGGGAAGCTGCACATCCGTCTGAAGCTTCCGAAAGGCGGTCACCTGGGCGGTCTCCAACTGTTGGAAGCAGGAGGCGCAGCCCACTGCCATGGCCTCCGCACCGAACCGCTTCATATCCTCCACCTTCCGTTTCACCACGGCCAGGGAGTCGTCCAATGCACCCGCCAGGGTGAGGGGGGATCCACAGCAGAGGGCTTTCTCCCGATAGTCCACCACCTGCACCCCCAGAGCATCCAGAAGCTCATCCATCTCCTTGGGATTAAAGGGATTACCAAACTCCAGGATCTCCGGAGGATTGCTCTGATGGCAGCCGCTGTGGGCTCCGATGCGCAGCCCCGTGAGGGGCCGACGGACGCGCTCCTTCAGCCGTTTCAAGCCCACATCCTGGTACAGGACCTTCAGGAAGTGGCGCACCGGCACAGGTCCGTCCACCGTATGCCCCACCTCCGACAAGACCTCATTGACCTGCTGCTTCAGGGATGGATTTTTCTGGAGCTCGTACCCGGCCATGGCCAGGGTCAGTGTGCACCCAGGACAGAGGGTCAAAACCGGAAGCCCCGACTCCTGGGCCAGCGCCAGGTTTCTGGCGGCCATAACCAGCCAGGCAAACTGATCCGCTGCTCGAAATCTCACAGGATCCGGGCAGCAGGCAAAGCCCTCCACATCCACCAACTCGATCCCCACCTCAGGGAGGACCTCCCGGGCCAGAATCTCGAACTGGGGAAAGCGGGTGGGGATCAGGCATCCTAGGAAGAAGGCGTATCGGAGATGGTCTCCTTCTTGGGCGCTCATGAGGCTGCTCCTTTGTCCAGGCTCCTTCGGATGCTCTCGGACAGCGACCGAAAAACCCTGGAACGTTTCCTAAGCCTCTCCATCTTCTCCTGAAGACCGGTCCTTTGGGCGATCCGCTGGATCTCCTCCACCGGGGGAGAAGGAGGAGGCCCCATGCCGAGCTTTTTTCTCTCCTTGAGGGTCTTGGCGGTCACAGGGAAGGCCATCCCTGTGAGTAAAACCATCTCGGTCAGATTCCAGACGTATGCAGGGGCGTATCCCTCCTCAAAGGACCTCTCTTGCAGGTCGGCGATGAGATGAGCGGGACGAATGTCTTGCGGACAGACCTCCTCGCACTTGTGGCAGCCGGAGCAGGCCCATAAGGCCCGGTTGGCGTAAGGCCGCGGGTCTTGCAGCAGATCGTAGAGGAAGGTGTTGCGGTGGTCGTAACCTTCCATATGCTGAACCACGCAGAGGAGACTGCATACACTGCACTGGAAACAGGTCTCCTTCTGGGTGATCGTCTCGAAGTTGGGACCTCGACCCTTGTATTGGAACCGAAGCATCTTCCTGCCCTCCTCCCTGGAGCTAACTCTCTTTGGGGCAGTGGAGACAGGCGTCCAGGGCCTTGTGGGAGGCCTCCATCATGGCCTCCGAGAGGGTGGGATGCACGTGGATAGTCGAGGCCAATTCCTCCACTGTGGCCCCCATCTGAATAGCCAACGTCCCCTCGGAGATGAGGTCTGTGGCGTGGGGGCCCACGATATGGACGCCCAGGATCCGTTTGGAGCGGGTGTCCGAGACGATCTTGACCTGACCCACGATCTCCCCCATGGCCTGGGATTTGCCCAATGCACGAAAGAGGAAATTGTCCACCCTCACCTCGTATCCGCGTTCCCTGGCCTGCTCCTCGGTGAGGCCCACGTTGGCCACCTCGGGAAATGTGAAGACGCCTGCGGGGACCACCTCATAGTTCATCCTGCGGTCTCCTCCCATGGCGTTCTCCACGGCCACCAACCCCTCGGTAGAGGCCACATGAGCCAGCATAACCTTGCTGGGCCCGAGCACATCCCCTATGGCGTAGACGTTGGGGACATTGGTCTCCATCCTTTCGTTGGCCACAAGCCAACCCCGCTCGTCCATCTCCACCCCCAACTGCTCCAGGCCCATCTCCTGGGTGTTGGGCTTCCTGCCTATGGAGACCAAAACCTTCTTGACTGTTAGGACCAGGGGTTTCTTGTCTTTCTCCTTGAGATTCTGGGCAAAAGGCGAGGGACCTACAGTCACCTGGACGCTGTCCCCCCCGATCTCCGTTTTCTCCACCGTGCGGTTGAGATAGACCTTGATTTTCCGCTTCTTCATCTCGCGCAGGATGATGGCGGAGCAGTCTGCATCGATGGAGGGAAGGGGCATGAGCCTGGACATGGCCTCCACCACGGTCACTTGGGCCCCCAGGCTCGCCAAGATGAAGGCGAACTCGCACCCGATGACCCCTCCTCCGATGATTAGGATGGACTCTGGTACCTCGGTCATGGTGAGGATATCATTGCTGGAGAGGATCTTCTCTCCGTCCAAGGGGAAAGCAGGGATGTTCAACGGTCGGGACCCCGGGGCCAAGATGAGCTTGTCGGAGACCACATCCATGGTGCCGTTGTGGTGCTGCTTGACTCTTACCCGATTGGGTTCAAGCACATAACCTTCCCCTCGAATATACTGAATCTTATAGCTGTCGAAGATCTTGAGGATCCCCGTGGCAAGGGTATCGATGACCTCCTGTTTCCTGGCCATGAGGCGCTGGATGTTGGGGCGGACCTCCCCTCTCACGTCCACCCCCAGCTCCGATGCCCGTCGGAAGTTCTCCAGAAGGGATGCCGTGGTGGTCAGGGTTTTGGTGGGGATACAGCCCCAGTTGAGGCAGGTCCCCCCGATGTTGTCCCTTTCGATGACGGTCACTTGGGCCCCGAGCTGGGCCGCTCGGATGGCAGCGATATAGCCTCCGGGGCCCGCTCCCAGGATCGTAATTCGGGTACTCATGGTTCTATTCCTCTTTTAGATACGGCTCGCTCCATCTCATCAAACAGAAAAGTAACACCTCCCCTCCCCGAGCTTGGAACCTCCACCAGCACGGAAGAAATCCTCGTGGAGGGAACCTCCACCCTTCTCTTCTTCTCCGGCCCCCCAAAAGGAGGCTTATCCTTCACGGAAAAAGTGTTTCTCGGACTTGGGAACACCCATGGGGATGGTGATCAGGCCGGGATACGGGGCCTTCTTATCCCGTTTCTTCAATCCTTCCAGAGTGATGTCCACATACTCCCAAGGGAGGCTGTAGTACATATGGATGCTCTCGGTTCCGGCGTAGCCCCTCCCTCCCGTGCAGGCCGTAGCCATGTTGATCTTCCCCTCCCAACCGGCGATGCCGGCCGAGTACCCGCAGACCAGAGAATTGGTGGCCATGGTGAAAGTCAATGGCACATCGCCCGTCATGTAGAGATAACCATTCATCAGGTAATAGGCCTGCCAGGGAACCACGGTGAATACCAGGCAGTCCGGCTCGAAACGCGCCTTGGCCAACGGGGCCACAGCGATCCCCTCCACGGAGCCAGGAGGGATGGCGAATTTCCTGTCCACTACCTTCTCCCACGCCTCCTGGTTGGGGGCGTACTTCTCAAAGCGTTTGATCTGGTGTTCCCGATCCTTGGCCACCTCTTCCGGCGTGCCGAGCCCGAATGCCATGCGAGCATTGGGGCAACTCATGGTCTGGCGTGTCAGATAGACAGCATATCCTCCTTGTCGTGCCACGGTGACCGCCTGACAGAAACTGAGAGGCTTGATGTTGGCGCTGACCCCTTTGGGCCGCTCTTCCCCCGGCTTGACGAACTTGACGGCCACAGGCGGGGTCTCAAGCTTCAGGATTCGCTCAAAGGTCTCCTGCATCTCTTTGTAACTCTTCTTCTCGGCTTTGTCCTTGCTCATAGCATCCCCCTATGACTAAACTAATGGGTCTCTAAGATGAATCTGGAGATCCCGAATTCCTAAAAAATCTTTACCTTTATTCTAGTCATTCCTTCCGACCCAAATCAACCCAAATATTANATGTTAAGCAAAAAACATTCCCACTTTATCTCCCCNGGGGGCACTTCTATAATCTTCAGAGAATCGAAGCATCAAGCGGGAATCCGTGACTGTGGCGCAAGCGCCATTGAGGGACTCCAGCAAAAAATGTGCAACCTTATGGTGGCACGTAACCAGCAACTCTGGTATACTGAAAGTCTTTAGATCCGTCTCTGGACCCAACCCATCCCCCGGAATGGATACGGGGGCATCCGGAGAGGATGCCATGGAACTCTTCGGGAAAAGAGGTTTGAGGCTAGGCCTTCGCGAGCGCTACGCCCTGGGAATCTCAGCGCTCCTACTTCTGGTATTTGGGGCCTTCGCCTGGGTCTTTCACCTGCAGTTGAAGGACTGGTTCATCGTCCAAACCCATGCCCAGACCCGTGCGGTCATGGGGCAGATTGAAGCGGCCCGAGAGTATGTCAAGGATGTCCTACGGCCCAAGATGTACTCTCTGGTCCCGCCAGATGCCTTCATTGTGGAGGCCATGTCAACCTCTTACGTGACCCGCGAGATCATGGAGCGCTTCGGGAGATGGAACCCGGGATATCGCTACAAGAGGGCGACCTTGAATCCCCGCAACCCGGTCAATCGGGCAAGCCCTTTCGAGGAACGGATGATCCGCGACTTCCAGCAGCATCCCCAGCGCACCACTTGGAGCGGGATCGTATCCATAGAGGGAAATTCCTTCTTCGTGCGCATGCACCCCATCCGCATGGAAAAGGGCTGTCTGAGGTGCCACGGGGATCCCAAGGATGCCCCGGCAGAGCTGCTGGAGCGCTACGGCCCCCAAGGGGGTTTCGGCAGGAAGCTGGGGGAGATCGCCGGTCTGGATACCCTCTACATCCCCGTGGATGTGGCCCTGAGTCGGATCCGAGCATCCACCTTGGGGCTCTTCCTCATCGGCCTCGGGATGCTCCTTGTACTGGCCTTAGGGGTCAACCTCCTCTTTCACCACCAAGTGATCTCCCCTCTACGGACCATGTTGGCCCACTTTAAGGCCGTGGCTGAGGGCCGTGAGGAGCTGGGCAAACCCCTGGTCATAGGAAGGGGAGATGAACTGGAGGAACTGGCCCACGGCTTCAACCAAATGGCCCACCAGATCCAGAGGGCCCACGGCCAGTTGTCCTCATACGCGGAGACGCTGGAGGAGCTCGTGGAAGAACGCACGCGGCTCCTCCACGAGACCACAGCCGCCAAGGAGATGCTCCAGGCCGTCTTCGACGGTATCTCCGACCCCCTTGCGCTCATGGATCCCAGAGGAAAGGTCACTATGATGAACCGCGCCTTCCTGCAGGAGGCTCGGATCCGCAGCGGGAAGGAGGGCCTCCCCTGTCACCGTGTCCGATTCGATCGAGATAGACCCTGCGAGGGCTGTCCCCTCTATGAGACCGAGGAACTGCAGGGACCCACCTCCCTGGAGCTCAAGGGACCCGACGGGGAGGATTACGAACTCCACTTCTATCCCATCCGCGATGAAGAGGGAGTCCTGAAGGAGATCGTCTATTATTGCCGGAAGATCACCCAACAGAAGGCCATGGAGAGGCAGTTGCTCCTAGCGGATAAGCTCTCCGCCTTGGGGCAGCTCTCGGCCGGAGTGGCCCACGAGGTCAACAATCCCCTCGGTGTCATCCTCTGTTATACCAATCTTCTCAAGAGGCAGCTAAAAGGCCATGAGCAGGCCCTGGAGGACCTTGCGGTAATCGAGAGACACGCCATCCACTGCAAGGAGATCGTGGAATCCCTGCTTCACTTCGCCCGCACCACAGAGACCCGGAGGCGTCCCACCAGAATCGAGGAGGTGATCCAGGAGGTCCTATCCGTCCTGGAGCCCACCTTCTCCAAGGCTTCGGTGGAGGTCACCCGTTCCTTCGATCCGGCCGTTCCCGAGCTCGTCATCGATCCTGAAAAGATGCGTCAGGTCTTCATGAACCTGCTGCTCAATGCCCAGCAGGCTATGGACGGCACTGGGGGGCGGATCCACATCCAGACTACCTTGGCCTCTCGAGAAAGGTTCGTGGAGCTGCGCATCCAGGACTCTGGCAGGGGGATCCCATTTCATGTTCTCCCGAGGATTTTCGACCCCTTCTTCACCACCAAGCCCCCGGGCCAGGGGACGGGTCTGGGTCTATCGGTCTGCTATCGGATCATGGAGGAGCACGGAGGCCGGATCCAGGTGGAGGAGACAGGACCGAATGGTACTACCTTTGTGCTAACCTTTCCCATCGAGGAGGTCTCCCTTGAAGGATCTGATCCTGATCGTCGATGACGAACCCGACATGATCCAAGGGCTCAAGCGCCTCCTGGCTTATGAGATCGACGCCCGCATCGAGGAGGCTGCAGACGGCATCCAGGCCCTGGAATATATCCGACAGGAGCCCGTGGATCTGCTCCTGACGGACATCCGGATGCCCCACATGGACGGAATGGAGCTCCTCCGAAGGGCCCTGGAGATGGATCCCATGCTCACTGTGGTGATGATGACCGCCTACGGCACCATCGAGACCGCGGTGCAGGCCATCAAGATGGGGGCCTATGACTTTATAAAGAAGCCCTTCACAGACGAAAAGGTGTTGCACGTAGTCCGCAAGGCTCTGGAGCGCAACCGCCTCATACGCGAGAACCTGAACCTCCAGAGGGCCGTGGGGGGACAACATGGATTGGTAGGACTGGTGGGCAGGAGCGAGCCTATGCAGCAGGTCTTCCAATGCATTCGGATGGTGGCGCCCACGGATCTGACCGTCCTCATCATAGGAGAGAGCGGGACCGGCAAAGACCTGGCCGCACGGGCCATCCACGCATTGAGCCGTCGCAGCAAGTTCCCCTTGGTGACCGTCAACTGCCCCACCCTGCCCGAACAGATTCTGGAGAGCGAGCTGTTCGGCTATCGCAGGGGGGCCTTCACCGACGCCCGGGAGGACAAGGAGGGCCTCTTTCAGGCCGCCCATCGGGGCACCATCTTCCTGGATGAGATCGGCGATATCGCCCCCTCGGTCCAGACCAAGCTCCTGAGGGTCCTCCAGGAGAAGGAGATCAAGCCCCTGGGCGACAGCCGCTCATATCGCGTGGACGTGCGCATCATTGCATCTACGAATCAGGACCTGGAGGAGAAGATCGCACGGGGCCAATTCCGCGAGGACCTCTACTATCGCCTCAATGTGGTCACCCTCCGGATGCCCCCCCTGCGGGAGATCCGGGAGGACATCCCGCTTCTGGCCCACCATTTCCTCAAGGCCGCCACCACCTCCCTGGGAACGGGGTTCAAACACCTCTCCGAGGAGGCCATGGCCTATCTGCTCTCGCAGCCGTGGAAGGGAAACGCCCGAGAGCTGCAGAACACGATCCATCGGGCCTGCGCCTTATGTTCCGGGGAGGTCATCGAGGTCAAGGATCTGCTCCCCTTGGATAAACGAGGACAGGAGCCTGTAGTGGATCTCCCTTCCGGAGACGCCTTTCTGCCCTACAAGGAGGCCAAGGCCCGATGTCTCGAGGAGTTTACTCGAAGCTACCTGGCCAAGGTCCTCCGGCAGGCCCGAGGCAACGTAAGCGAGGCCGCAAGGAGAAGCGGAATCGAGAGGCAGTCTCTGCAGAAGATCCTCCGTAGGTACGGGATTCGGGCCAGGGACTACCGTCCAACTCCCACATGAACCAATCGGGCTGGTAAACAACCACGCTGATGCATCCTGCGGTTGGCATTCGGTCGCTTCAACCGGTCCAGGAGGCCGGTCTCCATCCCCCGCGGAGGATTGGATGTTTTCCCGAGGGATCTTTCATCCCTCTTTGAAATCAGGACCTTGGAGCGCAGAAGCCCATTCGGGAGATCAGGGTTCATAAGACGGTATTATGGTATGGAGTTTGCTTGGGGTTTCCCAAATCTGAAGCAGGGTCCCTTGTGGCCAGCTGTGGCGATCGGTTGATCAAAGAGGGTCCAGTCGGTTATCTTAAATAGATTCAGGCCGCTTAAGGGGTTTGGACATGAGGAGGATTGGGGTCTACATCTGCCATTGCGGGACCAACATCGCCGGGAAGATAGACGTGGAGAAGCTTGCGGAATACGCCCGTGGGCTTCCATATGTAGCTGTGGCGAGGGATTACCGCTTCATGTGCTCGGAGCCGGGCCAGGAGCAGATCCGCAAGGATATTCGAGAGCACGGCTTGGACCGGGTGGTGGTGGCGGCTTGCTCCCCTCGGATGCATGAGCAGACCTTCCGCAAAGTTTGTCAGGAGTCCGGGATCAATCCCTATTTCCTTCAGATAGCCAACATCCGCGAACAGTGTTCATGGGTCTCGGAGGACCCGGCCGGGGCCATGCACAAGGCCATGGATCTCCTCCGTGCCGCTGTGGAGCGTGTGGTGAGGCACCGGCCTCTTCCCTCCCAGGAGGTCCGGGTCCATCCCGACGTGCTCGTGGTGGGCGGCGGGATCGCCGGGATCCAGGCGGCCCTCGATATCGCCGAAGGCGGCCACCGGGTGCATCTGGTGGAGCGACTCCAGTCCATCGGGGGCCACATGGCCCAACTGGACAAGACCTTCCCCACCCTAGACTGCTCGGCCTGCATCCTTACTCCTAAAATGGTGGCCGCAGGAACACATCCCCTCATCACGCTTCACACCTACAGTGAGGTGGCCGATGTATCGGGCTTCGTGGGCAACTTCCGAGTGACCATCCGACACAAGGCCACTTACGTGGACCACAAGCGCTGCACCGGCTGTGGGATCTGCCAGCAGAAATGCCCCAAACGGGTCCCCTCGGAATACGAGGAGGGGCTGGGGCTCCGGAAGGCCATCTACACCCTCTTCCCTCAGGCCGTGCCCAACAAACCCGTCATCGATCGCCAGAACTGCATCTATTTCACCAAAGGCAGATGCAGGGCCTGCGAGAAGTTCTGCGAGATGAAGGCCATCGACTTCCACCAGGAGGACTGGGAGGAAGTGGTGGATGTGGGCTCCATCATCGTAGCCACGGGGTACGATCTCATGGATCCCTCGGTGATGGAGCTCTATGGATACGGGAGGTATCCCAATGTCATCACCCCGCTTCAATTCGAGCGCATGGCCAGCGCCGCTGGGCCCACTGGAGGGCGCATCCTCCTGAAGGACGGGAAGGAGCCCAAGGATGTGGCCATCCTCCACTGCGTGGGGAGCCGTGACAAGAACTACCACGAGTACTGCTCTCGGGTCTGCTGTATGTATGCCCTGAAGTTCGCGCACCTGATCCGTGAGCGCACCTCAGCCAACGTCTTTCACTTCTACATGGACATGCGGTGCTTTGGTAAAGGCTACGAGGAATTCTATGAACGTGTGCAGTCCGAGGGGGCCATCCTTATTCGAGGAAAAGCGGCGAGGATCACCGATGAGGGTCTGGCCTCCGAGGAAGAGGGCCGTCTCGTGGTCCATGCCGAGGACACCCTCTCCGGAGAGTCCCTCAGAGTGCCGGTGGATCTGGTGATCCTGGCCACGGCCATGGAGCCACGCTCCGATGCCGAGGATGTGGCTCGGGCCTTCCGTTTGGGAAGGAGTCGGGACGGCTTCTTCCTAGAGCAGCATCCCAAGCTGGCCCCTGTATCCACGGCCTCGGCTGGGATCTTCCTGGCAGGGACCTGTCAGGGTCCCAAAGACATCCCCGACACAGTGGCCCATGCCTCTGCCGCGGCCGCCAAGTCCCTCTCCCTCGCCTCCCGCGGCATGGTGGAGGTGGAGTCTATGGTCTCGGAGATCGACCCCGAACTCTGCGCGGGGTGCCGCACATGCGTGGCCCTCTGTCCGGCAGAGGCCATTGAGTACCTCCCCCGCCTTCGAGTCTCACGTATCCAAGCCGCCCTTTGCCAGGGATGCGGTGCCTGTGCGGCCGCCTGTCCCAGCGGCGCCGCTCAGTTAAAGCACTTCACGTCGGATCAGATCCTGTCCGAAATCGATGCACTGATGGGGGCGTGATGTGATGAATCACCTAAGTGGCTCGCCGGATCCTCTTCCCATGGAGGCCAAGAAGGCGGACGTGGCCGTCATCGGTGCTGGCCTCAGCGGACTCACCACTGCCTTCGATCTGGCGGAGATGGGCCGACGGATCCTCTTGGTGGAGCGTAGCAGCGCCCATGGGGGGCATCTCGTCCTCCTGGACCGCCAGTTCCCCACGGACAGCTGCGGTTTCTGCCAGATCCTCCCTTCTTTGGGTGAAGGTGCACAGACCTGTCTCAAGACCCTCTTGAACCACCCAAGGGTCCACCTGATGCTCAATACCCACCTCCAAGAGGTGGAGGGGGAGGCAGGGCGTTTTCGGATACATCTCCGCAGTGATCCCACCGGGGTGGACGTCCGGCGCTGTACCCGATGCGGCCGCTGTGTGGAGGTTTGTCCGGAATCCTACCCCGACCCTTTCCAGGGGGGGGTCCTGGTGCGGAAGGCTGTGGACTTGAGGTCTCCCCTCTGTATGGGCTCCTGGCCATACATCGATTGGTCTCGTTGCAGTCGGTGTGGCGCGTGCGTGGAGGCTTGCCCCGAGGGGGCCGTCGAACTCGATGAGGGAGGCCCCTGGGAGGAGACCTGGCAGGTGGGGGCATTGGTCCTTGCCCCCGGGTTCCGCCCCGTGGATGCCACATCCCGCCCAGAATACGGATACGGCCGCCTGCCCGATGTGGTCACCTCCTTGGAGCTGGAGCGCCTCATGGCAAAGGCCCAAATGGAGGGGGATCCCCTTCCGAGGAGGCCCTCTGACGGAAAGGTCCCCTCACGGATCGCCTGGATCCAATGCGTGGGATCCAGGGATCAGGACCACGCCTATTGCTCCTCGGTCTGCTGTATGATCTCCCTCAAGGAGGCCCGGCTCTGCCGCACGCTCCTCCCCCAGGCCTATCTGGAGATCTTCTACATGGACCTTCGGTGCGGGGGGAAGGGGTATGAGTCCTACCTTAGGGCCGCCCGGGAGATGGACATACACTTGAGCCGGGGACGCCCGGCCGAGGTCCTCCTTCGGGGGGATCGACTGGTGGTCCAGGTGGAGCACGCCGACGGCTCCTGGAGAGAGGAGCCCTTCGATCTGGTGGTTCTCTCCGTGGGGTTCGAGGTCGACGAAGATACCCGCAGCATGGCCAGCCTCCTGGAGATACCCCTGGACCCCGACGGGTTTCTCCAGACCGTGCCGGGGACGCTCAGTTGCACGGCCAAGGAGGGGATCTATGTGGCTGGCTCGGTGTCTCGCCCCCAGGACATCCCGGAGTCCGTGATTCAGGCCCACGAGGCGGCCGCCCTGGCCTCGCTCCATGCGCCTCCGGAGTCGGATGAAGGCCCTTGCCGAACCACGGAAGAGGCAAGCCCCTTCGATCCCGCCCTGGAGGACCTCCGGATCCTGGTGGCCCTATGCGACTGCTCCGGGACCCTTGCCGACTCCTTCCAATGGGACCTTTTGGAGGAATCCATCCAAGGGGAGACAGGGGTAGTGGGAGTCTATCGAGCCCCCCACATCTGCCTCCAGGAGGGCATGGAGGAACTTCGGTGCAAGATGGAGGAGGCCGGGGCCAATGCCTTGGTGGTGGGCTCCTGCACCCCCCGATGGCTCCTTCCTCGGATCACCTCCAGGCTCTCACAGCTCCGGGTGGACCCTCATCTGCTGGAGGTCGTCAACCTGCGCGAACAGACGACCTGGCCTCATACCGAGCAGATTGAGGAGAAGACCCGACAGGCCCGGGCCCATCTTCTGGCAGCCTTGGCCAAGGTGCGNGCCTACCGCGGCGCCCCTCCTCCAGCGGGAGAGATATACCATGAGACATCGGGTGACCTGCTAGTAGTAGGAGGTGGGCCCGCAGGTCTCTCGGCGGCACTTCAGGCAAGCCGATTGGGACGCAAGGTGACCCTGGTGGAGCGCTCTTCGGAGCTGGGCGGGCACCTCAGGGAGATCTACACGGGAGTGGATCCTCATCTCCGACCCCAGCGGCTCCTCGAGGACCTGCGTCATCGGATCTCTTCTCAAGAGGGTGTCGAGGTCCTGACCCGGACCTCCGTGGTCTCCCTGACTGGCCGGGCCGGGGCCTTTCGGGCCACCCTGGACGGCCCTGAGGGGGACGGCTCGGAGCGTCTCTTTGGGGCCGTCATCCTGGCCACCGGAGGGAAAGTCCATAGGCCCTCCATCTACGGATACGGACAGAGCCCCCAGGTCATGACCCAGAGGGAACTGGAGGCAGCCTTGGCCGAGCAGAAGGTGGATCCCGCCTCCCTCAGAGAGGTGGTCATGATCCAGTGCGCGGGTTCCCGGGATCAAGGGCTTCCGTACTGCAGCCGTATCTGCTGCGCCTCGGCGCTGAAAAACGCCCGCTCTCTCTTGGAGGCCAATCCCCGTATCCGTCTCATAGTCCTCTACCGGGACATGCGCGCCTTCGGGACCATGGAACGGCTCTACACCGAGATCCGACAGAAGGGAGGGCTGTTCATCTTGTTTGACCCCCAGAATCCACCTAAGGTGGAGGAGGACGACAAAGGCCTACTGGTAGAAGCGAGGGACCCCCTGGTGGGGATCTGGGTGCGGTTCCGGCCCGATCGGGTGATCCTGAGCACCGGGATAACCCCCGAGCTGCCCGAAGAGCTCCTGGCATCTTTGGGGATAGAGAGGGACTCCGACGGGTTCCTTCGGGAACGGAATCCCAAATTTCGCCCCCTGGATCTGGCCGAGGGGGTCTTTGCCTGCGGTCTGGCCCTGGGGCCCGCCTTTCTGGAGGAGGCCATGGCCCAGGGGAGGGGGGCCGCCTTGCGGGCATGTGGGTTTCTCCATCGTATGGAGCAGTCCTTCCACCCACGAGGGGCATGGGTCCATCCGTGGCGGTGCTCGGCCTGCGGTCTCTGCGTGCAGAGCTGCCCGTTCGGTGCGCGGCGGCTGGACCCGGAGCAAGGACATGCAGTGGTGGAAGCCGCGCTTTGTCAAGCCTGCGGGACCTGCACGGCTGTCTGTCCCAACGATGCTACCCAGCTGCGGGAGATCTCGGACGGACAGATCCTGTCCGCCATCGATGCCCTAATGGAGGTGTAATTTGTCATACTGACAGCGTGACACCATGCTCTTTGCCCCGTGCTCCACGCTCTTCGTTCCACCTGGGGAGCCGGCTATTTTCAACGTAGAACCAGAGGTCACTGGCCACAGGAGACGAAACCATGGGGAAGGATCACAGCCCGAAGATCATCGCCTTTCTGTGCAACTGGTGCTCGTATGCCGGGGCGGATTTGGCTGGGACCGCTCGACTGGCCTACCCTCCTAATGTCCGGACGGTTCGCCTCATGTGCACTGGTTCCCTGGATCCTATGTACGTGATCAAGGCCTTTCTGGAGGGGGCGGACGGGGTCCTCATCGGAGGGTGCCATCCCGGAGACTGCCACTACACCAACGGCAACTTCAAGGCCCGCAGACGAGTGGCCCTCCTCCATGAGATACTGGAAGCCATTGGCATCGAAAGGGACCGCCTCTGGCTCCGTTGGATCAGCGCCAGCGAGGGGGGACTCTTCGCCGAGACCGTACGCGANATGGTGGAGACACTGCAGGCCAAGGGACCCAGCCCGATCCAGGGCGAGATGGTCCTGTGAGTTCACGGAGGGGGAAAGGAATCCATGACCATGCACGCTGCCCTGATCATCGACAGTGGAGGCGGATGGATTGAGACTTTTCGCAACCTTTGCCGAAGGATCCTCGAGGAGGGAGGAGTCGATGCCCTCCTGGTCCCTCAGCACCTCCCCCGAAGCCCCATGGTCCAGTACACCCTGGTTAGGGATGCGGAGCGACTGGAAGGAGTGAATCCTGTGGCCCCAGTGCTTCCCCTCAACGGGGGGACCTTGGCCGCCCGACTGACCCGGGAGGATCCGGGAGCACGGGTGGCGGCCCTTCTCAGGCCTTGCGAGATCCGGGCGTTCCTCGAACTGGTCAAGCTTCATCAGGGGGAACGACAGCGCATCCTACTTTTGGGAATCGATTGTCTAGGGACCTTCGAGCCTCCGGAGTTCCAGGACTGGGTCAAAGAGAACTCCTCCTGGGACGGAGAGGCCTTCCTCCGATCCATGCGTGACTCCGGCCGTCCTCCGGAAGGGGCCCCAGCCCTCCGATCCAGCTGCCAGGTCTGCGAGCACCCCACCCCTGAAGGGGCGGCGGACGTGGAGGTCTGGCTCCTGGGGACGGATCCCGATCGCCTCCTCCTCCACTCCACCACGGAGGAGGGGGATCGCCTCCTGAAGGGTCTCGGGTTGGACCCGGGGGAACCTCCCAAAGGACGGCAAAAGGCCGTGACCTCCCTGGAGGAACAGCGTCGTGAGGCCCGCGATCAGCTCTTCCGAGATGTAAGCTCCCGGCTTCTGCCCCTGGAGAAGATCCTGGAGACGCTCTCCTCCTGTATCCACTGCCAGAACTGCCGGGATGTCTGCCCCATCTGCTATTGCAAGAGCTGTGTCTTCCAAGGTCCCTCCCTGGACCATCCCTCCGCCCAGTACCTACGATGGGCGGGTCGGAAAGGGGCCATCAAGATGCCCACGGAGACCCTCTTCTTCCACTTGACACGCATGGCCCACATGAGCACCTCGTGTGTGGGCTGCGGGCAGTGCTCCAGCGCTTGCCCCATGGGAATCCCCGTGGCCGATATCTTCCGCTTCGTGGGCCACAGGACCCAGTCGCTTTTCCAGTATGTGCCGGGCCGCGACCTGGAGGAGCCCCTCCCCTTGGCCACGTTCCGGGAGGACGAGCTCTCCCCTCCCTAAGGAGGGGTAGGTGCTGTAACGGGGCAAAAACCAACCCGAGCCCGAGGGAAAAGAGCCATGGACGCCCAACGAAACGATCCTTCCCCCGCTGTGGAGATGGGGGAAGGGAGGATGATGGACGAGGGGGAGCTGGATTTCGGATTCGCACAAGAGGTCTCCGCAGAACCGGGCGGGGAAGGGATTGTCAAGTGCTTTGCCTGCGGCAGTTGCTCGGCCGGATGTCCGGTAAGGCGCTTCCATCCAACCTTCAACCCCCGAAGGATCATCCGCATGGTCCTTTTGGGCATGCGGGATGCGGTGCTTCGAGATCCCTTCGTGTGGCTTTGCGCCACCTGCTTCACCTGCCAGGAGCGCTGCCCTCAAGGAGTGCGGATCGCCGATCTCATGCGGGCCCTGAAGAACCTGGCCCTCCGCTCCGGAAACATGCCCGAGGGTATCCCCATGCAGGTAAATCTACTCAGAGAAAAGGGAACCCTCTACCCATTGGACGAGTTCGACAACAAGAAACGGACTAAGGCGGGCCTGCCTCCCCTTCCGGGGGCCCACGAAGACGTGGGTGTCCTCTTGGGGGATCTGGCTGACCTGGGTCGTCCCAAGGAGGAGTGAACCTTGGCCGCTCCGGCCGTCCGATACACTTACTGGCTTTGGCCCGAAGAGCGCCGAAGTATCGTTGAGATGCTTCAACAGAGAGGGACCCGGGTGCGTCCGGCCAAGTCCGTCATGTGCTATCCACTGGATCCCTTTGTCCCGGTCTCTTACATCCCCGTGGAGACCTGGAGTCGGGTCTGCGTGAGGCAGGGGATGTGGTACCGGAGTTCTCCCCGCTTCGGACAGGAACTCCTGGTCTGTTCCTTTCCTCTCGATTCCCTGGCGGGGAGGCTTAATACCGTGATCCGTCCCTCCTCTTTCCGGCCGCGACGCTATGCCACCTCGGAGGAGGTGGAGAGCCTTCGCCGTTCGTCCCGGTACCTTGAACAGCGGCCTGAAGGCTGGGAAGAGGTCAGTGCCGAGGAGAGACGAAGATGGGATCGGTGGCTCAGGAGGAGGGGACTCCATATGGATGCGGACGGGCTGTTGGCCATTCACTGCGCAAATCACGCCAATTTCCTGGATCCGGTCCTCTACATCCAACGCAACGGAATGAAGGTTCCCTATTCCATCGCTCCCAGCGCACAACTCTGTTCCTGCTGTCTGGAACTCTACAATCTCATCGGGCAAGAGCACCCAGTAAAGCTTGTCTCCCCCTGTCTTGGAGCTTTGTTCTTCGCCGATCTTCCCCCCGATATCTACTTCGAGGTGATGGGGACTGAGTCGCAGGAGGTGGATTTCCAGCATGGAGAATAAGACCTATGCCCTCTTTTTGGGCTGCACCATCCCAGCGAGGGTTCGGCAGTATGAGCAGTCGGTGCGGGCCGTAGCGCAACGGCTCGGAATCCGACTGGTGGACCTGGAAGGGTTCGCCTGCTGCGGATTCCCGTTGGAGCCCGTGGACCATCATGCGGCCCTCGCCCTGGGGGCGAGGAACCTGGCCTTGGCCGAGGAGGCCGGTCTTCCCATCTGCACCCTTTGCAGTTCCTGCACATCGGCCCTGTGCGAGGTCTCTCGCACCTTGAGCCGCAACGAGGAGGAAAGGGAACGCACAAACCGCCTCCTCGCCAAGATACAGCGCCGGTTTCAAAGCCCAGTAGAGGTGCGGCACTTTGTCCGGATCCTCCTGGAGGATATGGGGCTGGACCGAATACGCGAGGCTTGTGTCCGCCCTCTGGATGGGATTCGATTGGCAGCCCATTACGGATGCCACCTCCTGAAACCCACCGAGATCCACCAAGGCTTCGACTCCGTGGAGGACCCCAGGGTCCTGGATGACTTCATACGCTCCACCGGGGCGGTGCCGGTAGACTACTCCCGGAAGAAGCAGTGTTGCGGAGGCTCGGTCCTGATGGCGGATCAGCGGACGGCCTTGGAGATTGCCAGGGACAAGCTTGCGGAGCTTCGGGACCTGGAGGTGGACGCCTTGGTGGTGGTCTGCCCCTTCTGCGGCGTCATGTACGACTCCAACCAGAAGGTCATGGAGAAGATTTTCGAGGAGACCTATGGGATCCCGGTCCTCTACCTTCCCCAAGTGCTGGGGCTGGCCATGGGAATGGAGGAGAAGACCTTGGGGCTCAAGTCCCATGCGGTCAAGACCAAAGGACTGCTGGAGAAACTCCAGGCCCAAGCGGAGGGCTGAGCCCCTGGAAAGGCCCTCCAGGTGCTTGGCATGGAGTCTCCGATACCCTCTTTGTCATTGAGGAGGTCAACCCATGAGAAGAATCGGACACCTGACCACGGCGGCCCTAATCTGTGTGGTCACGGCCTTGGTTTTGGCCGTTTCCACCGGAGCCGAGGAGGGCTTCAAGCCTCCATGTCCTCCGGACAAGGATCTCTGCGCCTTGATGATCCGCTACGGAGATGAGGCCTACAGTCGAGGGAAGTACTCGGAGGCCAAGAAGTACTATCGGATGGCCGTGGCCGCCGATCCCTCGTCACCCAAGGCCTGGGCCCTCTACGACCGGGCGTTCCTGGCCGATCTGGCCAAACAGGTGGAACGGACGGGAAAATTCATCCCTTATGTGCCTCCGGGAGATCTGGAGAAGACGGTCGTCCCGAAACCTCCGCCCGTCCCTGCTCCGTCCGCTGCGGGCCCTGCGCCCAAGCCCCAAGGTCCACCCTCCGGCACAGGGAAAGCCCCCCAAGAGGTCCTTCCCTCGGGGGTGGTGATTATGGACGACGAGGGCTGCTGACAGGAGGAAGGTACGGATGAACGACGAAAGGGGCTATCTCGCTCGAAAGCTGAAGGAGGGGCACGCGTCCCTCTTCGAACGGACGTGGCCTTCCTGGGTGGGAGGTATGCTGGTGGCGTTCCTGAGCATCCTCATGTTCGCCTGGGAGCGGCCCTGGGGGGTGGTGGCCGGGATGCGCAACTGGGGGGATTGGCTGTTCACATCCCTGGGGATCTATCACAAGAGCGTCCAGTCGCCTTTGGTCAACTACGCTTCGGTCATGGACTTGGGGCTGGTCTTCGGCGCCTTCGCCTCGGCTTTGCTCGGAAGGGAGTTCAGCATCCGGACTCCCCCTCGGTTGGAAGCGGCCAAGGGGTTTGTTGCGGGGATCCTCATGGGCATCGGTGCGGCCTTAGCCAGGGGATGCAACGTGGGGGGATTCTACTCGGCCATAAGCGCCCTCTCGCTGGGGGGGGTGGCCATGATGTTCGGCCTCATCCTCGGTGCCTATGTGGGGTTGCGCTACCTCCTGTGGGAGCTGGAGAAGTTCCCCCCTCGGACCACAGCACCGGCCGGAGGGGAGCGCAGTGAAGGGGGCTTTGACTGGAGGAGGATCCAACCATGGATCGGCTACGCGATCATGATCCTCGCCGTTCTGGTCTCCTTTCGATACTCCTCGGTGGCCTACACCAAAAGCGGGGGCCTGCTCCTTTTGGGGTTGGCCGTGGGGATCGTCATGCATCGCAGCCGGCTCTGTTTTGTGGCAGCCTTCCGCGACCCCTTTATGACCGGAGAGAGCCGACAGACCAAGGCCGTGGCCCTAAGCCTTATGATCGCGATGACGGGCTACGCCATCATTAAGTGGGCTGGGCTTCGCGGTGAGATGGTCTATGTGGCCAACACCTTCCTGTTCGGGGGTCTGGTGGGAGGGTTCATCTTCGGCATCGGGATGGTTATCGCCGGAGGCTGCGGAAGCGGCACTCTATGGCGGGTAGGAGAAGGCCAGGTGAAGCTCTGGATCACCTTAGTGAGTTTCTCTCTGACCAACGCACTGGTCCGCTACTACATGGACACCACGGGACTCATCCACAAAGTGGGTAAAGCGGTCTTTATCCCCGATCTTCTCTCCTACAAGTGGACCGTGATCGCCCTTTTGGTCCTTCTGGGGCTTTGGTATCTTGCGGCCGACTGGAACGAGGAGAAGGAGATCGTGGTGGTGGAGTAAGGTGAGGGCTCGAGGCCAACGGAAGTACGAGGCCTCATAAAATTAAGTAATCTCTTTGGAAGGAGGGAAATCCATGGATCTCAAGGACATCAAACCAGACGTCACTCTTGATGCCCGGGGCCTGAGTTGCCCCATGCCTCTTCTTAAAACCAAGAAGGCCATGAAGGGGATGAAGCCCGGCCAGATCATCGAAGTATTGGGGACCGACCCAGGCTCCAAGAAGGACCTTCCCGACTTTGCACAAAAGTCCGGAAACGAGTGGCTGGGCGTCCTGGACGACGGGGAGGGGTTCTATCGGTTCTACCTGCGCAAGAAGTGATGGGAGGAGAAGCCATGTCCGAGAAACTGGGGATCTGTGTGGCCACACGCCACAACCTCCACCATGTCATCGGTCTGGCCAAAGCGGCCAAGGCCGGGGGCAAAGATGTGGAGATCTTCTTCACCGGGGAGGGAGTCCACTGCACCCAGGACCCGAGGTTTTCCGAGCTGCTTGGAACGGGTCGGGTGACTGTCTGCGAGGTAAGCTATATCGCCAACGGGTACCAGGGGAAGGAAGTCCCGGGCCTCGTGGACAAGGACTTCGTCACCCAGGCACGAAATGCTGAAATGGTTGAGGAGTGCGATCGGTATATCATCCTTTGACTGCAAGAACCATATGCGGCGCACCCCGAGCCCACGGCAAGGAAGCGGGGGTGCACGTCAGATGGGAAAGGGGGGTTAAGCCATGGCCAAGAAGGTGGCCGTCCTCATCAAGGACAAGGAACGTCAGTACGAGGGGCTCCGATCCAGCCTGGGACTCCTTCTGGAGGACCACGTAGTCAGCATGTTCGTCCTGAACCACGAAGTGGAGATGACCGAGGAATATCAAGACAACATGGAGTTTATCGATGAGATGGAGGGAGCGCGCTACAGCAACGTCCCCGCCAATGTGGAGAAGTACGGCTTTAAGATGGTGAGCCTGGAGGATGTGGGTCGCATGCTCAAAGAGCAGGACCTCGTCATCCCCTATTGAATCACCCAAGAGGGGCGGCTCTTCGCCCCGAGGCTGAAGAGAAGGCACCTTATGGACCACAACTCACAGGGAGTGAAAGACCATGCGAATCCTACACATACTTCGTTCCGAGCCCGAAGAGGTGGTTCGACAACTCATGGATGCGGTCTCCGAGGGAGAGGAGGCCGTGGAATTTCCCATATATGAGGGAGAAGTGGATTACGCTCGGCTCCTTGCGGAAATCTTCCAAAGCGACCGCGTCATCAGCTGGTGGTAGGCTCCCCCTTCGGGCAAGGGGTTCTCTCCTCCTCCCCGAGTTCCCATCGCACCACTAGGTCCAAAGGGGGTCTTTTGCGGAGATGAGGGACCTGAGCCGGAGAGGGGTAGTCCACCCCTTTGGGCTTGCAAGGAGATGACTCCCCATGGTAAGTCTGTCCCTACCAGGATGGTGAGGCGGCCCCATGAGTATCACCCTCCGTTTCTCAGGAAGACACCCGTCCCTTTATCTTTAGCCTCCTGCAACCCTTGCAAAATCGAGCGGAGGGATTATCTTTAAACTTTAGAAAATCAAACGAGGAGGTGGACCCCCATGATTTGGCTCCGGCGTAGACCCTCGAGATGCCCCTTTCTGGTTCTCATCTTGATCGGTATGCTCTTCCTGATCGCTTCCTCATACCCAAGCATCGCTTCGGAAGAGGAAGAGAAGAAGGATGAACGTCCTCCCCGCGCCATGTCCATCCACCCGGAATACCCTGGTGTGGTCGTCCCCAAGGGTGAAGATGTGCGCATGGACCTCATCGTGGTCAATGGAGGCAGATCCGACGAAGAGGTCCTCCTGAAGGTCACGGAGGTTCCCAAGGGATGGAAGGCCAAGGTGAAGACTTATAGCTTCACCATCACTGGGGTCTACGTCCCCGATGGAGAGACCAAGACGGTCACCTTTCAGGCCGAACCCGGCAAGGAGGTAGGTCCAGGGACCTACACATTCAAAATCCTCGGTGAGACCCGGGACAAGGCCTTTCGCTCCGAGGCCTCGGTGGTCGTGGAGGTGAAGGCTAAAGAGGAAGAGAAAGAGGAGGAGGACATCGTCCTGACCACCTCCTATCCGGTCCTGCGCGGCCCCTCGGATGCCAAGTTCGAGTTCTCCATCGAGGTGGAGAACAAGATGGACAAAGACAAGGTCTTCAACTTGACTGCTAGGGGGCCTGCCAATTGGGAGATCAACTTCAAACCAGCGTACGAGGACAAGTATGTCTCCAGCCTCCGGCTGAAGAGCGGTCAGAGCCGCAGCATGGCCGTGGAGGTAAAGCCTCCTCGGTTCGCCAAGTCCGGGGAGTATCCCATCGACATCACGGTCAGTTCCGGAGAAAAGAAGGCCAAGGCCACCCTAAAAGTGATCTTGACAGGGACCTACAAGATCGAGGCCGGGACTCCCAGCGGCCTTCTCTCCCTCAGCACCCAACCCGGAAAGACCGCTAGCATCTCTCTCTACGTCAAGAACACAGGCTCCGCCACTCAACGCGACATCACCTTCCTCTCCTTCAAGCCAGAGAACTGGAAGGTGGAGTTCAAGCCCGAACGTCTTGATGTGCTGGAGTCTGGAGAGATCAAACAAGTGGAGGTCCTGATCACCCCGGCAGAGCAGGCATTGGTGGGCGACTACTCCGTGGGGGTCAACGTCAAGGGCGAAAAGGCCAACGATGACGTGGAGTTCCGTGTGACTGTCAAAGCCTCCACAGTCTGGGGCTGGATCGGTATCGGGATCATCCTTTTCGTCATCGCAGGGCTGTGTGCCCTCTTCATCATCCTGGGAAGGCGGTAACATGGCCGAGGACAAGATCATCCTGGAGACCCAGAACCTCACCAAGCGTTACGGGCAGATTCTGGCCGTGGACGGCCTGAGCCTTCAGGTGCAGGCTGGGGAGATCTTCGGATTTCTGGGCCCTAACGGTGCTGGAAAGACCACCACCATCCTGATGCTTCTAGGGCTGACTCAGCCCACGGGAGGCAGGGTACGGGTCTGCGGCTTCGACCCCACTCGGGAGGCCATCCAGGTCAAGCGGAGGGTAGGTTACCTGCCGGAGCACCTAGGCTTCTACGAGGACATGACCGCCCGGGAGAATCTCCGGTACGTCTCCCGACTCAACGGCATCCCCGAGGAGACCGCCGGCCCAAGGATCGAGGAGGCCCTCCAGACGGTGGGACTGCCCGATGACGGGGATCGCCGCGTGGGGGAATTCTCAAGGGGGATGAGGCAGCGACTGGGGATCGCCGAGGTCCTCATCAAGGACCCGCAGTTGGTCATCCTGGATGAGCCGACGTTGGGGCTGGACCCCGACGCCAGCAACCGGATCATCGGGCTCATAGAGGAGCTCAGCCGGGCCAAGGGGATCACGGTCCTTTTCTCCTCCCATCACCTTCACCAAGTGCAGAAGATCTCCGATCGTATCGGGATTATGATCCGAGGAAGGATGGTGGCTGTGGGAACCATTGATCAACTGGCCCAGGAGAAATTGGGGATAGGCAAGGAGACCTATACCCTGGAGGAACTCTACCTCAAGTACTTTCAGGAGGCATGATCGTGCGGGGCGTCTATACGGTCTTCCGGAAGGAGCTGGCCGATCATTTCAGCAGCTATCGGTTCCTCATCCTCTTTGCGCTCATCACCATGGTGAGCCTTATTATGGTGTATATGGCGGGTATGGGCCTTCGGGAGGCCCTGGAGGGGGCTGTAAAGCCCAAGTTCGTCTTTCTGATGCTCTTCACCTCCACAGGCGCCCTCTTCTCTCTCTCCCAGTTCGTGGCCTTCTTCGGACCATTGATCGGATTGGTAATTGGTTTCGACGCCATCAACCGGGAGCGCAGCACGGGCACCCTGAGCAAGCTCGTCTCTCAGCCCATCTATCGCGATGCCATCATCAACGGCAAGTTCTTGGCCGGTGTGGCCACCATCGCCATCATGCTCACCTCCATCGCGTTGATGATCTCGGGCCTCGGAATCCTGATCCTTGGTGTGGTCCCGGGCATCGACGAGATCCTGAGAGTGGTTTTTTATCTGCTTATCAGCCTCTTCTACATCTCCTTCTGGCTGGGGGTGGCCATCCTCTTCTCGGTCCTTTTCCGGAGCATCGCCACCTCGGCTCTGGCCTCCGTGGCCCTTTGGATCTTCTTCTCCTTCTTCGTCACCCTAGGGGCCAATGTTTTGGCCAATGCGCTGGTCCCCATGGAGAAGGACGCCACCACGGTGGAGCAGGTGATAAAGCACGTGCGCACCCAAAAGGCCCTCTCCCTGCTCTCCCCCATGGTCCTATATACGGACTCCACCTCGGTCATCATAGATCCCATGAAGAAATCGACTCGATCCCTGATGCTTGTGGGACCCCTAGAGGAACTCTCCCTGTCCAGGTTCCAGAACCCGCTTCCGCTCTCCCAGAGCCTCTTGGTGGTCTTCCCCTATATCGCCGTTCTGGTGGCCATCACCCTCGTCTGCTTCGGTATTACCTATGCCGTCTTCATGCTACAGGAGATTCGGGCCCTGTGAGGGCCTCAGGTGATTTGGGATCAAAACCAATACGGATGATGAGTCGCTTTCGCGCCGGAGGAGGTGTCAAATGGAGCCCGCTGTTCAGGATGCCCCCAAGGCGAGCTTTCAGTCCGCCGCCACTACCCTCAAATGCCGGTTCATTGACGATAATGTCACCATCATGGTCCACAGCGACTGGACCGCCATGTGCTGCTGGTATCGACAAAACATGGAGGCTTCCACAGGGAGCCCGGTCAAGGCCAAAAGACAAAAAAGAAGGCAGATGGAAGCCTGCAAGGGTCCCCAATGTGAGCATGTAACCGAGTACCGGGACCGCCTTCTGGCCGAGGAACGCCAGCGAAGCGGGAGCCAGGGCTCGTAAAAGGAACGGATCCCCTTTCCTTTCTTTCCCTTCCCTTGAGGTATTGTCCCATCCGGCGCTTGTATTTCATCGGCGGGGTGTGTTTCCCGTCCCTCTATCCCTCCCAAGTGTTTCTCTCTCGAGGGAAAGCGGGTTCCGAAACAAGCGACATCAGGGATATGACGAGGATCAGGACCTCGCGAGGATTGGTAATATTATGGCTTGACAATGAAGACCCGTCTTAAATATCTTGTGTACAAGAGGTTTGGACATGGCTGTCTATGAGGACTGCATAATCTTTCTTTTGGCCAAGGCCTACCAGAGGGCCCATGGAGACCTCAAACGTCGCCTTGCCCCCTTCGGTCTCACACCAGTTCAGCATCTCATCCTCGAGGCCCTATGGGAGGAGGACGGAATCTCTGCTGGCGAGCTTGGCAAACGCCTCTCGCTGGACAGCGCCACTCTATCTGGTGTACTGGACCGACTGAGCGAGTCCGGGTGGATCACCAAGGAACCGGACCCAGATGACAAGCGGATCCACCGCATCTTCCTGACTGGAAAGGGCCGCTCAATGCACGATGTGCTTCTGATGAAACGGAAGGATTCCAACGAAGAGATACTTCGGGGCATGACGTTGGAGGAACGGGTACTCCTCAAGCGTCTGCTTAGGGACCTGCGAGGTTGATTTTTTGTTATGTATTACCTTGCATACCAAAGATCTCATACGGCTGGAATGCAAGTGGTCTTCATTACATGGGATCGACAGTCTGGTTAATGACTGATCGTGATACGTGAGGATGGAAAAGGAGGAGAGACCATGAACCCCGAGGAGCCCTATAAAAGGCTGTGCCGGGCCATGGAACGAAGGGGGGGACGCTACCCTGGCATGGACATCCCCGAATTCTACTCCCTGGCCGAGGCCCTCTTTACCCCGGAGGAGGCCGAGGTCTGCGCGGCCATGCCGGAAAGACCGGCGCCTGCCCTCCTCATCGCCGAGGTCCTGGGGAGGGACCCAGAGGATGTGGAGGGCATATTGGAAGCCATGGCCGACAAGGGCCTCTGCAGCGCCCGCATCAAGGAAGGGCGACGCGAATACGTCCCTGTCCCCTTTGTGCCCGGGATCTTCGAGTTCCAGTTCATGCGGGGGACCACCACAGAGCGGGACCGAAGGATCGCCCGGCTCATCCACGCCTACAAGGAGGCCGTGGACCGCAAGGCCGGGCCCCCCAAGATCACCTTCCCCACCGAGCGTGTGATTCCCATCGAGAAGAGCCTAGACTCTGAAGGGCAGGTGCATACTTACGATCAGGTCTCCTACTATATCGACCACTATAAGCCCATCGCGGTGAGCACCTGCTTCTGCCGCCACGAGGAGAGGCTTCTGGACGAGGAAGGACACTGCGGCAAGCCCGACAATGTATGCATGCAGTTCGGGGTCGCGGCCCACTTCGTCATCGACCGGAAGATCGGCCGCGAGGTCTCCAAGGATGAGGCCCGCGAGATCCTCCGGCGCTCCGAGGAGGCCGGTCTCGTCCACACCAGCCGCAACATCCAGGAGGGGATCGACTTCATCTGCAACTGTTGCCCCTGCCACTGCATGATCCTCAGGACGGCCCTTTTGCAACCCAAGCCGGGACTGGCTCTCTCATCAGGGTTCAGCCCCGTGCTCGACCCCGACCGCTGCGTGGGCTGCGATACCTGCGTGGAACGATGCCCGGCCCAGGCCTTGTCATTGGGAGACTGGACGCCTCGGGTGGACCTGGAACGCTGTTTCGGCTGCGGGGTCTGCGCCAGCGGATGCCCCTCAGAGGCCATTGAGATGAAAGCCCGCCCGGATGCCCCCGAGCCCCCCAAAGACCGCAAGGCACTAAGAGAAGCATTGAAGTCTCTGTCATCTTGATCCAGGAGGCGGAATCCGTGGACCCCAAATCCCNCTATGGCCGATTCGCCGAACACATGCACCGCTGGGTGGTGGGCCTCCCCGACTCGGAGATCCTCCTTCCCTTGCTGAAAGCGCGACTCACCCCTGAGGAGGCCGAATTTCTGGCGGACTTCCCCTTCCTTCCCCACACCATAGAGCAACTGGCCGAGCGATACAGGACACCCCCCACCGAGCTGATGAAGCGCCTCGATCCCCTGGCGGCCAAGGGGGTGGTCTTCCGACATGAGTCCCGGGACACGATCCGGTATGCCCTCAACGACTCCATGTTCACCTTTTACAGGAGCCCCTTCTGGTCCGGCAGGGCCGATGGAGAGACCCGCAGGCTGGCTGNCTTGGGGAACCGTTACTTCTACAACTCCTATGGAAAGGAGGTTGGAGGCTATCCCACCATGGGCCTGAGGGCCATTCCCGTGCGGAAGACCCTCCAGGACCCTCGCAGGGTTCTCCCCTATGAGGACCTTCTGCAAGTGATCGAAGGGGAGGACTTCTTCTGCACCTCCCACTGCCCGTGCCGCCAGAGGAAGAACCTGGACCCCGACTCCCCCGACTGCGAGCACGAGACCTTCAATTGCCTGCACTTCGGCAGGCTCGCCCGTTACATGGTCCGACAGGGGATGGGAAAGGAGATCTCCAAGGATGAGGTCTTGGAGGCTCTGCAGGCCGCGGCAGATGCGGGTCTGGTCCACGGGATCTCCAACACCAGGCGGGGGATGGACACCATCTGCAATTGTTGTTCCTGCTGCTGCATCTTCCTGGAGTCGGTCCACGTATTGGGCCTGAACGGGCATCAGCCCTCCAATTACATCGTCATGGTCCATCCCGAGACTTGCAAGGGCTGCGGGCTGTGCGAGGAGCGCTGTCCCATGAAGGCCCTGCGGCTGGAATATTCTCCCTTGGCGCCGAACCGGGAGGGAAAAGCCCCGGTGTTGGGGCCTCAACGCTGCCTGGGATGTGGAGTCTGCGCTCACAAATGCCCCACCCGCTCCCTGGTGCTCGTGCACCGGGAGGGGGAACAGGACTTTCCGGAGGACTTCCGGGAGATGGCCGTCAGGATGGGGAGAGAGCGGGGGCGGCTCCTGGCCCCTGAATCCCGCTCAACGTAATCTTACTCATTTCCGGTCAAGCCGGGTTTGTGTAGGAGGCTGCTATGTTCAAGGTCAGCATCATGTATCCCTTTCAGGAAGGTGCCCGATTCGACTTCGACTACTACTGCACCACCCACATGGAGCTGGTCCGAAAGCACCTCACCCCCTTCGGTCTGGTCAAGACCGAGGTGGACCGTGGGATCTCCGGGGGAGGAGACGCCCCGCCGCCATATGTCTGCATCGGTCACCTCTACTTCGACAATAAAGACGGTTACGAGCGCGGAATAGCCCGGACGGGCTCCATCCTGAGGGGGGATATCCCCAACTTCACGGACATCACCCCAGTCCGTCAGATCAGCCAGATCCTGTAAATTAAGTGAGGTGGGGCATCCTGAAGTTTCAATCGATCCGTGCTAAAATCTCACAGGTTCACTGATCTCTCCATTTTGTGACTCTGGCGAGGACGTGGACGAAAATGACCACCACAGCGATGGGCACGGCCGCGGTGACCAGCCCCAGGGGGATCTCCAGCCCCTCGCTGGTCCGGTGCATCCCGCGTGCCAGAAACCTACCGCTGTGATAGAGGACGGGCCCCAAAAAGACCACCACAGCTATGGTCCTCAACAAAAAGGCCGAGAGGATCCACGCGGGTGAGCCGCGGGTGGGGGGCTGGATCAGGCGCGGGTCCTGATTCGACCTGAAGGCCACCGTCGCGCCGAGCAGCCCCCCCCAGACCATGCAGTAGCGGGCCGCCTCCTCTGTCCAGACCGGGACCGCCTGAAAGATATACCGGGCGATCACCTGGAACAGGACGAGCAGCAGCATCAGGGAGAGAAAACCCACAGCCGCCGCCCTGCAGGCTTGGTCCAGCCCATAACTGATCCATTGGATCGCCCGGCGCATCATCACTCTCAACGATATTTGTCAGCAGCCTTAACGAACATATCCACGATCTCCTTGGGAACGATGTCCGTGTAATTCGGCCGTATCAGTTTGGCGAACTCCGCCTTCTCCTCCGAGGTATTCACATAAACCTTCATCCCGGCCTTACGCAAAGCGTCCAGGCTGGCCTTGTCCACCTTGACCGCCCACGCCTCGACGGTCTTGTTAGCCTTGGCCACACCCTCATCCACGATACGCCGGTCCTTCTCGTTGAGCCCTTTGTACCAATCCTCCGAGGCGATTGCGACACGCAGTGCGGGGGCCACATTGACCGCGGAATAATACTTGAGCACTTCCGTGTGCTTGAACATGATCGGCACGAATGCCGGATTGATATATCCATCGGCCACACCAGTTTGGAGGGCATTGTAGATCTCGGGCCAGGGAATTATGACCGAGTTGGCGCCCCAGATCTCGAGCCACTTGGCCTGTTTCTTATCCAGGGCCCTCATGCGGACTCCCTTGAAGTCCGCGGGCGTCTTGATGAACTTCTTGGTGGTGACAAAACCCCCCATTCCGCCCACAGGGACAAGGGCGAGAACTCGCACACCGTGTTTGGTGATCTTAGAGTTGATCTTGTCCATAAGGTCACTATTTTCAAGGACCCGGAAGAAGTGCTGCATGTCATCGAACAGGAAGGGCAGATAAAAGCCAAAGATGGTGGGATCCAGGCTACCGGCCTTGGCCAGGTCGGAGTTGGAGATCTCGAGGAGGCCCTGGCTGACCTGGTCCAGCTTCTCCGCCTCGCCGCCGAGCGCGTCCCGGGGATAGAGCNTCACCTTCAACCCTTGGGACTGAATATAATCGGAGAAAGTCTTGGACCAGAGGTACGTCCCGCACTTCTCCGGATCAGGCGGACAGTCCAGCGCCAGCTTGATCTCCCCCCCGGCCCATGTGAAACGGGCCAGGAGAATCACCAGTGCAAGGCCGAGTACCACTTGAAGGATCCTCTTCGTGTCCGTCATGATCTCCTCCTTTCTCGGGTGGATTAAACAAACCCCAAAAGACGGGGCAGGTAAAGTGAAATGGACGGGACCAGGGTGATGACCAGAAGCACTATTATCTCCACGAAGATGAACGGCAACGTGGCCTTGGCCAGCTTCCAGTAATTCTCCCCCGAGATGGCCGATACCACGACCAAACAGCCCCCCAAGGGGGGGGTGATGAGCCCCATAGTCAAGTTCAGACACAGGATGATGCCCAGATGGATGGGGTCGACCCCCTGCGCCACAGCCGCGGGCCCGAACAGCGGCACCAGCAGGGCAAGTGCCATGGGCACATCCATGAACATGCCTGCAATGAGGAAGATGAGGTTGATCAGCAGCAGAAACGGCACGCCGGTGATCCCGGATTCGGTGGCGGCCCTGGCGATCTGCTGGGGCCATTGTTCCAGTGAGCCCACATAGGCCGCGCAAGCCGCAGCGGTGATCACCATGAAGATGGAGCCTGTAAGAACAGCCGTCCTCTCCATGCATTGCCAGATCACTCGGGGGGTGACCCCGCGGTAGATGAACCCAACGGCCAGGGCCGCGGCCACAGCCACCCCAGCGGCCTCCGTGGGCGTGGCCACGCCGAAGACTATGCCCCCCAGGATGATCACTGGAAGGAGAAGGGCGGGGGCAGCCTTCCACAGACTGGCCATGAAGGGGGGCACCTCTGTGCCGCGGCCTCCGGGATGGTCTTGGCGATGGGCCATTACGGCGTTGGCCAAGAGTAGGACCAACCCCAATAGGAGCCCCGGAACGATCCCCGCTGCGAACAGCCCCCCGATGGAGACCTGCATCCAGGCCCCGTAAAAGATCAGGATGATGGACGGGGGGATAATGGGGCCGATGACGGACGATGCAGCGGTCACCGCCCCGGCATACCGATTCGTGTACCCCTGCTCCCGCATGGCCGGAATAAGGGTATTGGAGAGCGCCGCGGCATCAGCCACGGCAGAACCGCTCACCCCCGCGAAAAAGATCGAGGTCAATATGTTCACGTGACCGAGCCCCCCCTTGAACTTCCCCACGATGGACATGGAGAAATCTATGAGGTAGCGGGTCACACCCGTCCTGTTCATCACCTCCCCGGTCATGATGAAAAGGACCATGGCCATCAAAGCGAAAACATCCAGCTGGCTGAAGATGCGTTGGGGGAGAATCGCCAAATAACGAGTGTTTTCGGTGGCTATGAATGCAAGAACGGCCCCTGCGCCGACCACATAGGCCAGGGCCACGCCCGAGGCCAAAAAGAGAATCAGGGCTATAACCACCAGCCAAGTCATTCGGATCTCCTCATTGGAAACAGTCGGGATTCAAACAGTGCCTCTTTACTACCTCCTCAAAACTCGCCCCGATGCAGCCCCCACGACCTCGCCTCTCTCCACCGCCAACTGGCCATTGACCAGCACATAGGGGATGCCCTCCGGAGCCAGATGGGGCTCATGGTAAGTCGCCCCATCGATGACGGTCTCGGGATCGAAGACCACGATGTCAGCGTCGAAGCCCTCCTTCAGAAGCCCCTTTCCCCTCACCCCGAAGGTCTGGGCCGGAAGAGAGGTCATCTTCCTGACGGCCTCCTCCAGGGTCAACACCTTCCTCTGCCGCACGTAACGGCCCAGGACCCGAGGGAAGGTGCCAGCGAACCGAGGATGGACCTTGTTCACCCCGAAGCTCGGGATGCCGTCCGAGCCGACCATGACGAAAGGACCACGCATGATCCGCCTGATATCCCCCTCGTCCATCATGAACAGTATGGCGATGATCCCCCGTCTCTCCTCGGCAATGAGATCCAAGAGGACATCATAGGGGTCTTTCCCTTCGGCCTCGGCGATCTCGGCTATGGACCTGCCCACGTAATCGGGGTGGGACTGGGAGACCGAGATGAATATCCCGTCGAACCCTCCCCCCTTGACCAGGTTCTCCCACCCCTCCTCCTCGTCCGACTCCATCATGGAGACGACCTCCCGTCTAAAGCCGGGGTCTTTGAGCTTGTGGGAAAAGACCTCATCCCCGCCGGCCAGCACCGCCGGGGGGAGAAGAGCCGCGAGGAAGGTGCTCCCTGCTCGGTAGGGATACTGATCGCAGGTCACCTCCAAGCCCTTGGCCCTGGCGTTTCTCATCATGGCGAGGGTCCGGCGGCTCATCCCCCAGTTGGACCGCCCAGCTATCTTGTGGTGGGCAATATGGACCCGCACGCCCGCCTCCTCGCCAATCCTGATGGCCTCGGCAATGGCATCCAACTGCCTGCTGCCCTCGTTCCTGATATGGGAGGCATATATGCCCTGAAAGCGCGCCACCTCCCGGGCCAGCTCCACGATCTCCTCTGTCCGGGCGTAATTTCCGGGCGCGTAGATCAGGCCGGTCGAGAGACCCCAGGCCCCTTCCTCCATGGCCCTGGCCACCATGGCCCGCATGCGGCGGAGTTCCTCTTCGGTGGGGGCTCGATCCTCCGATCCCATTACGTTGAGGCGCACGGTGGAATGCCCCACCAGGGGTATTATGTTTATGCCCGGCTCCGCTGCCTGGAGTTTCCCCAGATAGTCCCCGAAGCTCTCTATCCGAAGATCTTCCTCATTCACATACTGCCCACCCATGAGCCTGAGAAAGCCCGCCATCAGATCTCGACGATCCCTACAGATGGGACCTACCGAGAACCCGCAGTTGCCGATGACCACGGTGGTCACGCCCTGCAGGACCTTCTCATCGCACCTTGGATTGAAAAGAAGATATAGATCATCATGGGTATGCGTGTCAAAGAAGCCCGGGCAGACCACCAAACCCTTAGCGGATATGACCCTCCGCGCGCAGCGGACATCTATCCAGCGGCGGATGAGGGCGATCTTCCCTCCGGAGATACCCACATCCGCTTTGTAATAAGGATTGCCCGTTCCGTCGAGGATGCGCCCCCCTCGAATCAGGATGTCCAGTTTTTCAGCCATAGCTCCCCCTCAGTCAGAAATAGCCTCTCGCTCGTTGGGGATATTTCGTCGATCTCGTCGATTTGGTCTTGGTTGGGTGTGGAAGAGCCAATGTAATTCATGACCTCTGGTTAGGTGGTTCTCGGGTAAAGAGGTAGAGGACCAGGGCGATGCCGGTCCCCAGAAAGCCCGCCAGAAAGGCAGCGTCGTACCCCCCTCCTCCGGGCGCGGCCCAATGCTCCACGATCCACCCCATCCCGTGCACGCACAGGCCCGCCCCCAGCATGGTGAAGAAATTCGTCCCCGTAAGGGCCATCCCGGTCATTCCTTGGGGCATGACCTCCTTGATATGGGCGTACATGACCATGCCCGAGGTCTGAGATGCACCCAATAGGAAGAGGATGCCTCCCAGGACCCACAGGTATGCCGTGCCCCATCCTTGAGAGAGGGCGAGCACCGTGCTAGCCATCCCCACCAGACCTACAAGGACCACCCCTTTGCGCGACCCGAAGACCCGGTCCGAGAGCCATCCCCCCACCGGAGACCCCAGGATGAGGCCCAGATTGAGAATCAAAAGGAGGTTCCCGGCCATGACCGGAGAGAGACCTACCCCATCCATGAGGTACGGACCTATCCAGAGCCCCTGGATGGCCACGAAGGTCCCGTACCGAAAGAAGGTCCCCAAGGAGATGAGCCAATATTCGCGGCTGGTGAGGAGGGTCCGAAACCTTTCCGCCAGTGGGATCCTCGCTTGTTGGCGGGCATCCTCGCCCACAGGCGTAGGGGCATCCCGCACCAGGGCGTAGAAGAGCACCGCCAGCAAGGCCGTGGCCGCACCCATAAAGGTGAATGTCCACCGCCAGCCCAGCCGGTCCACCATGACGGCTAGGGGCGTGGCCGCGAGCATGTTCCCCAGCGTCCCCAGGGCCAGGATGGTGCCCGACAGGGTCGCGAACTCCCTAGGGGAAAACCACCCCGTGAAGAGCTTCATGGATCCCATGAGATTTCCCGCCATGCCCAGTCCTAGGAGCATCCTGCCCAAGGACGCCCCTGTGAGGCCTCCGGCCCAAGCGAAGACCCAGGCCCCCCCAGCCCCCACCAGGGAGAGGCAGGTCATGCAGAGCCGCGCCCCCCAACGGTCCAGACAGGGCCCTAGGGGGATCTGGGCCAAGGCAAAGGCGTAGAAGAAGGCCGCTCCCAGAAATCCCAGGGCCTCGGAAGAGAGGCCCAGGTCCTTCTGAAGGTTCGGGGCGATGATGGCACTGGAGACGCGATAGAATTGCGAGCAGATGAAGAGGAGGGAACAGAGGGCCAGGACGACCCAACGCCGGGAGGAGTTCCCGGGAGGAATTCCCTCCACGAGACGTCCGCTTCCCTTGGGCCGGTCCCCATCACCGTTCATGGTGAGTCTTGGGATTCGGCCTCCAGGACCATCCAAATGGCCCCCTTGGGGCAGAACTCGGCACAGATCCCGCATCCCTTGCAGTACTTGAGATCGATCCGGATGCAATCCTCGTCCTGGGCCTTCGTTATGGCTAGATCCGGGCACATCCACCGGCAGAGCTCACAGATCTTGCACCGGCTCCGGTCATAGTGAGGTCGATGGGTCCTTCCTATAGCCATAAGCCGTTTCATCCTCCTTCGCGGGGATATAGGAGTGGAAGAGGAATTGGGACGTAGCCTCCTTCTCAGGCATCCGCCCGTGCCGAAGCCTCGCAGAGGGTCCAGTCGGGAAGGGGATAGGACAACCCTTCGCGGGCACTTTCCCCTAGCCGGAAACCAGCCTCCAGGGCCCTCTGGTTGATTTCCCGAAGCCGAGCAGGGACCGCATCCAAGGCCGCACCCAGCAGGGCCTTCTGGGAGACGATTCCGGTCAGTGCGGCCACAGCAGCCAGCATCACCATATTGGCCACCTGTTTCTGAGAGAGCCCTTCCACGGCGGTGCGGGTGGCATCCACCGGAATGTGCGGTTGAGGAAGCCCGCCACGAGGCTTCACCAGCCCCGCATCGTAAACGGCAACCCCCTCTTTCTGGAGGTCGATCACATAGCGCTCGTAGGCCTCCTGGGAGAGCGCCACCAAGAGATCCGGGGCCAAAACCCGCGGGTAATCCACCGGGGCCCTGGAGAGGACCACCTCCGACTGGCAGGCCGACCCTCGCGCTTGGGCCCCGTACGAGTTGGATCCCGCAGCCCAGAGGCCGTCCCGCACAGCCGCCTCTCCCAGCACGAGCCCCATAAGCACGATCCCCTGTCCCCCGAAGCCGCAAAGTCGTATCTCGATCCGCTCCTTCATGCGTCCCGCCCCCTTCCTTCCAGGTCGTCCGAGTCCTCGGAGGCGAACTCCCCGTAGACGATCCTCGAGGCCCGCTCGCTCTCCGTCAGAGACTTCGCCTGCCTCTGCGAGATGAGCCTGGCCTTCAGGGACTTCATGGTCTCGGCAGGGTCTCGGAGGCGATTTCGTCTTCCGAATTGGGTGGGGCAGGGGGACAAGACCTCGATGAAGGCGAACCCCCGTGTGCGGATCCCCTTCTGGATGGCCCGCTTGAGCAATAAGGGCTGGACCACGCCGTATCTGGCCACGTATCGAGCCCCCGCGGCTGCCACCAGGCGGCACAGATCGAATGGACGCTCGGGATTGCCCCCCGGCGTGGTGGTGGTCTCGGCCCCTTCGGGTGTGGTAGATGCCACCTGTCCTCCCGTCATCCCGTAGATCATGTTGTTGGCGCACAGGACCGTCATGTCCAGGTCCCTTCGGGCTGCATGGATCAAGTGGTTGCCTCCGATAGAGGAGAGATCCCCGTCCCCGCTCACCACCAGGGTGATCAGCTCAGGGTTGTAAAGCTTGGCCCCGGTGGCAAAGGCCACGGCTCTTCCATGGATGGTATGAAGGGTGTCGGCCTTGAAGTGCGGCGATGGGATCCACGCGGCGCATCCGATGCCCGAGACGAAGAGGACCCTCTCCATGGGGAGGGCCATCTCGTCGATGGCGCGCAGAAGGACCCCCATGAGGATTCCGTGGCCGCACCCTGGACAGAACGGAGTCCTCTGGATCTCCTCTCGGAGGTATGCGTTCATATCCCTGCTCATAGGCTCCTCTCCCGGATCCATTTCAACAGCACAGATGGGGGGATGACCTCCCCGTTGACCTGGTGGTAAGCCTCCACAGGACAATCCACGGCCTTTTGGACCTCCCCCTGGATCTGTCCCAGGTTCATCTCGGGAACCAAGACCCGCGCCCTCCCCTCTCCCATGCGGGCCACCGCCTCCTCCGGGAATGGCCACAGGGTCCGAAGCCTCATCATCCCCACTTCAAGGCCCTCTCCACGGAGATGTCGGACCGCGTGGAGGGCGCTCCGTGCCGTAAAACCGTAGGCGACCACCATCACCTGGGCGTCCTCCATGCAGTATGTCTCCACAGAGCATATCTCAGCCCGGTGATCCAGGATCTTGCGGCTCAGGCGGGTCACAAGACGCCGCTGGACCTCGGGATCCTCGGTCTTTCGGAAGCCCCATTCATCATGGGTGGAGCCCGTCACCAATAGATCGGCACCGTCCCCGAAGGCTGGCATGGGGGGGACGCCGTCGGGCTCCTCACTGCCGAAAGGCGGTCGGGTCTTGTCCCGGTCCCTCTGGATCACGGTCACCTCGGAGGGCAGGGTGATCCTCTCCCTGAGGTGGCCCACGGCCTCCTCGGCCAGGAGCACCACAGGGACCCGAAACCGCTCGGCCAGGTTGAAGGCCTGAACGGCCATGTCGAACATCTCCTGGACGGACCAGGGGCTAAGGGCGATGATCTGGTAGTCGCCGTGAGCCCCCCAGCGGGCCTGCATGATATCTCCAGCCCCCACCCGGGTGGCCTGGCCCGTGCAAGGGCCAGCGCGCTGGACATCCATGATCACCAGAGGGGTCTCGGTCATGACCGCGTAGCCCAGCGGCTCCATCATCAGACTGAAGCCCGGCCCCGAGGTGGCCGTCATGGCCTTGGCCCCGGCCCAGGCGGCTCCTATGACCGCACACAAGGAGCCAATCTCGTCCTCCATCTGGACGAAGGTCCCGCCCACTTCGGGGAGTCGCCAGGCCATCCTCTCCATGATCTCGCTGGATGGAGTGATGGGGTAGCCCGCGTAGAAATCGCATCCCACCGCCAGGGCCCCTTCGGCGGCGGCTTCGTTCCCGGAGAGATAGTAATCCCCTGGAGGGAGCAAACCCTCAGTCCGGCTCCTCGACATCCGATCCTACCTCCTCATAGAAGGCGCATGCGGCGCCTTTCCCCCTTGCTTCTTTAGCTGGTATCTGGTATCTCATGACAAGGCTTCCATTGTCGATCTCATTCGGAGGCGGCCCTGGGGTTGTCCAATTCGGTCTGCCTCGGGGCATAGTCTTTGTCTGACTGGAGCGTTCCGATGCATCTATGGATCACCCCCTACCAAGGCAAAGCCCCCCACATTCATCCCGAGGCCTTCGTGGATGTCTCCGTCCGGATCATCGGTGACGTCCGCATCGAGGATGGGGCCAGCATCTGGCCCATGGCCGTCCTGCGGGCGGACAGCGACCGGATCCTGATCAGCAGGCGGGCCGCCGTGCTGGATTTGGCCCTCCTGGAGGCCCCTGAGGGGCATCCCGTGGTCCTCGAGGAAGAGGCCTTGGTCAGCCACGGGGCCAAGGTCCATGGGGCGGTCATCCGATCCCGGGCCCTGGTGGGAATTGGGGCCATTGTCCTGGACGGGGCCGAGATCGCAAGCGGATGTCTCATCGGATCCGGAGCCCTGATACCTCCGGGGACCCGCATCCCTCCCAACTCTCTGGTGCTGGGGGTGCCTGGTAAAGTGGTCCGTGAAACCACCCCCCAGGAGAGGGAAAACATCCGCCGCCAGATCGAGGAACTCTACATCAAGTCCCGCCACTTGCTTTCGTCCTCTTGAGGGACCCGCTCTCCTCTTCCGCAGGACGGTGCCAGAGCTTGAGGAAGAGGATCAGAGCGATGACCAGGCCCAAAAGCAGCGACAAGAAGGCATTGTAATGGCCCGTGGCCAGATGTTTGAGATCGGCCACAAAGAGGGCCATGGCCACCAGGGCCAAGGCCGCCCATTCCACTGCGGTTCTCACGCCGCAACCTCCTTGGAAGGTAATCTCTCCCTTAGTTTATAGAAGATCACCAGAAGAATCAGGCCCGCAACGCCCACGACGTCCGTCTCCACTCTTGGATAGAAGAGCAGCACGGCCGAGGCCGCTGCCAGGAGTCTACCCAAGATCCCAACCCGCGAGAAGAGGAAGCCCTCGGTGGTGATGGTCAGGGCGTAAATCCCCAGGAACCCCCTCGCAATCCCCCAAAGGACCTGCCACGCGTCGCCCACGAAGAGCATCCCCGGGTCGTAGACGAACACCAGAGGAAGGATGTACTTGGCCAGGCCGATGCGAAAGGAGACGGCCCCGGTCCTCATGGGGTTGGAGCCCGCGATCCCCGCTGCTGCAAAGGACGCCAAGGCCACGGGAGGGGTGATGGCCGACACCAGGCCGAAGTAGAAGGCAAACAAGTGGGCCGCTATGGGGACCACTCCCATCTCCACCAGTGAGGGGACCACCAAGGCCGCCACAGTGATGTACACAGCGGTGGTGGTGAGCCCCATCCCCAGGATCAAGGATGCAAACATGGTCAACACCAGGGCCACCCAGAGCCGGCCCGCAGCGATGGTCACGATGAGGTTGGTGAACTTGAGGCCGAGCCCGGAGACGAAGACGCAGCCGATGATGATCCCCGCGGCGGCGCAGGCCACGGATACGGGGATGGCCTTCCGGGCCCCGTCCTCCATGGCGGCAAGAAGCCTCACAGGGCTGAGGCGCGTCTCACGGCGGATGAAGCTCATCCCGAACAGGGCCAGAATGGCCCAAAAGGCCGCCAGCATGGGGGTATAGCCAGCCAGCAGGATGCCGATGATGATGAGGATGGATAGGAACAGATGACCCCCCCGTTTCACCTCATCCCAGAAGCGGGGAAGCTCCTCCCTGGGCAAGGTAGCCAGATTTCGTTTGCGCGCCTCGAAGTGCACCTGCACCATGATGGAGAAGAAATAGATCACCGCCGGGAAAAAGGCCGCCAGTGCCACTTTGAGATAGGGGATATTGAGGAACTCCGCGATGATGAATGCCGCGGCCCCCATCACAGGCGGCATGATCTGCCCGCCCGAAGAGGCACAAGCCTCCACCGCGCCAGCGAAGTAGGGCCGATACCCGATGCGTTTCATGAGCGGGATGGTGAAGGAGCCGGTAGTGACCACATTGGCCACGGCGCTGCCCGAGACCGTGGCCATCAGTGCCGAAGAGAGGACCGAGGCCTTGGCGGGTCCGCCTACCCGATAGCCTGTCAGGGCCAAGGCCACATTGATGAAGAAGCGCCCTGCCCCGGACTGGACCAGCAGAGAGCCGAACAGGATGAAGAGGAAGATGTATGTGGCCATGACCATCAGGGGGATGCCGAAGATCCCGTTCTCCCTCATGAAGATATAGTCGATGATGGTGAACCATGAGGCGGGCGGGCCGAACAGGATCCCGATGAAGTGATCCGAAAGGGCCGTGTGCGCCAGGAAAAAGGAGGCGATGATCACCATGGCCCAGCCCACCGTTCGTCGGGTGGCCTCCAGAAGCAGGATCAAAAAGACGGTACCCAATCGGATGTCCCAGTCAGTGAGATCCCCCCTGCGGAAGATAAAGGCGTCGAGGTCATAGAGGGTATAAATCTGGATGAAGACCACCAGGAGGATACAGACCGCGTCCACCAGGAACCATCCGTTGATGGGATCCCTCCAGCTCTTTCGCCCCAACGGCTTCAGGAGAAAAGCCAGAACCAGGATGAAGGCCAGGTGGGTGCTCCGGAAGGCATGGGCCTCCACCGCCCCAGAGTAGGCGATAAAGAGATGGAAGAGACTCAGGGACACGCTGAGGACCGCGATGATAAAAGCCAGCATCCCATGGGGCCCCTTTGCGTCCCGCTGGAGGAAGGTCTCCAGGACAGAACCCGCACTCCCCGGATCTACCCCGATCTCCTCTTTCTTCACCTCGCTCCTCCCTCAAATCCCGTGGAGAAAAGGGGGGCCTGCAGGCCCCCCGAATCGTCTCCTATGCCCTCGGTGACTATTTGATAGTAATCCCCTTCTCCTTGTAGTAGCGCATGGCCCCGGGGTGTACGGGGATCTTGACTCCGAGGAGGGCGTTCTCAGGCTTGGAGTCCTCTATGGCCTTTTTCTTTACCTTCTTGAGCTCATCCCAATGGGCATAGAGGACCTTGACGATCTGGTAGACCAGGTCGTCCGGCAGGTCCGCGGAGCAGACGATCTCCGTGACCGTACCCACGGTGGGAACATCCTCGGTCATCCCTTTGTACGCGGTCTTGGGGATCACTGTGCGCATCAGGCCCGGCTCCATCTCCAGGACCTTCTTCATGTGTTCCTCGTCGATGGGGAGGAAGCGCACGCCAGGTCGGAAGTTGAGGTCGATGATGGTGGACTGGGGGCAGGAGGTGACAGCCATGTAGCAGTCGCTGTGGCCGTCCTTCATGAGTGCAGCGGAGTCCGCATAGCCCACGAAGCTGACGGAACCGCCGTTCTTCTTGATGCTCTCGAAGGTAATTCCGTAGGCCTTCAAGACCAGCTCCGCAATGGCCGTCCCGGTAAAGCCCACCTTTCCGGGGACTATCCGCTTGTTCCACAGGTCGGCCACGCTCTTGATGTCGCTGGACCGGGGAACAGCCATCTGGAAGACCCCTGGATAGAGGGACATGACGTGACGGAGCTTATCGTGCTTCTTCTTGAATTTGCCTTTGCCGTTGAAGGCATTGTACGAGGTGTGGGTGTAGGTCCAGCCGATGTCGGCCTGGCCCCTTTGGATGGCCTTGCAGTTCCCAACCCCCCCTCCGGGGCCGTTGGACGTGGACACCCCGGGTATATTCTGCTCCACGATCTTCATCATGGCGGCCCCCAAGGGGTACCACGACCCCCCCTCCGGCCCAGAGACCATCCGGATGAAGCGCTTCCCGCCGGCTTGGGCTCCGGAGAGGCCGAGACCCAAGACCACCACCAATACAGCGATCCCTGCAACGCCCTTCTTGAACCTCATCGTCTCCCTCCTGGTTACATAAGGTGTTCTTTGTGACATCATGCCTCCCTGCAGACCCTGCTCCTCCCATCACCTCCTTTCCGAGTGGGCCTAGAGACTCACCATCTCCCTTTCCCTCATCCCCCGGCGGATCACGCCGAGGACGTGGTCGCGGACGGTCCGGATGTGAGCGGAGAGGGCCTCCTGGGCCTGTGCCAAGTCGCCCGTCTCCACAGCAGAGAAGATGCGGAGATGGTCTTCCGCCACCGAGGCCATGGGCGAGGCAAAGAGCACCTCTGCAGTGTACTTGAGGTAGAGCAGGTCGAAGAGGTAGCGGAGGATACGACAGGCGATTTCCCCTCCGGAAAGTTCGGCCAATGTTAGGTGGAACTCCATGTCCTTGAGGAGCCTCCTCTTCATGAATCCCTCCCCACTGACCTCGAGGTGCTCCTCAAGGGCCTTTCGCAGACGACCCAGCTCCCGCCGGCTGCGTCGTCGTATGGTTCGAGGAAGGAGAGAGACCTCCAGGGCCTCCCGAAGCTCGTAGACCTCGCAGACCTCCTCGTAATGAGGAGGCTCCAAGGAATAGCCCCGGTTCACCTCGTGTCGAACCAGTCCCTGGAACTCCAGCCAACGGAGGGCCTGGATCACAGGCGTTGGGCTCATCCCCAGGCGGTGAGCCAGATCCCGGTATCGGAGTCGCTGGCCGGGGGAGATCTCCCCGAAAAAGAGCATCTGACGGATCCCCGCATAGGCCCGCTTGGCCAGGTCCTGGGACCGATTCTCTCGAAGACCCCTCTTGTTCTCCATCCTCCCCTCCTGGAAGCGGGCCTTTTATGCAATTGCAAATGCAATTGCATTTCTGATATCACCCCTTCCCCCGGATGTCAACGGATCTTCCGAGGGCCGTCGGATGGAGACACGAAGGGAGGCGACTCCCGCTGTATACCCCCCCGCAGCAGCTCGGCCAAGTGCCTCACCCGGACACCAAGCCCTGCAGCGTAGATCCCCTCCTGGAGTTGGATCCAGCAGCCCATGCATGTGGTGGCCACCGTCCCGGCACCCGTCTTCTGGAGCCCATCCACCTTGAGCCGCAGGATCCTCCTGGAGATGCCAGGGTGGGTCAGCCGGAAAGCCCCTCCCATGCCGCAGCAACGATCCGCCCCCTCCATCTCCCGGAATCCTTCCCCCACAAGAGCGCGAAGGAGTCTCCGGGGCTCCTCGCGGATCCCCAGCCCCACCCAGAGGTGACAGGGGTCGTGATAGGTGATACAGCCCCCCTCCTCTCGTTCAGGGGCCGCGGACCCATCCAACAGGGGCTCCAGGTCGTGCTCCACCAGGAACCGGCTAAGCTCCCAGACCCGTGCGCTGAAGGCCTCGGCCCTGGCCCGCTCAGGTGACCCTTCATCCCAAAGGAAGGGAAGATGGACCTTCAGGTGGACCGCACAGGAGGCACAAGGGACCACAACGGCATCCAGCTTCTCATCCTCGAAGGCCTCCATCACCTGCAGTGCCAGGTCCCGAGCCCCTTTTTCCTCCCCCATGCCGTAGGCCATCAGTCCGCAACAGCCCTGCTGGGAGGGAATAAAGATGTGGAAACTCAGTGTCCTCAATAGCTCCACCGACGCCTCGCCCACCTGGGGGGCCAAGTAATGGATCCCGCATCCCACAAAGAGGCCCACCCGTCCTCTACTCCCCCCTCCTGAAGGGATCTCCCGGGGAATCCGATCCAGGAAGAAGGGCTCCACTAGGGAGGGCGCCCAGGGGCCGAGCCAACGGCGAAGGGGCAGTCGAAGTCGAAGGCCGCGGTCCTGGGGAAGGATCTTGGCTATAAGGGACTGAAGTGTCGAGGCACCCCGCAGGACGGGATCCCTGGAAGAACGCGGCCGATTCAGGACGCTGTGGAAGATCCTCTTGGCCAAGGGGAGCCCATAGGCTTCCACCTCTTCGACCCGGGCCCTTTGGATGATCTCATGGGCTTTGGCCTGGTTGGGACAGTGAGCCGTGCACCGACCGCAAAGGAGGCAGAGACTGAGGAAACGCACCAGATCTCTTCCTGGGTCCCCCCCTCCCCCCACACAGGCCTCCAGCAGGGCCAACTTCCCGCGGGCCACGGCGGGCTCTCTCTGGACTACCTGGAATACCGGACAGACACTCCGGCATCGGCCGCACTTGACGCAGCGACTCAATGAAGAGGCCCACCCCTTCATGAGAGGNTCTCCCCCTGTGAGGAGTTCGCNCGGCCGGGGTCCCAGGAAGGAGGAAAGATCTTGCCCGGATTGAGGATCCCTGCAGGGTCCAGAAGGGCTTTGATCCGGCCCATGAGCCTCCCCGCCCCAGGATTCACCTCCAGGGGGAGGAACGCGCTTTTGGTCATGCCGATTCCATGCTCTCCGGAGAGGCTTCCCNCCAACCCAACGGCCGTGCGCATTACCGCATCGGCAGCGGCCTCGGCCCTGGNGGACTCCTCTTTGTCGGCGCGATCGTAGAGAACGTTGACGTGGAGATTTCCGTCACCGGCATGGCCGAAGACCGTGATGGTCACCCCGTGATTCCGGGATATCTCCTCGATGCGGGCCACGGCCTCGGACAGCCTGCTTCGAGGGACTACGATGTCCTCGTTGAGGCGATGGGGCCGGATCCGGGCCAGGGATGGGGAGACGGCGCGCCTGAGTGCCCAAAGGGACTGAGACTCCTGGGGATCCCTGCTGGCGCTGACCTCCAAAGGATCCAGGGCCCGGCAGGCACTCGCCACCCCTTCGCAGAGCTCCTCTATGGCCCCAGCAGGACCGTCCACCTCGATGAGAAGCATGGCCCCTGTATCCTCCGGGAATGCGAGCCCCTGGACCCGAGCTACACAGTCCAGGGAGGCTCGATCCACGAACTCCAAGGCGCTGGGGAGGATCCTGTGGGCAAAGATGCAGTTTACGGCCTGCGCAGCATCTTCGACCGATCTGAAGAAGGCCTGAACCGTGCCCCTGGCCTCAGGGAGGGGAAGCAGTTTGAGGATAACCCGTGTGACCACGCCCAGGGTCCCCTCGGAGCCCACGAAGAGCCTCGTCAGGTCGTACCCCACCACGTTCTTTACGGTCCGCCCCCCGGTCTTCAGGATCTCCCCGCTGGGCAGGACCACTTCCAGTCCCAAGACGTACTCCCGGGTGACCCCATACTTGAGAGCCCGCATCCCGCCTGCGTTCTCCGCCACATTGCCCCCGATGGTGCAATAGTCCATGCTGGCGGGATCGGGGGGGTAAAAGAGCCCTTGTGCTTCGAGAACGCGCTGGAGCTCCCCAGTGACCACACCAGGCTCCACCACCGCCACCATGTCCGCGGTGTCGACCTCTAGGATCCTGTTCATACGCTCCGTGGAGAGGACCACCCCCCCACGCACGGGCACCGCTCCCCCGGTGAAGCCCGACCCGGCCCCTCGGGGTATCACAGGAAAGCCCCTTTCGTTGGCCAAGCGGAGGATCCGGGAGATCTCCTCCGCCGAGGAGGGAAAGACAACGGCCTCGGGCCGATGGAGTCGGTTGGTGGCATCATAGCCATAGCAGATCCTCATGGCCGTATCCGTATGGACGTGCTCCTTCCCAACAATCCTGCTCAGGGCCTTCTGAAGGTCTTTGGCCATAGCCGCACTCCGCGTCATATCCCGAAGAAATATGGGGGAATACACCCCCCTTCTGTCCATCTTACCGCATGGGAATGGGGCCCTCAATGGACAAGCGCCTAACTCTTGCCCATACCGTGCCTCCTGATATAATGCAGGTCGCCTCTGGGGAAGCCCTCCGGAGGGGCTCTTTTCCTACTCCACCGAAGGGACTCCCTTGAGGGCGGGGTCTCCGATCCCATTCAGCTACAATAAGGAGGCGGATCATGAAAGAGGCGGTGATTCTCAGCGCTGTGCGCACCGCTGTGGGTCGTTTTGGGGGAACTCTCAAGGGGGTGACCGATCGACAGCTGGCCGCCATCGTCATCAAAGAGGCCATGGTACGGGCGGGTGTGGAGCCGAATCAAGTGGAGGAGGTGGTCTTCTCCCAGCAGTATCGGACGGGAGAGCTTCCGGCCAACATGGCCCGGCCTGTGGCCATCGATGCGGGCATACCCATCGAGGTGCCCCAGTACACAGTCTCCAAGGCTTGCGGGGGGTCACTCAAGACCGTCTTCCTGGCAGCCCAGGCCATCAAGGCAGGGGACGCTGACCTCCTGGTGGCAGGGGGTGTGGAGCACATGACCAATGCTGCCTATCTGCTCACCAAGGCGCGATGGGGCTATCGGCTGGGACACGGACAGCTCATGGATCAGCTGGTCCTCTACGATCCGATAAGCGGCAACACCATGGGCGAGACCGCTGAGAACGTGGCCGAGCGCTTCTCCATCTCCCGGGAGGATCAAGATGCCTATGCCCTCGAGAGCCAACGCAGGGCCGCCGCGGCACTGGAGAAGGGCCTCTTCGACGAACAGATCGTCCCCGTGCCCGTGCCCCAGAGAAAAGGGGAACCCATCCTCTTCCGACGCGACGAGCACCCCAGGCCCGATACCACCCTCGAGGCCCTGGCCAAGCTCAGACCCGTCTTCAAAGAGGGAGGCACGGTCACGGCAGGTAACTCCAGCGGGATGAACGACGGGGCTGCAGCCTTGGTGGTGGCCTCTCGTGAAAAGGCCGCAAAGCTGGGGCTGAAGCCCCTGGTCTCCATAGTCGGCTATGCCTCCGTGGGGGTGGAACCCGCCATCATGGGGATCGGCCCTGTGGCCGCTACCCGGAAGGTCCTGGAGAAGACCGGCCTTACCTTGGACGACATTGACCTGATCGAGCTCAACGAGGCCTTCGCCTCTCAGACCCTGGCCTGTATCCGTCAACTGGGACTGGATACACAAAAGGTCAACGTCAACGGCGGCGCCATTGCCCTGGGGCACCCCATAAGTGCCACGGGGGGCGTCATCCTTACCAAGCTCATCTACGAGTTGCGTCGCACCGGAAAGGAGCTGGGCTTGGCCACCATGTGCCTGGGAGGCGGACAGGGGGTTGCCCTCATCGTGCGAAACGAGGGGTGAGATCACGGGGCCATCCCCTCAGGGAAGCCTCACGAACCCCTCTTCACCTGCCTCGGAGGCACACAATGCGGACCTTCTTTCGACCCCGATCCGTGGCCGTGGTAGGCGCCAGCAGACGCCGGGGAGGATACCACCTGATCAAGAATCTCCTGGTGGGGTACAAAGGAAGGATCTATCCCGTCAATCCCAACTACTCGGACATCGAGGGGTTGCCCTGTTATCCGTCGTTGGATACGATCCCCCAGCCCGTGGACCTCGCCATCCTCTTCATCCCCGCCCCATCGGTCCCTGGGGTGCTGGAGACGTGCGCGCGGAAGGGGATCCGACGCGTGATGATCCAGAGCGCCGGCTTCGCCGAGGTGGGTCCCGAGGGGACACGTATCCAGAGCCGATGCAGCGAGATTGCCCGGCAGGCGGGGATCCGCATCTGGGGCCCCAATTGCATGGGGCTGGTGGATGTGCACAACCGGACTTACCTCTCCTTCATGCACCCACGGATCCACGAGGCGGGGCTCACCCCGGGACCCGTCTCCCTCATCGTCCAGAGTGGTATGCTATCGGCCGGATTCCTGGCGGACTTGGCGGGTCGGGGCATCGCGGGGATCGCCAAGGCCTGCTCCATCGGCAACCGTATGGATGTGGACGAATGCGACCTGATGGAGTATCTCCTCGAGGACGAGCAGACCCGGGTGATCGCTCTCTACCTGGAGTCCGTCCCTCGAGGGAGGCGCTTGGTGGAAATGGCACGTGGCTCCCCAAAGCCTATCTTGCTCCTCCTCGGCGGGCGGAGTCGAAGCGGGGCCAAGGCCGCCCTGAGCCATACCTCCAGCCTGGCCGGAGACGCCCGGCTTTCGGCCTCGGTCCTGCAAGGGGCTGGGATCCTTCTGATGGAGGACTTCCACCAGATGATGGAGACGGCCGAAGGGCTCGCCATGCTCCCGCCCCTGGGCAATCCCTGCCGCGTGGCCATCCTCACCTTCAGCGGGGGGGCCGGAATCCTCTCTTGCGACCTGCTGGAGCGGGAGGGGTTCGTCATCCACGAGCTGGCCGAAACCACCAAGAAGGAGATCCGCCGGGTATTCCCTCCCTGGATGCCGGTGGCCAACCCGGTGGACCTCTACCCGGCCCTGGAACTCCACGGAAGGGTGAAGGCATACCATGAGGCTCTCTCCGCTGTACTTCGAGACCCAGGATTCGATGTGGTCCTCATCCACTACTTCGCCGGACTGGAACGAAAGGACTTGGATCTCCCCGCTATCCGCGATGAGGCCCGACAGCGAGGCAAGGGGGTGCTCTTCTGGGTCATCGGGCTTGCGGAGGAGGTGGCAGCCTTCCAGAAGAAGGCCAAGGCCGTGGGGCTTCCTGTATACAGGGAACTCCTTCGAGCCGCGGAGGCCCTGACCGCGGCTAGGTCCTGGACCGCGACACAGCGAGCCACCCCCCGGAGGGGACACCCGCATGGAGACCCCGCATCCACGGAGAGGAGAATCAGAGCGTGAACCCTACCGATGAGAGAGCCGCAGTCCATGGTCCCTTTGGGATCTATTATGGCTGGGTGGTGGTGGGCGTCAGCTTCGTGACCCTGGGAGTGGCCTTCGGCATCTGGTACTCCTTCTCGGTCTTCTTCCTAGCCGTGATCCAGGAGTTCGGGTGGAGTCGCGCTGCGGCATCGAGTATCTTCTCCACCTTCATCCTCACCCAGAGCCTCCTGGCCCTGGTGGCGGGCCACCTCATGGACCGCTATGGCCCCAGACTTGTGATCCCCCTGGGAGCCCTCATCTTGGCCGTCTCCCTGTGGTCGGTCACTCATGTGCACAGCCTTTGGCAATTCCGCCTCCTGTACGGGGTCTTCGGAGCGGTGGGGATCAGCATGATGGGGTTCGCCTCCCACTCCGCCTTCCTTCCCAAATGGTTCGAACGCCGCAGAGGCCTGGCCGTAGGTGTGGCCATGTCGGGAATCGGCGTGGGCATGATGGTGGTTGTCCCTGTAATCCAGAGATGGATCCAGAGCTACGGATGGCGAAGCGCCTACCTCTTTCTGGCCGCCCTGGTCCTGTTGGGGGTGGCGCCCTTAAACCTCTTTTTGTCGAGGAGACAGCCCCAAGACCTGCACCTTCAGCCGGACGGGGATCCTTTGGGAATCGAAGCGGAGGCCTCGCGGAGGCAGGGGAGGATCGTCAAGGTCATCGATCCACAATGGGCCAATCGCCATTGGACCCTCTCCTCGGCCGTGCGGACCGGGAGATTCTGGTTCCTGGGCGCGGGGTTCTTCTTCGGGTCTTTCACATATCAAGGCACCCTTCTCCACTCGGTTTCGGCCCTAGTGGACGCGGGAGAGACCCGCGCCGCAGCCGCGTCCCTCTTCGGGCTACTGGGTGTGTGCGGCTCTGTGGGAAAGATCGTGTTCGGGAGCCTCTCGGACCGCCTGGGCAGGGAGAAGACCCAGACCCTCGCTGTGGCCATTACCTCTGCTGGGATCCTAAGCCTGACGGCCTCGCTTGGGATGCCCGGAGGCGCCTTCCCCTTCCTCTTCGCCGTCCTGTTCGGTCTGGGCTACGGATCCGCCGCCCCCCTGTTTCCCTCCGTGAGCGCCGACATCTTTCTGGGCTCCTCCTTCGGCCTCATCTTCGGGCTCCTTAGCCTCGGAGGAGGGAGCGGAGGGGCCNTGGGCGCCTATCTCTGCGGCCTCCTTCGGGACGTCACGGGTGCCTACCGGGCCCCGCTTTGGGTGTTGATGTTCAGCCTTTGGATNTCGTGCGGGTTCATCTGGCTCTCCGCACCCCGCAAGGTGCGGGCCCCCATCAAGGCCAGAGCCGACGGAAAGGAAGGTCACCCATGGTGAGGGTCGCCGTCATCGGGGCGGGGACCATGGGTCACTCCCTGGCCCAGGTCTTCGCACAGGGAGGCTACTCGGTAGTCCTCCACGACCTGTCCCGAGAGATCCTCCTTCGGGCACAGAAGCTCATGGAGGCCAATCTGGAGACCCTGGCGGAGGCGGGGCTCTTCGACCCCACCCAAAAGGAAGAGGTCCTCCAGAGGCGCATACGCCTGACCACGGACCTCCCCGAGGCCGTCTCTGACGCAGACTTGGTCTTGGAAGCCGTCTTCGAGGACCCCCAAGTCAAAAAGGAACTGTTTTCCCGATTGGATGAGCTTTGTAATCCCCACGCCGTCTTGGCCAGCAACACATCCTATCTTAACGTCTTCGAGATTGTGAAGGTCCGAAATCCCGAGCGGCTCCTCATCACCCATTGGTTCGCCCCACCCCACATCATCCCCCTGGTGGAGATCGTTCCGGGGCCCAAGACTTCCGCCCAAACCGTGGAGACCGTCCGGGGGATCTTGACCCAACTGGGAAAAGAACCCCTCGTGCTCAAGAGGTTCATGCCGGGATTTGTGGCCAATCGCCTCCAGATGGCCGTGACCCTTGAGATGTACCACCTCCTGGACCAAGGGGTGGTCAGCCCCGAGGAGCTGGACAGGGCGGTCAAGACCAGCTTCGGGCTCCGCATCCCCATCCTGGGGCTGGCCAAGCGCGTGGACTTCGCGGGCCTGGACATGGCTCAACGGGCCCTGCGCAATAGATCTTACCGCCCTCCTCCGGTCAGGGGCAGATCCGATGTGGTGGACGCATTGGTGTCCCAGGGAAGACTGGGGGTCAAGAGCGGAAAGGGCTTCTACGACTATGGAGGCCGTTCCACAGAGGAGATCCTGAGGGAGCGGGACCTGAAGCTTCTGAAACTGATGAAATTCTTGAAGGAGCTCGGCGAGTTGTGACCTCCCTCCCCTTCATCAAGAAGGAGGTTTTACCATGAGGAAGCGGTCACGGGCGGTGGTGGTGAGCGGACCGGGCAATCTCGAGATCCGCGAATTTCCCCTGCCGGAGCTAGGAGTCGATGACGGGCTTCTGGAGGTGGAGCTCGCGGGGGTCTGCGGCTCGGACCCTGGGATTTTCGCTGGAAGGCTCTCACGAGGCCCTCGCCCCTATCCCATCATCCTGGGCCATGAGATCGTGGGGAGGATCGTACAGATGGGCCCCGAGGCCCAGAAGCGCCTGGGAGTACGGGAGGGGGACCGGGTCGTCCTGGAGTACGCCTTTCCCTGTGGTCAGTGCGAATCCTGCATCTCGGGGCGCTACACCCTCTGCGATAGGAACTTCACCTACGGCTCCATGATCACATGCAAGGATCCCCCTTATCTTTTCGGGGGTTACAGCGATTACGTCTACATACATCCCCGGGCCATGGTGCATCGCATCGGAGAGGAAATCCCCCCAGAAGTGGGTGTACTCATCTGCGCGGTGCTGGGCAACGCCATCCGCTGGCTGCGCCAGATAGGAGGGGTCTCCATCGGCCATGCAGTGGTAATTGTGGGGCCGGGCCAGCAGGGTCTTGCCGCAGTGGCCGTGGCCAAGGAGTCGGGAGCCGAGCCCGTGGTGGTCATCGGCCTCTCGCAGGATCGAAAGCGACTCTCCATGGCCCAGAGCTTCGGTGCGGACCGGACCGTGAACGCGGATGTGGAGGATCCCATCAAGGTGGTATCGGAGCTCACCGGGGGGCGAATGGCCGACGTGGTCATGGATGTCTCCGGCAACCCCCGGGGGGCGGAGCTGGCCCTTTCCCTGGCTGGCCGGGGTGCCACCATAGTCCTTCCGGGAATCTACAAAGGACACAAGGCCCATCTGGATCTGGACCGGGCCGTCTTCCATGAAATCACCCTTGTGGGGGTTTATTCCCACGACTTTCGGGCCGTTCGTCCGGCCATCCAGATGGCTCGTCGGGCTCGGTATCCCTTCGGTCGAATGATCACCCACAGGCTCCCCCTGGAGGAAGCGCGTCACGCCCTCAAACTGGCGGCCGGGGAAGTGGAAGGAGAGACTCCCATCAAGGTGGTCCTCGATCCCAAGCTCTGAACTTCATGGGGGCACCATGGGATCCTCCGGATGGTTCCGCGTCCAAGAGATGGTCCCGGGGATCTTTGTGATCCAGGAGCCGGGTCATGTGCAGAGCTACTTGGTGCAGGGAAAGGAACGCTCCGCCCTCATCGATACGGGCATGGGGTTTTGCGACATCCGGGAGGCAGCGGAGCCCCTGGCGGGCAACTCCATCCTGGTCCTCAACACCCACTGGCACTTCGACCATATCGGGGGAAACGCCCTCTTTACCCAGATCGCGGTCTCCATCCTGGAGGCGAAACTGATCGAAAAGCCCATCCCCAACGACCTCCTCCGGCGCATCTATGTGGAACCCTTCATGGAGCAGGGAGTCCCTTTCCCTCAAGGGTTCGATCCACGGACCTACAAGATCCGCGGGAGCCGGGCGACCCGCCTTCTAGATCACGGGGAGGAGATCGATCTCGGCGGACGAATCCTGAGGGTGCTGGCCACGCCCGGCCACACCTGGGGGAGTCTTTCCTTTCTCGACAGCCGCACCGGCGCTCTCCTCTGCGGAGACTTCCTCTATCCAGGGACTCTCTACGCCCACTTCGAGGACTCGGACCCGCAGGCCTACATCCGATCCCTGAAGAGGATCTTGGAGGTGGAGGGCGAAGTCCGTCTCATGCTGGGAGGGCACAATGAGCCCCTCGTGCCCAAAGATCTTCCTAAGAAGGCCCTGGAGGGATTCCAACGAATCCTGGAGGGGGCACGCCCCACCTACACCGTCTACGACTGGGGGGAGCCGGTTCTGCGCTACGAGTTCGGAGAGGTCCATATCCTGACTAAGCCCCCAGGGTCTCGAGGGGTCAAACTCCCTCTGGCCTGACCTCTTGAGGCACATCCCTTCGGATCTTCCCCAATCCCAGACCAGAGAGGACGGCCAGCCCCGCCGCGGCGAACAGGGCACGATAACCCGCCCAATCCCCGATATATCCCAGAACCACGGAGCCCAAAAACGACCCCAGGTCGATCCCTCCCGTAAAGACGCCGGTGACCTTGCCCCGCACCTCGGGTGCCTCCCCGCGAATGGCCAGGGTATTCAGGGTGGGGAAGAGGAGTCCATGACCACAACCCATGAAGAGACCAGCAGTCAACAGGATACCCGCACCCCCGAGGAGGGTCATGACCAGCAGCCCGCTGGCGGTCAGGACCAAGGCGTAGGGAAGGAGGCGTCCCTCCCCGAAACGATCGGCCAGCCTCCCGCCGAACGGCCTGATCACGATGGCCGCTGTAGAATAGGCGATATAGTAGAGGGAGATGAAGGCAAGCCCCTTCTGCTTGGCGAACGGAGAGACGAACCCCCCCGATGCGGCTAGTCCGACCCCGAAGAGAAAGGCCAGGGCGGCCACAAGGATGGTCTTTCTCCTCTTCAAAACGGAGAAGAAGGAAGGGCGTTCGGGCTCGGCGGGCAAAGGGGCATACGAGTCGGCCAAGGGCAACTGCAGCCCCAGTCCTACCGCGGCCAGGGCCGATGCGGTCATAAAAAAAGCACCAAAGCCGAAATGGTCGATCACAGCTTCTCCCAAGGTCGGACCGAAGGCCAATCCCGAAAGCCCCGATACACCGAACATCCCGATCCCTTCATTGAGGCGTTCCTTGGGGACGATGTCCGCCACATAGGTGAAGACCGCCGTATAGCAGAAGGCCATCCCCACTCCATGAAGGACCCGGACGATCAGAAGGGGGACATAAAAGGACTCCAGAGGCCCCTGGAAGGTCAGATAGGAGAGGGGCATGAGAGTCATGAGCACGGCCCCTAGGGTATAGCTCCTCTTGCGTCCCATGCCGTCGATAATCTCCGAGATCCAGGGCCTGCAGAGGACCGACGAGAGGGCCATGGCCCCCATGAGAATCCCGATATCCCTTCCGGCCCCCCCGTGATGGGCAACGAAGAGGGGGAATAGGAAAAAGGCCCCGAAACTGGAGACCACAAAGAAGTTGGCCGCGGCCATCACGAGGAAGGCCGGGCCATATAACCGGGGATGTGAGATGGAGGAAGGAGAAGGCATGGTCATGACCTCATGGAAAAGGCCTCCAGCAGGCGCCATGGAGCAAGCTGTTAGTATACCCTTGCTTCGGGGGAAGAACCAAGCCACAGTCCTGCAAAGGTCTGGACTCCCCCACCCAGATCTCTATAATGTAGGGCGGTGCGTCCATCCCGGCTCGGTCCGAACCGGACACCTTATAGGATTACAACCCGACCAAGGGAGGAACTCATGGAACACCTCAGGTCACGGCTTCTGGCCGGCGAGACCGTCCTCGGGATCATGATCTCCGAGGTCCGCAATCCCAATGTAGCCTACATGCTTGCCCGCTGTGGGTTCGACTTCTTGATCCTGGACAACGAACATGGCTCTTACTGCCCGGAGACCATCGGAGGCATCGTGGCGGCTGCACGCGGGGCTGGCATCTCCGTGGTGGTCCGGGTCCCGGAGATCCGGCGAGAAGTCATCCTCAAGCCCCTGGATCTTGGGGCCGCGGGTCTGCTGGTCCCCCAGGTGCACACGGCGGAGCAGGCCCGCCAGGTGATCCAGCACGCCAAGTATCCCCCCATGGGAAATCGGGGAGTCGGCCTCAGGCGGGCTCACAGCCTTTACGAACGGGTCCGGGCGGACGAGTATCTGAGACAGGCCAATGAGCACACGTTCATAGCAGTGCAGGCCGAAAGCCCCCAGGCCGTGGAAAACCTGGAGGAGATAGCCTCGGTGCCCGGAGTGGATTCCATCTTCGTGGGCCCCATAGACCTGTCGGTCAGCCTGGGGATCCCGGGTCAGGTGACCCATCCCCGTGAGGTGGAGGCCATCCAGAAGGTCATCCAGGTATGCGACGCCAAGGGAATCGTCCCTGGCATCCACATGTTCGATCTCCAGATCCTGTCGGGCTGGGTGGAGAAGGGAATGCGTTTTGTGACCTACAGCAGCGACATCAACTTGCTGGCCGATGCGGCCTCTGAGGGTGTCGCCCGCCTGAAGGAGCTGGCGGCCGCCAAGGGAAATTGAGCCTGCACCGGCCGTTCCACTACGTCAAGGAGGAGGGTGCCATGCCCAGATTCTCGGCCAATCTTTCCATGCTCTTCTGCGAGCATCCCTTCCTGGAACGTTTCAAGGCCGCCAGGGATGCGGGCTTCGAGGCCGTGGAGTATATGTTTCCCTACGACCATCCCCCCGAACGCCTTGGAGAGCTGCTGGAGGAACACGGCCTGAAGCAGGTCCTATTCAACCTCCCCGCGGGGGACTGGCAGGCGGGGGAACGCGGTATCGCCGTCGACCCTCGCAGGGTGGAGGAATTCCGTGAAGGAGTGGAGCACGCCCTCCAGTACGCGCGCATCCTCCACGTGCCCCGCATCAACTGCCTCGTGGGGAAGGAAGCAGCCGGTTTCGATCGCGAAGAGCAATGGCGGATCCTGGTGGAAAATTTGCGTTTCGCGGCCCGGATGCTGGCCAAAGAGGGCATCACGCTGCTGGTGGAGCCCCTCAACTCGGTGGACGTCCCCGGCTTCTTCCTGACCTCCACCCGTGAGGCCCTCCGTCTTCTGGAGGAGGTAAGCGAGGAGAACCTCAAAATTCAATACGACGTCTACCACATGCAGAAGATGGAAGGCGATCTCACGGCCACCCTCAGGGAGAATCTGAATCGGGTCGGGCATATACAGATAGCCGACAATCCTGGACGCCATCAACCTGGAACCGGAGAGATCAACTACGCCTTCCTGCTCCGAGAACTGGATCGGATGGGCTACGAAGGCCATGTGGGGCTAGAATACGTCCCTGAACCGGACACACGAAGCTCCCTTCGATGGATCGAGGAGATGGGCTTCGCAGAGGGCCTCACGGAGCCGTTGAAGAAAGCGTGAACAGAGTCCCTCCAGGCGCCCAGTCAAAAGCAGACCCGATGGAAAGGGGAAAGCGGGCGGGATACCGATCTGAAAGACAATCGAGGTCTTTGATGGATCTCTGTCTCAAACTTGACCAATGGAGGTAGAGATGGAACGAATCGGCTTTATCGGTCTGGGAATTATGGGAAAGCCCATGGCCCGAAACCTGATGAAGGCGGGCTATCCCCTGGTGGTTCACAATCGGAGCCGGCCATCCGTGGAGGAACTGGCCGCGGAAGGGGCCAGCGCGGCGCACTCTCCCCGGGAGGTAGCCGAAAAGAGTGATGTGGTCATCACCATGCTTCCAGACTCTCCGGATGTGGAGGCGGTGGTCCTGGGGTCCAAGGGTGTAGTTGAAGGAGTCCGTCCTGGGATGCTCTACATCGACATGTCCACCATCGCTCCGGCCACTTCGAGGAAGGTCTACGAGGCCCTGAAGGAGAAGGGGGTAGAGGCCCTGGATGCCCCGGTCTCAGGCGGTGAGGTGGGGGCCAAGGAGGGGACGCTCTCCATCATGGTGGGGGGGAGCAAGGAGGCCTTTCAGCGGGCCCTCCCTCTCTTCCAGGTCATGGGGAAGAATATCGTCCTCATCGGCGATCCCGGGGCAGGGCAGGTGACCAAGGCCTGCAACCAGGTGGTGGTGGCACTGACCATCCAGGCCGTCTCGGAGGCCCTCACCCTGGCCAAGAAGGCCGGGGTGGACCCCGCCAAGGTCCGGGAGGCCCTCCTGGGAGGGTTCGCCCAGAGCCGGATCCTGGAGCTCCACGGCAAGCGGATCCTGGACCGAAACTTCCAGCCGGGCTTCAAGGTGAGACTCCATCGAAAGGATCTGGCCATCGCACTTCGAACCGGCAGAGAGGTCGGTTTGGCTCTCACCGCCACGGCGCAGGCTGCGGAGTTGATGAATGCCCTGCTCGCACAGGACAAAGGGGAGCTGGATCACTCCGCCCTGGCATTGGTGGTCGAACAATTGGGGGGAATGTGAGGACCACCTCCCGGGTTTCATATGAGGAAATCCCTATACCTATTGCTTCCCGGTCAACCATGTAGGAGGAGTCCATGGCGGAGAAGGACTACGTGCAGCGCTATCGTGAACGGACACCGCGGTCCCGTGAGCTGTTCGAGCGGGCCCGGAGGGTGATGCCTGGAGGGGTCAGCCACCGGTATCGCCACATTCCTCCCTATCCCTTCTTCATCCAGGAGGCCCAAGGAGCCCGCATCCGAGATGTGGACGGCAACGAGTATATCGACCTCTGGATGGGGCACTTCGCCCTCATCCTGGGACATCGCCACCCCGTGGTCAACGAGGCCCTACGGGAGGTCGCCGAGGTGGGCCTCCACTGGGGAGTGGTCCACGAGTATCAGGTTCGATTCGTCGAGCTCATTCAGGAGACGGTCCCTTGCGCGGAAAAGGTGGTCCTGGGGGTCTCCGGGACCGAGGCCACCATGTACGCCGTTAGGCTGGCCCGCGCGTACACAGGGAGGAGGACCATCCTCAAAGCTGCAGGGGGATGGCACGGGGCCAACAGCGAGCTTGCCTGGTACATCCGGAGACCCTTCGAGGTGCCGGAAAGCGCGGGTCTGATCCAGGAGATGGGCCGCTATGTACGCCCCATCTCCTTCAACGACCTCGATCAGACCATCAGGACAATGGAGGAGGTGGGGGAGGACCTGGCCGGGGTCATCGTGGAGCCCGTTATGGGAGCGGGGGGCATGATCCCGGCGCAGCCGGACTACCTGGAGATGCTTCGGCAGGAGACCCAACGGCGCGGGGCCCTGCTCATCTTCGACGAGATCGTTACTGGATACCGCCTGACCCTAAGCGGAGCCCAAGGGGCCTATGGCATCGTGCCGGATATGGCCACTCTGGGCAAAGTGGTAGGCGGCGGGGCCAACCTGGGGGTCATCGCAGGCAAGGCGGAGATCTTCGAGCTGTGCGACCCCACCATCTCTCGAAAGAAGGGCCAAGGCGTGATGCTGGGTGGAGGGACTTTCTCCTCATCCCCTCTATCCACCATCGTGGGGTATCGGGTGGTGGATTACCTGAGGCAACATTCATCGGAGCTCTACCCCCGCATCGACTCCATGGGGGAACGGCTACGTCGCGGGATGGAGGATGCTTTCCGGAGACACGGGCTTGAGGGCCGTACCACGGGAAGAGGATCCCTCTGCGGCGCCTACTTCCCCTATGACCCCACCACGAGGGTGAAAAATCCGGAAGAGATGCAGACCCTGACGGACATGGAAAAGGTCGACCATGAATTCCGCATGCGGCTGCTCAACCATGGGGTCTTCGTCATGCACGGGGGAGGAGCCCTCTCGGAGGCCCATACCGACGAAGACGTGGACCGAATCCTGGCCGCTGTGGACGCTGTGGCCGAAGAGATGGCCACATCGGGCCGTTGATGTCCCTGCGGGCGGAGGGGAGCTCAGGCGCTTCGTTTTCTTTGTTCCTCAGCGCGCATCTCCCTGCGAAGCATCTTCCCCACTTTTGACTTGGGGAGCATGTCGCGGAACTCGATGTAGTGCGGCACCTTGTAGGGAGCCAGCCGATCCCTGCACCAACGGGTGAGTTCGTAGCTGCTCACGCCTCGGATGTCCGGCTTGAGGACCACGAAGGCCTTGATCCGCTCGCCCACCTTATCGTCGGGGACACCCACCACACAGGCCGCTGTGACGGCGTGGTGTTCTTGAAGGACCCGTTCTATCTCAGCGGCCGCGATGCGATAACCCTTGTGCTTGATCATGTCCGCTGAGCGATCCAGGAAATAGAGCCATCCATCCTGGTCGATGCGGACGATATCCTGGCTCCGATACCAGACATCCCCCTCCACCTCCAGGAAGCACTGAGCCGTCTCCTGGGGCTTGTTCCAGTACTGCCGGACCGGGCAGTCAGAGGTCCCGAGGAGCTCACCCGGCTCCCCTGGGAGCACCGGAGTCAGGGTTCCTGGCTCCACCAACTTGACCCGACTTCCGGGGACGATCTTCCCCGCTGCACCCTCTGGAGGAGGACCGTCGCAGGCATAGGACAAGGAGATGGCCCCACAGAACTCAGTGGTCCCGTATCCCTGGTACAGGGGGATACCGAACTTCTGATACCATCGCCTCCCCACCTCCACGGGGAGCACATCTCCTCCGGTGCCGCAATACCTCAGGGATGACAAATCGTAGAAATCCACACGGTCATGATCCAAGATCATGCGGTAGAGGGCCGGGACGGCGAACATGTTAGTGGCCCGGTACCGGGCGATGTGATCCATCAAGGCATCGAGGACCACCCGGGGGAGTACCAGGACCGTCTCACCGCTCACCAAAAGAGGCGCCAAGGCGTCCATCTCCCCGATGATGTGGTAGAGGGGCGCGGCCAGCGCGGTCACTCCTTCTCCCAAGGGCGTCACCGCCTCGCTGGCCCTGCGCCACTCCACGGCCTTGTGGAGAAAAAGCCCGTCAGGCAGGGGGACACCCTTGGGAAAACCCGTAGTCCCTCCAGTATAGAGGATGAGGGCTGGGTCTTGGGGGTCTGGGGGCCGAAATGGAGGAAGACGAGAGGGACGTCCCTCCTGGAGGAGGTCCATGAAGGCTGAGATTCCCTCCCCCGACGGCCGTCTCCCTCGGGGTACGCGGTCGAACCCCCTGGCGATCCACCGCTTCCACCGGGGCACCATGTCGACGAGGTTCGTGACGATGACCCGGCGGAGAGGGCTCCCGGGCAGGACCTCGTTGACATAGTTATAGTTGCTGTCCATGGCCAAGACTGCCACTGCTCCGCTATCGGAGGCCAGGTACCTCAGGTCGTGGGCTCCGTATACCGGGGCGACGGGGACGGCCAAGGCCCCGATCCTTCTCAGGGCCAAGATGGCGATGATGGTCTGGGGCATATTGTAGAGATAGAGGAGGACGCGATCCCCTTCCTGGATGCCCAATCGGAGGAGAGCCTCGCTGAACCGGAGGACCATGTCCAGGAGATCCTTGTAGGGAAAGCGTTCTCCCAAGAAGATCAGGGCCGTCCGGTCCTCATGTCTGCGGGCCACCTCCTGGAAGGACTCGAAGATACCCTCGGCGGGGCGTTGAACCATGACTCCTCCATCAGATCCCCAAGTAGGCCGACTTTACCTCGGGGTTTTCCACCAACTCCTCCCTGCTCCCCGAGAAGACGAGCATCCCGTTTTCGATGACGTAGCCCCGGTCGATGACGGGAATGAGGGGGCGCGCGAATTGTTCGGTGACGAGCACCGTGATCCCCCCTTTTCGGATATCGCGGATGGCGCGGGCCAGCTCGGCCTGCAACAAGGGGCTCAACCCGAGCANGGGCTCGTCCATCAGTAGGAGCCTGGGGTTGGCCACCAAGGCGATGCCGATGGCCAGCATCTGCTGCTCCCCCCCACTGAGAAGCCCCGCCTTTCTCTTGCGCAGGTTCTTGAGCACGGGGAAGGTCCCGAAGACCCGCTCGATCCTCCGCCGCGTCTCCCCGCGCTGCTGGAGGTAGCCCGCGATCTTGAGGTTCTCCATCACATCGCTGTCTCGGAAGACGGGATGACGCTCCTGGCAGAGGACGATCCCTCGCTTTACGCGCTCGCTGGGCTTGAGGTTGAGGATCTCCTCCCCTTCATATTTCAGGGAGCCCAGAAAGGTGATCCGAACCCCTCCTCGGCGGTCCTCCTTCCTCTTCATGTCCACGAGGAGTCCGGAAATCGTATTCATCAGCGTGGTCTTGCCGGCACTGTTGGATCCGAGGACGGCCACGATCTCCCCTTTTTGGACCTCCAAACTGAGGTCATTGAGGGCCAGGGCGTTCTCGAAGAATACCATCAATCCCCGAACATCCAGCATAGGAGGGACCTCCTCGCTGGCCGTTATGGCTCCGTCTCCGTTCACTACAAAATCTCCACCTCGATCCCCAGATAGGCCTTGCGGACCTCCTCGTTCTCCATGACCTCCTGAGGAGAGCCATCGGCGATCTTACGCCCGAAATTGAGCACAAGGACCCGATCCACAACCCGAAAGAGCTCCTTGAGTCGGTGTTCGATCATGATAATGCTGAGGCCTTCCTCATGGAACTTCTCGATGAGGGGCAGGGTGCTGGCCACTTCGGACAGGGACATCCCGGAGAAGAGCTCATCCAGGATGAGGACCTCGGGCCTGAGGGCCATGGCCCGGGCCAGATCCAGCCTCTTGAGATAACCGTGGGGGAGACTACCGGCGGTCTTGTACGGGACGTAGGAGTCCCTCTCGAAGCCCATGTCATCCAGCAGGTCCACAGCCATGTCATCCTTCTCGCCGTATCGTCCCGCGCCCAAGCGTCGGACCCTGGAGGAACAGAGGGGAATGATGATGTTCTTATAGGCAGGCAGATTGTAGAAGAGTCGCACCATCTGAAAGGTGCGGGCGATCCCCATGTCGGCGATGCGGTAGGGCATGAAACTCGTGATATCCCTCCCCTTGAAGAAGACCCGTCCACCATCGGGCTTGACGAACCCTGTAATAAGGTTGACGAGGGTCGTCTTGCCCGACCCATTGGGGCCGATGATCCCCAGGAACTCCCCGGCCTTGAGCTCGAAGCTCACGTCGAAAACGGCCAGGATCCCCCCGAATCGCTTCCTGACCCTCTCCACCGCGAGAATGGTCTCCGATGCCTTGCTCATTCTACCTCGGCCCGGGTCTCAAACTGGTGATACTTGCGCTCCAGATAGTGGAAGAGCCCTTCGGGAAGGGCCACAATACTCACCATGAGGATAATGCAATAAAGGGCGATCCGAAGCCCGCCCAGGGCCCGGAGGCTCTCGGAGAGGGGCACGAGGATCATACTCCCCAAAGCTGCACCTGCAAAGGAGCCCTGTCCTCCCAGGGCCACGGCCGCCACCGGTAGTATGGAATAATCCAGAGCAAAGGCGGACATCCCCAGGAACTGGAAGTGATGGGTCATCAGGGCGCCGGCGAAGGCCCCCACCGAACCGGCGAGGAACAGGGCCTGGGTCTTCCTCCAGTAGATGTTGATGCCCCCGCTCATGACGGCTCGGTCGTCGTCCCGGATGGCCATTAGCACCAAACCGTAGTCCGAATTGATGAGTCTTCGAAAGAGGAAAAGACACGCCAAAAATGCCAGAACCGCCAAATAGGCCGTCAATGTCTCCCCGGGAAAGGGAGATAGAGCGGACAATCCATGGGTCCCCCCCAGCACCCCCGTTGTCTCGATCCCCCTCATGAGAAGGAGAGGAAACATCAAGGTGACCATGGCGAAGTAGACCCCCCGAAGCCGTATGACCGGAGCCAGCAACCCCGCACACAGCAACCCCCCGCCCACGGTGGCCGCGGGGACAGTCACCAAGGGAGGGAGGTGCAGATAGTAGTTGAGGCCTCCAGCCAGATAGGCCCCTGCGCCGAAGAAGAGGGCCTGCCCCAGAGAGAACAGGCCGCAGGAAGCCAACAGGTCCCAGCTGAGGGCCAGGAGGCCGTATACGCATGCGAAGACCAACACCTTCTGCCAGTATCCATGAAGCACCGCAGGCAGGATCAACAGAAAACCCACCGGAAAGGCCCTGGGCAGCAAAAGATAGAAGATCTCCCGCCAGGAGGCTATAAGATAGATGGTATCGGCCCTGGCCTTGATCCCTCGATCGAGGCGCTTCTTTCGATATATCCCCTTCCGGTCGGGCACCTCAGACCCTCTCCTCCAGTTCCTTGAACCTCCCCAGGATGCCCGACGGCCGCACTGCCAGGACCACAACGATGGCCGCAAGCGGCACTATGACCATCCACTTGGCACCGATGAATCTGGCCGCCGCCACCTGGCCGAAGCCTATGAGAAAGCTTCCCAGGATCATTCCCACGGTGCTCTCCAGTCCTCCCACAATGGCAACGGCCAAGGCGTATATAAGCACCTCGTAGCCGATGGTCGACTCCATGACCCCCAGCGGAAGGACCACCAAGGCGGCCACTGCGGCCAAGGCCGCGCCCATGGCTAGGCTCAGGGAGCCCACCCAGTCGGACTCGATGCCCACCGATAGGGCGGTCCTCTCATTCTGGGCCATGGCCCGAAAGGCCAGGCCGATGCGAGTGTGGTGAACGAAGAGCCAAAGAAGGATCACGAGAACGACCCCTGTGCCCAGGACCAACAGCCGTTGATAGTCCACGGCCACTCCACCCACCTCGATCCCTCCCCGGAGGAAGACGGGAAGGCTGTACCGGATCCCATAGAATCCCTGCCAAGTCAGGATCTCCAGAATGGCCACCCCCGCCGAAAAAGTCACCACCAGTTCGGCCAAGGCGATCCCGCGGATACGGAGAAGAAGCACCCAGTAGAAGACGAAACCCAGCATCCCGGTCAGCGCCACGCTCAGAAGGGCGGCAGGGAGCAGAGGGATCCCCATGTGATGGATCAGGTTCCAGGCCGCAAAGCCGCTCAGAATATAGAGAGCACCGTGAGCGAAGTTGGCAAGCCCGCTGATGCCGTACGTCAAGCTGAATCCCAATGCGTAGAGGGCAAGGATGACGCTGTTGACCAGACCATAAACCAAGAGTGTGGGAATCACGGCCTTATGATCTCCCTCACGCAGCGGGGTAGAGGGTCCTGAAGCCCGTTCAATGGATGTGGAGAAGGCGCAAGGCCGGATGCGTCCTCCTCTCCAAGGGCGCTCCTTCCGAACCTGCGCCTTTCATGCATTCAGACCGAGCCGCAAGAGGTTCCTGCGCAGCCTTCTTCCTCCCTATCTCAATCTACTTCATCCAAGGGGGCAGCAGGATCTTGCCTTCAGCCAGGAAGTCGGGATAGACGGGCACCCGTCGGAGGGTCCCGTCGGCCCCTTTCTGCCACTGGAAGACCACACAGACCCCGGTCTCGTTGGGGTCTTCGTGTCCGAAGACGGCCACATGTTGCTCGTTGAACCGGATCCTCCCCGAGACCCCACGATAGTCCGTCTTCTCCAGCTCTACCACCAGCTTGTCGGGATCCAGGCTGCCGGCCCGCTCGATGGCCTCGGCCAGGATAAAGACCGCGTCATAGGCGGAGGAGTTCACGGCGGCGGCCTCTGGCAGAGATCCATACTTCTGTTTGAATTTGTTCAAAAACTCCACTGTCTTGGGCAACTTCTTCAGGGGGAGGGAGGCTCCTACGGGGAACTCCACGGAGAGCGAGTATTCCACCTCCGGTCCCACCGTCTTGACGGCCATGGGAGATGCCATGGGAGGAATGAACCCGATCAACAGCGCCGGCACCTTCATGGCCACATATTGTTTGACAAAGACCCCTGCCCCCAAGGGCACATCCCAGACCATCCCGATAACCTGAGCCTTACCCGCCTTGGCGTTGGTCAAGGCTGGCGAGAAGTCTGTGGCCCCTGCGGCATATCCGTCGAATCCCAATTGGGTCCATCCTTGGGCCTTGCAGTGCTTGCTCATCAGCCCGCTGAAGGCCTTGGCCCATAGGGTATCTTGATAGATGAAATAGATCCGGTTCATCCCGAAGTCGTTCTTGAGCTTGTCCAGGGTCCGGTTGATGTATGAGGCATCCACCAGGGCATCGGTGGTCACACGGAAGAGATACTTGTACTTTTCGGGGTCCTTCTTGATCTTGGCCTGAAATCTCGGGGTCTGGGCGATGGTCCCGAGCTGTGGGATCCTATACTTGGCCACCAGGTCCATACTGGCGATGAGCACTTCCGAACGGAAGGCCCCGATTACGATGGCGTGGGGTTTTTTCTCGGTAATCAGTTTCTCGTAAGCCATGAGAGCATCGTGAACGGGAGTGCCGGGCTCACCGCCTCGCGTATCGGCCACGACCACCTCCAAAGGCCTCCTCTGGCCGCCCACGAGCACCCCTCCTCCGGCATTGATTTCCTCCACTGCCAGCTTGACGGCCTTGAGCCCATCCCTCCCAAAGGGAGTGTAGAGAGAGGTGGGCACTCCAAGGACGATGGGCTCTTTGCTCGAGGCTCCGGCCTCCATGGGAGAGACGGCGACGATCAGGGCAAGGAGTGCAAGAAACACCACACCGGCTCGACATGCCTTCCTCTTCATGACGGGACCTCCTTTCCTCGGGATGGAGCGCGTTCCTCGTTTCAAGACCCTTGATCCGCCTTTGGCGGACACCTATCCCCCATCCCTGCGATGAGGGGGCCTCGATGCACGCTGGTTCTGGTCTATCTAATGCGGTCCAATCTTCCCGGTCGCATCGGAGCTTTTCCTTTCATGGCAAAGAAAAGTCCATTTGTCAAGAAAGGAAAAACCAAATCGAGGCGCTGGGACATCCCTGATCGAGGAGTTGCTTCCCATTGCATTCTGTCGTAAGTACGGATGAGGAGAAAAGGGGATGTAGAAAGGGGAGATCCTCCATGGACAGGATATTGGCCGTGGATGTGGGGACCCAGTCCCTCAAGGGGTGCGTGTTCGACGGGCGGCTCCGGTTGCGCGAGCGGGTTCAGGTCTCCTACACTCCTCGTGTGAAGGGACGGAGCCGGGTGGAGATCGATGCTCATGTGCTCTGGGAGGCATTGTTGGAGGCATGCCGTAGCCTCAAAGAGATCCGGGACGTACAGGNCGTCTCCTTCTCCACCCTCTGCCCCTCTCTGCTCCCCATGGACGGGGAGGGCAGACCCCTGGGGCCCGTGATCCTCCACCTGGACCGAAGGAGCTATGCCCAGGCCCTCTGGGCGCTCCGAAGGGTGGGAGAGGAAAGGTTCCTCCAGAGCGCTGGGAATCTCCCCGTCCCGGGAGGCATCTCACTGACGAGCATCCTATGGATCCGGGAGCATCACCCGGAGATCTATCAGCGGAAGGACGTGGTATTCGGCCACGCGGTCACCTTCTTCATGAAACGTCTTGCCGGAGTCTTCGTCATAGACCCTTCCAACGCCTCCTTTACGGGGCTTTACGATACGGTGGGATACGGGGACTGGGATCCGGAGCTTCTGGAACTCCTCGAGATCGACGGGAAGAAGCTCCCCGCGGTGGCCCTCTCCACCACTGTGGCAGGATCTTTGGGGCCTGAGGCCGCAAGGGCCACGGGCCTGAGGCCAGGGATACCCGTGGTAGTGGGAGCCAACGACACCACCTGCGCTGCGGTGGGAGCGGGGGTCACCGAGCCCGGAGATCTCATGAACACCTCGGGGACCGTTGAGATTTTGGTCCTCTGCACGGACCACCCCCTCATCTCCAAGGAGCACCTGTTGCGCACCCATGCCTATCCGGGCAGGTGGCTGGCCATGCGGACCGTGGGGGCCGGCGGCGCTTCCCTGGAGTGGTTTCGGGGGGTCTTCTGCAAAGATATGACCAAGGAGGATTTCTACCAACAGTATCTACCCTCTGTGCTGGGGTCTTCCAGGAGGCCGCAGGTCCGGTTCCATCCCTACCTCTCGGGAGACCGCCACCGGGTCCGACAGATGACGGCCTCCTTCACCCGCCTGACCCTGGGGGCAACCAGGGAGGATTTCCTCCTGGCCTTGGTCCATGGGATCGTATCGTTTCAGACCCGTGCACTGTCCCGTTGGCAAAGGGAGATCCCTCTCAAGCCCCGGATCTGCCATGTGGGAGGAGGGGCCAGCGAGGCCTATACCCTGTACAAACAGAGGAAGGTTCGAGGATATCGGTTCATCCTCATGGGAGAGACAGCCCCCAAGGGAGCAGCGAAACTCGCACTGCAGGCCGCCGGTGCGGGTCCATGTAGCTAGCAAATGGCCGCTTGCTCGTTGAGGAGGGAAGGGTATTTGGTCTATTGGTCGATTTCGTCCATTTGGTCCTGGTTGGATAGGGGAGGCTTTAGCCTCCTCGAAGGGGGCGACTGAAGTCGCCCATCCCCGAATAACCACATCGACCATTGCATCTGGGCAAGCATTTTCATCCATCTAATTACTAACTCTCTAAATAGGTGACATCATGGCTCCTTTGGCAGAATTGAGGAAATGGAAGCATGTCTTTGATTCCTCCCAAAATGGTATCGTTGTTATAGATGCCGCGGGCATAATCATCATCTACAACCGCGCGGCCGGGATGATGCTCCGGGTAAACCCCGAGGAAGTGATCGGGACCCGCATATCCGAGCTCTTTCCCAGTGCGTGGAAGGACTTTCAGGCGGTGTTGAAAACGGGACAACCTCAGCTGGGGAAGAAGCTGACCCTGGGGGAGTCCACCATCGTTGCAAACCGAAACCCCATTTTTGAGGAGGGCCGTGTGATTGGGGCCATAAGCGTCTTTCAGGATATTTCGGAATACGAGAGGGTATTCCATGAACTGGAATCCTACAAGAGGATCAACGAGGATCTCACTGCCATCATCAACTCATCCTACGATGGGCTGTGGATCTGCGATCGAGAAGGGCGAGTCGTCCGCATCAATAGGTCTTCGGAGAAGATGAACAACATAAGGGCATCGCAGGTCATCGGAAGGAGGATGGAGGAGCTGGTTCAGGATGGGCTGATCGACCGTTCTGTGACCCTGGAGGTCCTGAAGCACAAGACGGCCATCACCCTGATCCAGAAGCTGAAGAACGGCAACCACATCCTGGTGACCGGCAACCCGGTATTCGATGAAAAGGGGGAGATACGTTTGGTGGTGGTGAACGAACGGGATATCACCGAGTTGAACCGCCTCCGAAACGAGCTGGAGGAGAGCCGCCAGCTCACCCGCCG
>Ga0180899_1074_pt1 | contig 148429 bp, 127 predicted proteins | sample Deesub1362A_J573_FD_124278 | JGI IMG/M metagenome (GOLD analysis project Ga0180899, IMG submission 124278) | Desulfarculaceae bacterium JdFR-97 | reverse complement strand
GTCGCAATCCCTTCTTCATCAGGTCAATCCTTCAAACGCATCATTGCTAAAGACGATCGCTCGTAAGGAAAGACAGGTCGCAATCCCTTCTTCATCAGGTCAATCCTTCAAACAATTTCAAGTATTTACATAATGCTTAAAAAGTTCATAGTCGCAATCCCTTCTTCATCAGGTCAATCCTTCAAACCTTATTGTAAAGAGCAAAGCCCTCACCCTCCGCATCAGTCGCAATCCCTTCTTCATCAGGTCAATCCTTCAAACGGTGAGTTATGATCTTCTATGCCAAACCCGATCAGAGTCGCAATCCCTTCTTCATCAGGTCAATCCTTCAAACCTCACTTCGAGTTTAAGCCCTTCTGTGAGGAGAACGGTCGCAATCCCTTCTTCATCAGGTCAATCCTTCAAACTTGAGACTGGAGTGCAATCCAATTCAAATGAATGTCTACGTCGCAATCCCTTCTTCATCAGGTCAATCCTTCAAACATGTGAGTGGTTTGGTGGAAAGAAAGATAAAGACAAAAGTCGCAATCCCTTCTTCATCAGGTCAATCCTTCAAACGCTCCGCAAGGGTCCCGCATCTGACATCTGGAGAGTTGGGTCGCAATCCCTTCTTCATCAGGTCAATCCTTCAAACCCCCAAAAGAGACAGCTTACCAGACGTAGTGGGGAGCGTCGCAATCCCTTCTTCATCAGGTCAATCCTTCAAACAATCAAAGCCCCCCGCCTGCGGAAGTTCAACCAGAGTCGCAATCCCTTCTTCATCAGGTCAATCCTTCAAACTGAGAAGTTCTGGTTTAAGCACGTCCTCCCCAAAGAGGTCGCAATCCCTTCTTCATCAGGTCAATCCTTCAAACTTAGAGAAAGCCAAGGCCATCGCACGGGAGGCCGTACGTCGCAATCCCTTCTTCATCAGGTCAATCCTTCAAACGAGCTTCTTCAGATTCGTTATTGCCCCCATTGCGGGGGCATGTCGCAATCCCTTCTTCATCAGGTCAATCCTTCAAACCTCAGGTCATGGAGCTCGCTGGCTTCGTGGCCTAATGGTCGCAATCCCTTCTTCATCAGGTCAATCCTTCAAACGATCTGTGGCTCAGGCTCGGGCGGATTCCGAGCCATTGCAGTCGCAATCCCTTCTTCATCAGGTCAATCCTTCAAACTCTATGGCAAGAGGCTGTTCAATGGCTCACCAACCGCACCGTCGCAATCCCTTCTTCATCAGGTCAATCCTTCAAACTCGCTGGCTTCGTGGCCTAATGGGAGGTGACGAAAGTCGTCGCAATCCCTTCTTCATCAGGTCAATCCTTCAAACGGCATCTTTGGGGCTGGTCGCCCGCCCAAGGGCGATCAGTCGCAATCCCTTCTTCATCAGGTCAATCCTTCAAACAACAGCCCCACCCTCAGGGCAAAGCCCGAGGGCAAGGCGTCGCAATCCCTTCTTCATCAGGTCAATCCTTCAAACTGAGCCACAGATCCCGGAGCTCCCAGGGCCGGAGAGTCGCAATCCCTTCTTCATCAGGTCAATCCTTCAAACGGGTTGGGGCGGACGCCCCGCCCAGGAGCTCAGGAGTCGCAATCCCTTCTTCATCAGGTCAATCCTTCAAACCATTGCATTTTGGATCACGAGGAGGTAGAGCCATGAGTCGCAATCCCTTCTTCATCAGGTCAATCCTTCAAACAGCGGAGCTGAGAATTCTAATGGCACCAATAAATACCAATCTCCTTTCCGAGAACCTCTCTGTGACATGGCTTCCCCCCTCTTGCCTGCTTGCGGTTTTCGCTCCTCTCGCCACGATAACATTCTGAATTTACTCGACTATCGTAACTTGCGAGAACCCACGAAACCACAAAAACATTTCTTTTTTCGATTCAATAGCCTAGACATACTAGGCTTCCTTTCCCAGGGTTCTCGCATCACATGATCACTATCGTCTCATCCTTCGCAAAGGCCTGGCCCAACCCCGAATACTCCACGTTGTTGACGCATTTCTCGCAGACAAAATAATAGCGTATGCTGTCCTCCACATGGTCGATGATATCTTCGAGGCGTGCAACCATCCGTTGAAACTGCCTTTCCGTAAGGTTGCATTCGAACACGCTCTTCAGAACTCTCTCACCATAATCCTTCATGCTCTTACCGACTCTCTGAAGCCGCTTGGGATCATGAACATCATAGCTCACGACAACATGATATGTTTTCACGGACATGGCTCTTATTACCCTCTGTCTTTCTTGTCTTTGTTATCATTTTTTTATGAGGAATAAAATTGCCATTCTCATCGGGTGCAATGTGAACCTCTCCGTTTCCAAAAGGAGATGCCCTTCGGTTTCAAGTCGGTCACCTTTAAGGTTCTATATTACATCGAAGTCTTCATCGTGTGGGGCTTCTCCCCAACCGGAGATTACAACCCTCTCCATGCAGCCTTTGCAAAGCCTATAGTACCTGACTCTGTCATTCTCCATGTCTATCAACTCCTCAATACCCTTCTTCATGCGCTGGTACATGCTCTCGTCCAAATTGCATTCAAATACACTCAGTTGAACCCTGTCTCCGAAATTTTTCAGGAACTTCATTACCCTGTTGCGAACCTTGTCATCGACGATGTCATAGGAGACGAGAACGTACATGTCATCACCTCACGGGAACCGGTTGATACTCNTCCTCTTCTCCCCGGACATACCGTGCAAAGTGCCGTACNTGTTCTCTGATACAATCCCGGTAGCTGAACTGTTGAGATGTCAGATGAAAGAGGACTTTCTGATTCATTTTACGTTCAAATTGGGTAATAAACTTCCGAAGGCCNTCTTCGGTCAATCGAACCGGCAGGGTCGCTCCGGCTTGTCTCATATCATCCCCGGAGACTTTATCGTTCTCGAACTCTGTGGCCCCAGCGTCTTCCAGTTCCTGTTCTTCATCCTCATCTTGCGTACGGGATCCGCCGGACAGAAAATCTTTGGTGGTTATGGCCCTCAAGTTAAAGACGCTCAGAACCAAGGTGTCTACAATTACGGGCCTCCATTCCTCCATGAGATCCAGAGTCAGAGAAGGACGTCCGTACTCCACGGCATGGAGCGATCCCAAGTATGGATCCAGCCCGATCATGTTCACCATTGAATTCACGGTATTGAAAAGCAGAGTGTACCCCAGGCTGAGTAAGGCATTCACCGGATCCGTGGGCGGTCTCCGGACCCGCTTTCTGAAGACCACTCCATCAACGAGGAACCCCCTTGCCAGCCCGTCAAAATAAATCACTGAGCCCCTTCCCTCATAGCCGCGAACCGAGTCCATGTCCTTGGAATTGCGTGCCTGCTCCGCGAGGCGCTTCAGACGAAGTATGGAATCCTCCAACCTCAGGCCCTCCCTGTTCCGCATAAGGCGAAGAAGTACGGCCCTCATGTTGGACAGTTTTCCGGCGACGATGCTCCTGGCAGTGCGCAGCGTGAATTCGTCAGAGATAAACCTTTGAAATTGGGCCATTCTTAGGGTGATGTTCTTGCTGTAAGGCGGCTGAAGTCTTCCCTTGTATCGTCCATACCGGGTCATAAAGACGGTATCGATCCCCTCTTGAAGCAAGGCCGTTATAGCCGANGGGGTGAGCTGCACATTTCCGAAAAGCACCAATTGCTCCAGCTTGAACAGATGAAGGGTATGGAGGAGTTCCTTGCCCTTCTTGACAAGGAGGCGCTCCCCCTCCTTACTGATTTGCGTGTTTTGCTCCACCACATAGGCTACGGACATTATCCCCTCTCCAGCCGCAGAGAGTCCCCTTCCACAGATGGACATCTTCGAACCATGCACCCCTCCACACGGATTCCATCCTTACCCTTCTTCTTCATATAGCTCAGGAGCACAAATTCCATTCGTCTTAGTGCCTGGCTCACCTCCTGGTTATGCTGCGCCAAGCGCACATATCTTTTTGCAACCTCCCGAATGGGCAGATCTTTATCAGGAAGAAACTCATCCGAAGAAGGGACGAGATGGGGCTGAACATGAAGCAGGGGGGAAGGGTACTTGCCTCCTCGCAGATCGAAGATGCAGTTACACATTACCGATGCGGTCAATTCCGGCATCATTTCCCTTAATTTCGGGCAACTGATAGGATTTCTCTTCAGGCGGATCCTCTGCCGTTCCACGGACTCGTACGTATAGTCTGCACAAGGCTCCAGGAGCCCATGGAGGGCCTCCCCCGAAGTGTCCAGGAGCCCAACAGTGTAAAACAGGGCCACCTTCTCCTCGCGGCGAAGGATTCTTCCACGGGCCGCCTTTTGGGAGATCTCTCCCAAGACCGGGCACCTTGCCAGGAGGATCCGCAATTCTTCCGGCAACCCGTCCGAGGTCATTCGTATCCGGCGTTCACTGAACCCCCTGCCGCAAAATGCCTTCCGGACTTGGTCGAACACCAAGGGACGGATCTTCCGGACAAATTTCAACTGCTCGGGAAAGGGCTCCCCCCACTGGTCCAAGAAAAGGGACCGTCGAGATGTGGATCGCTGGATCCCCAGAGGAAGGGTCAGCGGATGTTCCACCCACCCGACCCCCACCGGCCTGGTCGGCAAGAGGGGTTCCACCAGAAAATCCTCTTCACTTTGAGGAATCTGCTGCAGGAATTCCTTCAGAAATCGTTTGACCTTGAGAAAATGAACGAAATCACGGAAAAAGAACCACAAACGGCATGAATAGTCGCCGGCGTCCTCTGCATAGGCCCTCAGGCCGTTTTGGCTGGCAAACCGCAAGAGTCGGATTGTGTAGGATCGCGCCCGTTCCACCATATAGTCCAGGTAACCTGGGCTTTTCAGGTTCTCGCGAAGCATCTTGGCCGGAAGGCGAACTCTCACCCCTGAATATCGGATCGTCTTGTCCGACCGCATAGGATAAACCGCCACGGTCGCTTCGCCGAGTATGTGCAAACGGAGGATTTCGTGATCCAACGGTGCATTTCGAAAAGAGTACCGGACCTCACCCAAACCGGGATCCACCTCTTGAAGGGCGTAGCCAATCTCCCGGCCTGAGAAGAGACGCAGAAATACATCCGTATCCTTCTCGCTGACGGTTGGGGGAAAATATCGGGGCCCTTCCTCTTCCGGCTCCTCACACGTACGCGGGGGACGAAGGGCCGCGGCACTACCCGTGAGTCCCATGGCCTCGTAGAGTTCAGCCAGAAGCGCTGCAGCCTCCCCGCAGTCCGCTGAGACCTTCAATGCCTTTCTTAGAACTCGAACGGCCCTTTCGTAATGCCCCACCTCGGAAAGGAGCTTTCCAAGGGCACAAAGGGTTTCCAGATCTTCAGGGGAAAGACGAAGAGCCTCCTGATAGCATTCCTCAGCCTGCAAAGCCATACCGAGTTCCTCACACAAACTGCCCCAGCGCCGCAGCACTGCAGGCTCCTGATTAGGCATCTTCCGATACCTCAGGATTACCTCTCGGGCCTTGTCCTCCCGCCCCTCGTCCATGTAGGCCTCGGCAAGGTCTTGGTAGAGGGAGGGGTTGAAGGGATCTTCCTTGATCTGCTTTTGAATTTTGGATGGCTCCATGACTGCTGTCCTGCATTGCTCGTAAACACAAGACCTCTCCAGGCTATCTCCTTACAGACGGCTGGTTCGTTGCTTCCTTGACTCCAATGAGCATATGAGGATCTGGTCAGTCATCCCCTCCTTTCCGACCTTCGAGGCAAATATACCGGATTGAAAGGTAGCCTTTCACATCATCTCTAATTTGGGAAACTCTACCAATGGGCCATCCACAAAATGCGACCGGATTAACAGTTCAAATTTTTCATAGGTATCGCGTTTTACAGGTGATAAGCCGTGAGCGTATATGGAATTGTTACGAGCTGAAATAACGCCTTTGAAGTCTTCTTCATGTTCCATGAACTTCAAGCCTGTAGCGTCTCCCATCATAGCCAAAACCTGGAAGGTGGCATAAAGTGGGATTTTTATTTTATTATCCAGGGGAGATGTATATCGGCATATGAATTCATCTCGCAAACTCTCAGGAAGGACTTGAGGGTCTACATCTGAAGTAGGACATCCGGTTCTTTGCATGAAAGCAATCTGTCCTACCATCTCCAAGGCCCTGTAAAGTCGAGCAACAGCATCGTCGTATTTATTCTGCACCGCTCGTCTTCTGGCATTCGAGACCAAGTCAGCTACCAATATGGGATGCATTTTCTTGAAAAAGCCGGTTTTTTGGCTCATATCAGTTAATATTTCAAAATTGGCTTTTGTTCGATCATGAAATTGTTCTAAAGGGGCACTTAATAAATTCAGGTTTCGGAACAAGTCAAATGCTTTTAACCCTGAACTTAATTCTTTAACAGCCTTTGAATGGTCAAAGGAGTCCCAACATCGATACCCTTCAATCAATTGACCCAAAGCACCCCATAGCTTGGCATCCTTTTCATCGAATTCGCTTATCATCATTTGGATGATCCTGATAGCGGCTTCGTATTGGTAACTCGATACTAGTAAAGCAACACGCTTTTTCTCCTCTACAGCGAATATCTGCCAAGGACTGACCCCAGTCTTGACTATCTCTGTACCTGTAACTACTGTACCCAAGCCTTCCTTTGTCCGCTCTCTACCCCCAACATACGAAAAAATATATCCATGGCCGATCGTAGCTAGGGCCAATGCAGCTGTCATAGTCTTGGTTCCCCCTGTGTAATCAACAACCACTTCTTCCGGGGAGATTTTCTTTTCTTTCAACTTGGCGGTACAATGCACTGCCTTTTCGTAGCAATGAACAAGGTCGTCGGCATCATCACAGATAATCTTGTAATCATCAATTTTGAGTCCATGTTTTTTTATCGAATCTTTGATGCTTCCTATTACATCAAGGCTTTGTTGTGAGGCAAAAAAACATACAAATTTAGGTTTATGTTCCATCAAACTTTTAACAATCGGTTGAGGAGTGCCTCCAACTGAAATAATCATTGCTTTCACGGCCAAACTCTCTCCTTATTAGGTCACTCACCTATACGAAGCCGAAACCAACCTAGGGGCAGGCAGTCTTGAGCGCTTTTTCTCCAGACCCTGCGCGACTTGGGAGCTGGATCGCCAGGCCTCCTGCCGCTGCCGCATCTATCTCGGACTTGCTGCCTCAGCTCCATGGGCAAATGGAGGTTAATGGTAGTGGAAAGCATACCAGAGCCGAAACCTAGGCGGAAAAGATCTCCCTGGACATTCTTGTACCAGGAAAAAAGAGAGGAAGCTGCTTTGCCTGCTGGATCTGTAGCAGCCCGATCAATCTGACGGAGGACATCTCGGTAGCTAGATTTCGAGGCATCCTTGGGAAGAGTCCTTGAGAAAAACTTCTGCTCATGTTCTACAAGATCCGAAGTCATTTCCCTAACCGCCCGTAAAACGTCTTTTAAGGACTTGACGGGAAGGTCATGACTCTCCCCGGAAAAGAAATGAGATGCAAGTCGACGGTCCCATGAAATCACCGTGGAAAACGTCCCTGTCACCAAGGTTTCTAACCAAAGGGTAAGATCGGTTCCTGTGGGACGGCCGTCCCGTCCTTTCCTTTGGCTCCAATAGTGGCCGCCTTCACCCGTTTTGCAGAGAAAACGAATTTGAATCACCCGTGTCTGCGCCCCGTTAACAGGATATGCATCGCCCACTGAGAGGCACCGCATAATGTCCTCATTGGGACCTGGCTTTCCTTTGGGAAGGGGAAAGCTTTGCAGATATTCCTTTTGGAGCCAGTCCGCCGAAAACCGGACTTTCTCCTTTTGCCTTATTCTGCCTCTCAGCTTATTCCTCACGTTGGCAATGACGCTGTCCTTCTTCTTAGGGTCTTCTTTCAGCATCTTGTAAAGTACGGCTGTTCGAAGCGCCCCTTTGATTGAAGAGCCTGGGAGAAAGAGTCTTCCCAACGCATCCCTCACAAAGGGCCTGAATTCATACATTCCCGGCCCGCCTCCCGGTAAAGAACGAGAGATGATCTGAGGAACTATCTTATCCAAGGGTATATTTGCGGTCTCCTTAAGGAAGCGTTCCATGCGCAAAGGCCCTTTCCTGACCTCCTGCACAAACAGGTCCAGGAGACCTCGCTTCATCAGGAATCTGCAAAACTTGTCTTCGTCCACGATATGAACGCAGCCGCCCATCTGTACAAAATCCAGGGAGGTGAGCCTCCCTTCTCTTGTTCCTATGTGAATTGGTGTCAAGACGTCCAGCTCCACACGCAAGGACTCACGGGAGGCCCTTTCTTCGTTTGTCAGAGGCCTTTGATCCACCATCACAGTCCTCCTCCTGGAATCACAAAGGCCAACCCGGATCGCCAGATCCGATGAGAAAGCCCTAGGGAATCCGCTCCATCCGGAGTCACGTCCACAAAGCAGCCCCTCACTGGAGTCCTGAAGATACTGCCCTCTTTTATCATCCTCACCCTTTTTCTCTTCCAGCTTGAGGCAAACCTACCGCTGGTGATGTAGCCTCTCCTTTCCTCAATATCCCAAGCCACCAACGAGCTTTTCAATTGGCTCTTTTCATCTCGGGAGGGATAAAAAAGACTGAGCAGCACATGGATATCGATATCCACCGCAAAGATTTCCAACCACCTCTCAGGAGGTTCTTCGAACCCCCCAAAGGTGAACAATCCCATCCCATAAGTCCTCTCCCCGCCTAATCCCATCTCAGCGAGCATCTTAAAAGCCCTTTCCAAGCGAGCTATCCAACCTTCATCATAAAAACGGACCAGCCCGTAAAGTCCCGCGCCCGCCCTCTTGAGGGTTCCGTCCTCGTAATGCTCTTCTTTTTCAAACCAAATGGCGGCCTGGCTCCAAAAGGCGCTGTTTTGAGATTGGCGGTCCAATGCAACCCTCGGTCGAAGTTGTTCTCGCCACCATTGATCCGTAAACGTGAGTGAGCGTTCGATGATCTCCTGCAAGAGCTTCTCCTCCAAGGGTCTGGCGGAGATCCATAAAGCAAAGTCCTCTGGCCGGAGATAGCGGATCTTCTTTAAGTCTTTTCCAAGATCTTTCAGGATCCCTTCATGGGTAACATTGGGAGGTGTCATCGGCTTGATGAGGGCCTCGGTAATTTCCCGAGGATCTTCAAGCCTTGGCCCAAAGGGAAAGAGAGAAGATAAAACAAATGGAGGGTTTCTTGACGCAAGAGCATTCACCGTTTCCTGGACGCCTTCAGGGCCCTCTGATATGGAGATTGCGTTGATGAGGGCAGATGTGAGACTGTCTGATGGAAGTCTCTCTTCCACAGCCTCCAATCCGATCCCCGAAACTCCAAAATGGGTGGGCCCTTCGAAAGAAAGTCGGTAAATGTATGTTCCCATGGAAACAGCTGCCTCCTAGGACTGGAAAAAATTTGTCAGATCTTGGACGGCCTGAGCATCCAGGTTTTTCATGGCGAGAATTCCGTCTCCCAAGCCCCGGTAATATTCCAGCTTCCTTGCCTCTACTTTTTCGAATTGGAAACTCACCCGCCCATAGCCTCGTGAGCCGTGGCCTCCCAAAGCATCATCCTCCAGAAGTCGAAGGGCCAGACGCAGGTTTTCAAGGTCTTCCTTAAGGGTATCCGGGTCCTCCACATCGTAGATGATGCTGAAGTCGAATTTGGCGCCCTTGGGGACCCTCTCGATGTTTCGGGGGTTGGCTGCTGATGTGATACGGTCAATACCGTTTTCAAACTTCCACTCGGTCATATAGAGTCCGGTATCAATCTGTTCCAATTCCTGGCGGCTGGATTCAGTCAGGTGCAGATCCCTGACCTTGACCCTGGCGGGATAGTTGCGGTTTTTCTCTCCAGGACCCGTTGAGCCGAACAGTCTGCATACAGGACAATTTAGAGCGCCGGGGTATTCCATGTTCATATTTTGAAAGTTTTTATTTGTATTGCTGCCGGGTTCCCAGTCGCCACATTCATGTCTGCTAATCCCACTACCTCCGTCTCTGTTTGGAAGTAGTTTCAGGCAAGCTTTTTCAAGCAAAGCTCTCATTTTCCCTTTAAGGGAGGAGCCGGGAATATATGGCTGTTGAGTACAAGGATCCCTTACAACAGGTGAATCCAAAGCGCCGATCTCAAGACTCTCCTTGGATGCCCCGATATGGATCCCACTTAAACACTCCATTTCGCCCTTGATTTCAATTTTACCCAAAAACTTCCTGTATCGGATTTCTTCGTTCATGGCCAGCTCCTTCTAATAACGTTCGCTTAGATTTAGATAAAACTCAGTTCGTACCACCGTAATAACGATGATAAGCAACAATCCCTTCAATGAGACGAAGAAATTTAAAAAAATTTTCTTTGGACTGCGCAGCGGATTTTATAGCTGGATCCAAAACATTCATAAGGTCTTTAACCTTCGGTTCTCGCCCTGCTGAATAAGCAAGCTTGGGCCTTAAGAGAATCACACGATCAGGCAAGAACTGTCCCCTTTTAACATCCGATTCAATTCTTCTCGCTTCGTCCAAGAATCTACGTATTTGATTGATCTTAAGATCAATACCTCCAGATCTTCGTGGAGAAAGTCTCTTCCCAACATCCTGTGCAATTTCTACGATGCGATCTGCTGCTATTTTCGACAAATCCTTTAACTCCTCTCCATACTCATTTCCCCATTCGCCCGGCTTAATTTGTTGATCTTGCATTGAACTTTCCTTGACACTCTCTGGGACGGCTTTCGTGAATTTTTTACTATCCAAGCCTCCGGTTTTGGGTCGATTCATCCTTTCCCTCCTTTCCTCATCATCATAATGGTCCAAGCTGTCGCGCATTTTATCTTTTCCAAATGTCGAGGATCCGGCATCTTGAACAGTTGACTTTTCAATTCACTCCATGCCTTGGCGGCACGGCGGTTTGCCTCCAGCCATTGGCGACTGGGAGCGTTTCGTCCTGCCAGATAGGCTACCTTAGGGAGCACCCATGCCCCCTGGGTATCCTTGACAAGAGCAAGCAGCCGGTAGAAAAACCCCTTTGACACGGAACCAGCAGAAACAGCCAGCACACTCCCCTTTTTTTCAAGAAGAGGCAGAAAAACATCACGCACAAGATCCCTGATCTTGACGGCCTCATCCCAAGGGAAGACGTGACGGTCCTGAAGACTCAACGAGTTTCTTCCATTACTCTTGGCCTTGATCAGGGCTTTCTCGGAGTCCTTTCCAAATCGGCACACAGGGTGATGAGAGTCACCAATTGCATACCCGCCAGAAATGGTAATCGTTGTGCCACCGGTATATTTTTGAAAGGCCTCTCGAATGTCGTAGGCTGCCTCCAGCACATCGAGCCAATGCCCGATCAAAAAAAGATCGTCGCCTCCGGAGTATACAATCGTCAGAGACCTCTTGAGGGAGTTGTTGGGTCCAATTCTGCCAGCAGAATCGGTCTGATGGATGGATGTGTATTCTCCTAACCCATGAGGATTGAGCACGCCGTTTAGGTGATATTGAAAGAACAGAGAAAGATTGCGTGAAAGCGAGGCGATTCTGGAGAAAGTCCGGTCCCCCTCCGGAAGGCCTCTGCTGAAAATCTGTCCCAACCGGTCGACGTCCATCCTGAGTACCGCCGCACGCTCCAGACCGAAGCCACTGTCTACCAAGGTTTCCAGATCCTCGAAATCGCTTGGGTGGTAGATACCGGCTTTCAGCGGACGATCTCCAGATCGGCTGTAGAGTTGGAGATCCCATTGATTGATCCAATAGACAAAAGCAGCATCCCTATACGGATTTTCCTTGCCCTTCTGAATACAAACGGGAAGGCAATACCAGGTATGCTCTCCTGCGCCGATTTCTAAAAATTCCTCTGAATCTGGCCGGTTGTCCCATACAGTTATTGCCGGCAAGATTTCCCTTTTCTTCTGTGTCTCCCTGAAAACTTTTTGAAGACTCTGACCGAAGAGAAACTGCTGCCTGCAGGATGGACATGTCCTTGGGTCCGAACCCAGAAGGGGAGCATCCTCCCTCCAACAGACCTCGCAACTCTCTGTTAGACAATCTGGATGGGGCATGCAAGGAGGTGAAAGGATTTGGTCCAGCCTGTCCTCCCACTTGCGTCTCTTGGCAGATTCAAGCTTCTCAGAAAGCTTGGCCCAAACTTGGGCCGCACCCTTGAAGGCACCTTTTCCCATGGGCACCCATTCCAAGAGCTGCATCAAAGTGCCGTTGAACGTTTGGAAAAGGTATTCATTGATCTCTGTCTTTATCTTTCTAAGGGCACGGAGAGCATCTTTTGTGTTGGGTCCGAGAATGTAGAAATGACCTCCGCCGGAAAAGATGACATTGGAATAGGGAAGTTGGAGTTCTCCCAAAAGACGTTCCACCACATACTCAATGAAAAGTTCCAGAAAAAACGAGCGACCTTTGAGGGATTTCAATGCCCCTTTGGAGCTTATGGTATAGATGAAATTCTGGATTCCGGAGAGATCCCCGCCGATAAGCAGGAAAGGCTCAGCAGTAGAGTCGCTCCAGTCCTCAAGAATCTCCTCCTTTAAGATGTGAATTTCCCACCGCGGTCCTGCTTGTGAACGGACATAATGATATAAGGCTACGGCTGCAGCTGCAGTTACACGACTGTGATCAAAGAGGGAAACATCTGGATGCCTTCTGAACGAGTCTTCATCTTCTGCCGCTTTGAGCTGAAGGGTGATGGATGGCACATATGCAGTATACTTCTCCATTAGGTGAAGCAACACACGGATGTTGAGATGATTGCCCGCAGAAAGGACCGTTTTAAATTCATTGTTGAAGCTCTCCCAAAGATTTCTGTAAGCCTCTTTTGAGGTGGATTTCTCCTGATCTACAGGAGTGACCCAACCTCCCATAGGGGAAAGAGGCCAATACTTTGGCGAAGGAGGGCAAGTAGCTTGCTCGTCAGGCAGTCTGATCTTCAAAAAATCGCAGGCTAAATGAACTTCGCGATGCCATTCTTGATCAATATCAATCCTAGAATCAAAGGATTTCCTCTCAGAAGCCGCCAGGTTGTCCGCCTCATACAGTATCAACGTAAAATTGCTTTCCCAAGTCTCAGCCACTGAACCATGATGGTTTCGTGCAGCGGCAGCTATGAGACCCTCTCCATAGTGGTCTTTGAGCCACTCATAGCCGATGAGGGAATGGGTTTTGCCCTTGTCCTCTTCCAACCCAACGCGCTGCTTCAATTTGCCTATATCGTGCAAGATGGCTCCAACTGTGAGTTTCGTGAGCTCCTCGGGAATCATTGTGTTTGCTCCTCGTTGTGTTATGGAGAAGTAATCTCGCAGAAGGGGGCCGGGACACATCCGGCCTCATGTAGCCTGGGGAAATCAAGGTGCATTGCCCAAAGAGTCCTCCCATGCAGGCTCTAAAATCCACAAAGCCCAAATCAATTGGATTTAGGACTAAAGTTGGATCCTCCCCCTCTCCACTCTCACCCCGTAGCGCTTGGAGCCGTGGCGGCCGACGGACGATACCACGTAGAGTGGGAGGAGCGCATCACCATGCAGGGCCTCCCGCAATGCCCTATTGATCTTGCTGATGTGCTGACGAAGCGTCTCCAGGTCGAATCCCTCCTTCCATCTGAGGAGGAGATTTTCCACCCTCCCCGAACGCGGCCCGTACATCCTCCGATAGTCTTCAGCCATGGTTTCGAGGAATTGCCGTGATGCCAAATCCACAAGGGGCCGAAAGCAGGCCGTGCACTCCAGACAGAGAGGTCGTCCTGGGATCGGACACCGTTGGAGTTTATCCCTCAGGAAGGAGCAGTAAAGCATTATCTGAACCGGGCCCATGGAGACCGGGCGGTCCCCGATCCACACCTGTCTCTCCCGAAGATCCACACGCACCCGCTTTTGCACCGAAGCGGCATCCAGCTCCTTCTGGCCCTCGGCCACCAACCTTCGGAATGAAGCCCCCTCCAGGGCCACTTTGTCCCTCAAGCGGATGAAGGGCAGTTCCGCAAGGATGATGGAGGCATCCCGGGTATGAAGAGTCCGCACGGGGACCCCTCTACTATCACGAACCACGAGCACCCGATTCTCCTTGGGCTTGAAGTAAAACTCGGGATGGGACTCGAACTCTGGAGTCACCAACACATGATAAAGACGGTCCCAGGGACGCCCGAAGAGCTGGAGGGCCGACCCCAGATAAAAGGACATGGTCTTCCGGCCCCCCGCCAGAGAGCAGTGAAGGCGCGAGGCTGGATCCCCGGCCTTCTTCCTGATGAAGTCGGCGATCAGGTCTCCGACGGCCTCATTGTGACTCACCTCCCGGATGTCCTCCAGGGGGTCCCCCCGCCCATCCTGAACCANAAGGAAGGCGACTTTTTCTTGAGGAATGGGCTCGAGGTCGAACTCCCGGAAAAACGCCTCCCACCACCCTCCGGCGAAGAGCCTCTGTTCAATGGCCCGGCGTCCCGAGAGGGTCGTGATCACATGTACCTCATCCGGAAGAATGGAGTATTGAAAAACAAGCCCGTAGAGTGTTTCGGTGAGAATCTGCGGTGTGGTTCCAGCAACAAAGATCAGAACCTCTCGAAACCGTCCGGCCTCTTCCATCTCAATGGCCCTTTCATTCTAAAAATGAGGCAACCGGGCCTTCAAGCATGGAAACGTTTCGGAAAGGTTTCCTCAAACATGGATACAGCTGTCCTGGACGATCTCGTATTTCCCCAACCCGAAGGAGGTCCCCTTCCCCACATGAACCGTCTGTCCAAGGACCATATATGGCCAGAAGGGCCTAATATCCCCCCGGAAGGTGACCGTCCCCACGATCCCGCCCATCTTCATGCGGCTCCTCTGCCGTGCCGAATAACGTTCCCAGTCGTGCCACCGAAGATCACTCTGTTCGGTCTCAACCTCCTGGGCCAAACGGATCAATCCTTTGAAGTCGAGATCCAACTGCCTTCCGCAATGAAAATAGGAAAGCGAGGAGATCCTGCGCAACAGATTCCTCACCAGGATGTGAAACTCCAGGGCATCCACATATCGGCCCTGATATCGCATGCGAACCGGAGTCCGAAAGTGCAAGGTGATCTGACCTCCGGACGGAGGCTTCATCTTCCTGAGAAGTTCCTCCCACGTAAGGCCACGCGACGGGCCTTCCAGGGTCTGAGTCTGTTGGTCGTATATTTTTTTAAGATTCGTTCCTTCCTGAAGGGAGCCGTCCAGCGGATCCTCATAGACCGCACGCAGGGCGAACTTCCCCCTCCCCCTGCCGATGCCCATCTGACCCAAGGTGTGGATGCTGTAGATAAAGTAGGGCAGGTAATCCATTCCTTTGCCTATAAGGACCAAGGAAAAATGAAACCTTTCCCCCGGAAGGAGGGACTCCCTGTGGTCCTCGGGCGGCTCGAGAACAAAGGGGTGGGGGGCCTTCGGGTACTTCCTGAGCATGGCTGCATCGGCAGGGGGAGGAGTCTCGAAGACGTAAGAGTAGACACATGTATGGAGAAGCAAGCATGAGTCGCACTGTCGGCTTCTCAGTACGCAAGCCGTCTTTTTGAAAGCCGTGCCGAAGCCGCCTCGAAGAGTAGAGCCTTTGTAAGCAGGAAGAAAAAGAGTCTCAATGGCCTCCAATTGAAAGACAAACCGCCCCACTCGAAATCCTTCCATTGGGTCACCTAGAGACCATTGTGCGGGAAAGGGAAGAGAATTCAAAAGACGAAATCTCAAATGGGCTTTTACTTCTCCGTCACTCTTTTGTCAACCCCCATCTTGGAACTATCCTTCTCAGAATCNGACATCTAATCCGGATTGCTCACGAAAGGCTGGTAGAGTTGGGGCTTCGCCTCCAGGACCCNCGGATATTCCGGAAAGCTTCTCATGCCCTGCCTGAGGACAGGGCACTCTTGAAGGATGAAAATGATTGCTCAGAAGCAAGGGCCTTTGCCCTTATAGGGGAGGGGGCGACTCCAGTCGCCCCCTTCGGGAGGCTAAAGCCTCCCCTATCCAACGAACCGGCTCGTCTATCTGGTCTCTCTCGTCCACATGGCTCGTCTTGTGCGTGGTGTCGCACCTTTGATGCGCAAGCTGAAGCCTGCGGCTACCCCGCTCTTGGCGGGGCTCCATGCTGGTAAGCCACTCGCCCTGAGGCTGGGCGACCGGCCATTTTCTACGTACGACCCTCCATTTGCCTCACTTCCCAAAGGGGCAAACCGGAAAGCGACACCTCTGGCAGTTCATGCAAAGGCCGCCGTGGCCCATCTCCGCGATCTCCCTCTTTGTGATTTCGTCTCCTGCAAGGACACGTGGTAGGACCAAATCGAAGATCGTCGTGGGGTGGTAGTACACGCACGCCGGAAGGCCGAGGATGGGAATTCCCGCCAGATGCGCGTACAAGAACATGGCCCCGGGGAGAATGGGCGTCCCATAAATGACGATCCGTGCCCCAGCCTTCCGGACCCCCTGGACCGTCACATCGTCCGGATCCACAGAGAGCCCCCCCGTGGCCAGGATGAGCTCGCAGCCGAGATCCCGCAGCTCCAGAATCGCATCGGCGATGCGCCTTGGATCATCCGGCACCAAAATCTTTCTCACCACTTCGCAACCGTACCTTCTTAACTTCTTTCCCACAAAACGTTCGAACCCGTCCTTCACCAGTCCCTTGTAGATCTCTGAGCCCGTAACCACAGCCCCAACTCTCAGAGTTCTGTAGGAGACAACGGTGATCACGGGATGGAACCTCTCGGCAATGGCCTCCAACCTCTCGATCCTTTTCCGGGAAATGGTCAGAGGAATAATCCGGGTGGCTGCTACGACCTGATCTTTCCTGCAGGGAAAATTGGTCTTCAGCGTAGAGACGATGATATTTCCCATCCTGTTGATCCTCAGCAGCCCCGCGGCATTGATCTTGAGCAGTCCATCCCTTTCGGTGATGATGCTCGACTTCCCTTCGCTGGGTTCGGTCCATCGGAGTCCAGCACCGCATATGGCCCTAGCGATCCTCAAAGCGGCATCATCCTCATGGAGATGGGTATTCGGAATATGGAGGGCATAGAGGTAGTCTTTCCCCAGTTTAAGGAGTTCGGGAATATCCTCTTCTTTTATGATGTGTCCCCTCCTAAATCCAACCCCTTTGAACTCACCCGGCACTATGCGCGTGATGTCATGGGCAAGGACCATGCCCACCGCGTCCTCCACCCGGACCTTCCGCTTGTGCATGGATCTTTCCTTCGCTCCGTCCATTCGTCTATCTTGTCCGTTTCGTCCATTTCGTTTGTTTCGTCTATCTTCCGCTTTTGACGGACTTTTCACTCCATGCTCCACGCTCTTCACTCCATCTGTAACGAGATCCCTCGGCCCAGATCTGATAGAATGACACCATGGCCATGGCTTCCCACAAGAAACCCACAGCGGGGATCGTTTTGGCCGCGGGAAGATCGACCCGCTTCGGAAGACCCAAGCAGTTGCTTCCCCTGCTCGGACGCCCTCTCCTGGAATGGGTCCTGGATGCGGCCCTTCATTCCTCCCTGGAGCGCATCTACCTGGTGTTGGGGTACCGTCATCGACAGATCCAGAGCACCCTCGGAGAAAAGCTCTCCCATCCCAGAATCCGGGTGATCCTCAATCCCCGCTATCCGGAGGGGCTGAGCAGTTCTCTGCGGGCGGGGCTCCTTCAGGCCCGCCATCGGTATCCCTCGGTCATGTTCCTCCTCGGTGACCAGCCCCTGGTGACCTCTTCCCTAATCGACCGGCTCCTGGAGGAGTTCTGGGGCTCGGATAAGGAGATCTGCGCCCCCTGCTTGGGAGATCGCTTGGGAAATCCCACCCTCTTCTCCAGAGAGCACTACCCTCGACTCCTGAGCCTTCGGGGCGACACCGGGGGCCGCGTCCTCTTGAGGGAACTCCCTCACCAAGTACATCGGGTCCCGGTCTCCGATCTCCGTGTCTTCCTCGACGTGGATCGCGAGGAAGACCTCCAAGCCCTCCTCGACGCGCTCGGCCGACACCCTCCTTGAGTCCATCCGCCCCCGCAGTTTAAGGCAGACCACCTCTCCGGTGCCTCTGATGCGAGCCCCTCCTTGGTCCTCCTTCAATGCATGAGCCTGGGCAGGAAGAGCACCAGATCCGGGAAGGCCATCAGGATGATGATGCAGATCACGTAGGAGATCAGGAAGAGGGAGACCCCCTTGAAGACCTGATGGAGAGGGACCTCGGGGGCCATAGACGCGACAATGAAGGTGTTGACCCCCACCGGAGGGGTGGTGGCCCCCATGGTGGTGACCACGGTGATGAGGACCGCAAACCAGATGGGATCGTATCCCATGGAGCGGGCCACCGGAAAGAAGATGGGGATAGTGATGAGCAGGAGCGCCAAGGCATCCATGACCGCCCCCCCCACGATGTAGACCAGGCAGATGATGCCGATGATCACCGCAGGGGGAATGGCCAGACCAGCCACCCACTCGGCCACGGTGAAGGGGAGCCTGGTGATGGCAAGGAAGCGGCCGAACAGGACCGCCCCCGTGACGATCATCATGATCATGCATGAGACGCGCAGGGTGTCCACCAAGGAGAGGTAGAAGCGCCTCCATGTGAGATTTCCGCCTGCCAGCCCGATGAGGATGGCCAGGGCCGAGCCCGCAGCCCCCGCCTCGCTAGGCGTAAAGAACCCGGCGAAAAGCCCGCCCATGACCAGACCGAACAGGACCAGCATCTCGATGGAGCCTGGGAGGGAGGCCAGCTTTTGACCCAGGGTGGTCTTGGGTCCCGGGGCCCCCCAGTGGGGGTAGCGCCAGCACAGCAGGTATATGGTGAGCATAAAGAGGACCGCCAGGATCAGGCCGGGGACAACCCCTCCCCAAAAAAGCTTGGCGATGGACTGCCCGGTCTGAAGGCCGATGATGATGAGGACCACACTGGGGGGGATGACCACGCCGAGGGTGGCCCCCGTGGCCACGGATCCGGTGCTCAAGGCCGGCTCATAGCCGTATTTCTTCATCTCGGGCAGGGCCACGGTGCTCATGGTGGCCGCCGTTGCCGTGTTGGACCCACAGATGGCCGCAAAACCGGCACAAGCCAGAATCGTGGCCATGGCGATCCCACCTCGAATCTGGCCCATCCACTGGTAGGCAGTATGATACAGCCTTTGATTGACACCCGAATAGAAACAGATCTGCCCCATGAGGATGAATAGGGGGATGACGGTGAGCCCGTACGAGGAGAAGACCCTCCAGATCTCGGTCCCCAGCATCCCGAGGGCCGCCTTGAGGTTCAACATGTACCAGAACCCGCAGAAGCCCACCACACCCATGGCGAAGCCCACGGGCATCCTGAGGAGAAAGAGCACAGCAAGAAGGACCACCACACCCAGCACGCCCACTGCCGACGGGCTCATGGAGATCCTCCCTTCTCACCGGTGAGGACCTGCAGGAAGTCCACCATCAGCACCAAGGCCAAGATGAGATTCCCGAAGGCCACGGCGAAAGCGAAGGGGTAGTAGATGATCCGCAGCGTCTCGGACAGCTCCCCGGTCTCGATGAGACTAAAGGCCCACACAGCAGTCCTCCAGGCGATCAGCCCGAAGAAGACGGAGCAGATCAGATGGGAGAGACCGTCGAGAATGCGTTCCACAGCCGGGGAGAAACGTCCCGAGAGGACAGTCACCGCGATGTGACCCTTCTGTATCTGGGTCTGCCCCAAGGCAAAGGCGGTCACTACGGCACCGAAGAAACCCATCAACTCGAAGGTCCCCTTGATGGGCACCCAAACCGCCCGGAAGAGCATGTTGCCGCAGGCAAGGAGCATCAGGAAGACNAGAATGACCGCGGCGATGCCGATCAGGGCCCGACTCAAAATCCGGCTGATATGGACGAGGACGCCCATGGCTCGCTCCCGGCCCCATGGGGACAGTTTGCCCCCCTCTCCCGGCCCGAGGGGCAGTTGCGCCCCCGGGCCGGGGGGCGGGGATCACTTCCCGTACTGTGCTTCGTACTTGGCCTTCAGAGCATAGAGCTCATCCAGGACCTGTTGGGCTGGAATGCCCAGTTTGGCGGCCTTTTGCTTCCACTCGTCGATCAAGGGGGTGAGCTTCTGCTTCCAGGCCTTGAGCTCCTCCTCCGGGATCTGGATGATCTCGATGCCATACTTCTCCTTGGACCAAGCCAGGGACTCCTTTACGTGTTGATCCATGTACTGGCCGGTCCACAGGGCCTGCTCGCGTCTGAGATCCTCCATCACCTTCTTGACGTCGTCCGGAAGGGCCGCCCACCGCTGTTTGTTCATCACCACGGCGAAGGGATAGACCTGGAAGTTGGTGATGGTCTCATACCGGCAATATTCGGCGAAATTGAAGTCCTTCAGGACCTCCAGGGAGGAAAGGAGCCCCTTGACCACGCCCTTTTGAAGGGCCTCCGGGGTCTCGGGCATGGGCATGGAGACCGGTGTGGCCCCCAGGAGGTCCAGAACGCGGGAGGCGATACCCGAGGCCCGAAGCTCCAGCCCCTTGAGGTCCTTCAGGGAACGCACGGGGACCTTGCTCATGATGTTGGAGGGCGCCGTGGCGAACATGGTGAGGACCTTGACGTCGGCGAACTCCTTGGGCCGATACTTCTCATAGAGGTCCCAGAGGACCAGACTGGCCACTGTGGAGCTGGTGAAGCCCACGGGCAGCTCGGCCACCGTTGTAAAGGGAAAGACCCCCGGCTGGTAGGACATGCAAAGGTTGCCGATGTCCGCCTGGCCCCTCTTGACGCCGTCGAACATATTTTTAGCGCCCAGAAGGGTCCCCCCTGGAAAGGTCTGCACCTGCACTTTACCATTGGTGCGCTTCTCCACCTCCGCCTTCCATCGCTCCATTTGGACGCAGGGGAAGGTGGACGCGGGAGGGAAGTTGGCGTAGGTGAGCTTGATGGAACCCGCGGCGACCCAAGGCGGATTCACAAAGGCAAGCCACCCCACAAGCGCCGCTATGGTGGCCATTGCAACCAAAAGGCCTTTGCCTCGCATGGCGGAACCTCCTTTCTTGAAGGGCCCAAGATCGTAAACCCTATGGGGGACGATATCCATGGAACTGCCTCGGATCCTTCCTATCACCTCCCTTCGGGCTGGGGGGTGACTGGATTCGGGGCCCCCTTCTCCCTGATGGCCATCAGCACCCTCTCGAGGGTAAGGGGCAGTTCCCGAATCCGGACCCCCGTGGCGTCGTAGACGGCATTGGCGATGGCGGGCGCAGTGGGCACGCATCCGGGCTCTCCGATACCCTTGGCCCCGTAAGGCCCGTCCCGATCCACCGTCTCGATGATGGCCGTCTCCACGGCGACTGCATCCTTGGCTGTCGGGACCTTGTAGTCCCGGAAGTTGGGGTTCATGACCTCCCCTTTGTCCACAATGAGCTGCTCCGTCAGGGTATAGCCCACCCCCATCAGGGCCCCCCCGTAGACCTGTCCCTCAAGGAGCATGGGGTTGATGGCCCTCCCCACATCGTGGGCCGCCACGTACTTGAGGATCCGCACCTTGCCCGTCTCCTCGTCCACCTTGACCCGCACCCCATGGGCCCCGAAGGTATAGGTCATGGAGAGGTTCCCCTTGAATTCCCGGTCCAGATTCTCGTTGGCCGGATCGTAGAAGTAATCGGCCATCAGCATCTGGCCTTTGAGACGAAAGTGGGCCTTGCGGAGGAGTTTCCCGATCTCCATGCGCTTTTCCGGATCGCGGCGGCTTCGCACCTCTCGGTCCCTCAGGATGAGTGCCTCCGGGGACTCGGCCAACTCCCGGGAAGCTAGATCCAGAAGTCTCTCCTTGATCCTTCGGGCCGCCCCAAGAGCGGAGTTGCAGGCCACAAAGGTGGTACGGCTGGCATGAGCCCCAACATCCCAAGGGCACACATCCGTATCTTGGTGAATGACCCTGACGTCCTCCACCCTCAGACCTAACTCTTCGGCCACTACTTGGGCGATCACGGTATCGGCGCCCTGCCCCATGTCAGTGGCCCCTGTAAAGACTTCCACCCGGCCGTAGTCGTCCATCTTGAGCAAGGTGCCGCATCCGTCAGATTTGTAGACCCGCGCCCCTCCGCCCACGTGGATCAGGGAGGCGATCCCAACCCCCTCTCCCAGGCCCTTGGGTCCGTCCCAGTCGAGACGACGCTTCACCTCCTCGATGCACTCCCTGAGGCCGCAGGTGGTGATGCGGAACCCCTGCGGAGTCACTTCCCCAGGCTGGTTGACGTTGATGAGCCGGAACTCCACCGGGTCGATACCCGCCTCCTCGGCCAGCATATCCATCGAGCTCTCGATGGCGAAGGTGGCCTGGGGATTGCCGTAGCCCCGCATGGCCTGGGACCAAGTGTTGTTGGTGTACACACATCGGGCATGGTAGCGGACATTGGGCACGCGGTAAAGAGAGGAGATGGGCATCATCATGACCGATGGAGTTGTAGCCCCCCACGAGGTGTAGGCCCCATTGTCCAAGATCATGGAGACGTCTCGGAAGAGGAGCCTCCCTTCCGCATCGCACCCCTGCGCAATGTCGATGATGGCCGGCTGACGGGTGGAGGTGGCGAAGAACTCCTCCTTCCGGTCGAAGAGGATGCAGACGGGCCTCCGCGTCTCGTAGGCAAGCAAAATGGCGATGTACTCGAAGGCGTAGGTGTCCAGCTTGCTCCCGAAGGCCCCCCCGATATATGGCTTGATGATCCGGACCCTTCGATCCCCCAGGCCCATGGCCCTGAGGGCGTCCATGAAATCCTTCTGGGCCAACGAGGGGATCTGGGTGTTCCGGTACACGGTAAGGTTGTTGGATTGATCGAACTCGGCGATGACCCCGCTGGTGCCCAGGCAACAGTGGGTCACCCAGGTGACGCGGAACCTCTCTTTCACCACGTGTCGGGCTCTCTTTCGAGCCTCTTCCACATCTCCGTAATGCAGCTTCCATGGCAGCTTGAGGACGTTGGTCTTGTGCTCTTCATGGACGAGGGGGGCGTCCTCCTGCATGGCCTCCTCGGGATCGAATACCGCCGGCAAGGCCTCATAATGGACCTCAATCAGGTCCAGGGCCTCCTGGGCAATATCGGGATCCGTGGCCGCCACAGCCACCACTTCGTCACGGCGCGAACGCACTTTGCCAGTCTTGAGGGGTACGTTGTCCTTGTAGAATCCGAAACGGATCTTCGGGATCCGGTCCCCGGTGAGGACGGCCTTCACCCCCGGAAGCCTTCGGGCCTTGGCCGTGTCGATGTGCACGATGCGCGCATGAGGGTACTTGCTGTAGAGGATCTTACCGTAGAGCATCCCGGGAAGTTTGATGTCCTGGATGTACCTGGCTCGTCCCGTGGCCTTCTCCACGGCGTCCAGCTTGGGGATCCTATGGCCTACTGCCGTAAACGCCTCCATGGACTCCCTCCGTTCATCTCCCTCTTTCGCCGGAGAGGACCCGGATACCCTCCTTTCGAACTGAGGCGCTCGCCGCCCTCACCGCCTCGAAGATCTGAAGATACCCGGTGCAACGACATAGGTTTCCGGACAGACCATGGCGAATTTCTTCCTCAGTGGGGTCGGGGTTCTCGTCCAGCAAGGCCTTGGCTGCCAATATCATCCCGGGTGTGCAATATCCGCATTGTATTGCCCCGTGATCGATAAAGGCCTGCTGGATGGGATGCAGGGTGCCGTCGGGGGCCGCAAGCCCCTCGATGGTGAGTACTTCCCGACCGTCCGCCTCCACGGCCAAGTAGAGGCAAGAGTTGATCGCCTTGCCGTCCACCAATACGGTGCAGGCCCCGCATTCCCCGCTTCCGCATCCCTCTTTGGTACCCGTCAGTCCCAACTCCTCGCGAAGCAAGTGGAGGAGACTCCAGTGATCCTCCACCCGGACCTCCACAGCCTCTCCATTGAGGAGAAAGGAGATCGTCCTGGCCATGATCCGACCTCCCATGCGATTTGTATTAATTCTGCCATGCCAGCCCGCCAAGGCGGGGCGTGGCACCATAGAGTCACGAAAACAGCGACCAGAACTCCAAGGCCGGTAAAGGAGGTGTCTTCTCGTCTATCTCGTCCATTTCGTTGGTTTCGTCTGTCTTCCGCTTTTGCTCGACTTCAGCCCTTGGCGACTCCATGCCGATCCGCCTTACGCCGCCCCCCTCTGGTCNATCTGGTCCTTTTGGTCCGTTTAGTCCATTTCGTTTTTAATCCTCGGCGAGGATCAATGCCTTTNTTCGAGGAGGGGGCGAGTTCAGCCGCCTTCTTCCACCCAACCAAGACCAAATCAACGAAATGAACGAAATCAACCAGATAGACGAAACAGACGAGACCGACGAAATCAACGAACAAGACCAGGCGGATGCGCCTTCAGCCTCGAGCCTCTCGCCCCTAGCCATACTTGGGTCACATGGCATTTAGCCTCGGCGTTGACGGGAAAATCCGGAAACTAGGCTTCTCCTATCCTGGCTAGACACTTCTGTCCCATGCGCCGAACAAGGACCCGAACCATCTCACGTCGGTACCACGCCGCCCCACGCACGCTATCCCTCACCCGGGATTCCTCCGCCGCGATCCTTCCCGCCTCCTCCAGGACCTCTGCATCGAGGACCTTCCCCTCCAGGAAACGCTCTGCCTCCAGGGCCCTCATGGGAGTGGGGGCCGCCACCCCCAAGGCCACCCGGGCCCGCGTGCATCTCCGACCTCCCTCTTCCACGGTGAGCAAGACCCCCACCCCCAGGATGGGGAGTTCCATGGCCTCTCTCCTGGCCCACTTGATGTAAGCACCTCCCGTTCGAGGAGGAAGGGGTGGGACGAGGATCTCGGTTAGGATCTCCCCCCGCTCCAAGACCGTCTGCCCGGGTCCTAAAAAGAAGTGGAGGAGTTCCACCTCCCTCTCTCCCTTGGTCCCATAGAGCCGCACCCTGGCGTCCAAGGCGATGAGAGGGACGGCCCCGTCGGCCGATGGCACGGCATTGACGAGGTTGCCCCCAATGGTGGCTACATTTCGGATCTGCACCGAGCCGATGTTGGAGACGGCATCGTGGAGGATGGGAAAGTGCCGGCGAATTTCCACAGAACACTCCAGCATTCGGTGGGTCGTGAGGGCCCCGATCCTCAGCTCCCCTGTGTGCGGGTCCCGATGGATGCCGCCTAGGCCTGGGATGTGCCGCAGAGAGACGAGGTAGTCCGGGGCCATCTTCCCCTCCCGTATCTTGACCAAGACATCCGTGCCCCCGGCCACGTATCGAGCCTTCTCGCCGTGGGCCTCCACAAGGGAGACGGCCTCGTCCAAGCTCTTGGGGATCAAGTAGGCGAATCTCCTCATGGAGCTCCCCTCCCTGCATCGACTAACGGGCCCGAAGAGAGAGCGTCTCTGGGCTCTCCGGCGCCCGGTCCGGGTTCACTGCGGCCTTCGGTCGAAGATCCGCTTGGACTTCCGCTCCGAACGGGGAAGCGCACCATAGTCAACAGCCTCCACCCGGCAACTGACCAAAATCCTCTTCTTGATCTCCTCGGCGATGCGCCCTTCGATCTGGGGATTGCGCTGTGCCGGGACATCCTGAAGGCGCTCCACTCGGACCGTCATGTAGTCCCTGCCGTCCTCACCCCGCTCCAGGACGATCTGGTATTCGCTTCCTATCTCGTCCATTTCCGAGAGTATCTGGTCGATCTGGCCGGGATAGATATTGACGCCGCGAAAGATGATCATGTCGTCGGAGCGACCCAGGATCCGGTCGTGCAGGGGCAGGGGACTGCCGCAAGAGCAGGGATGTCCCACCCACCGGGTCAGATCCCGAGTGCGGTAGCGGATCAGGGGGGCGGCCTCCTTCCGGAGAGTGGTCACCACCATCTCTCCAATCTCGCCCTCGGGGACGGGCTCCAGGGTGACTGGATCCAAGATCTCCAGGATGTAGTAGTCAGCCCAGTAGTGGATCCCTTCATGCCGAGGGCACTCGAGACCCGTCCCCGGGCCGTAGAGTTCGGTCATGCCGGGGATGTCGAACATATCCTCCAGTCCCAACAGCTCCTTGATGCGTCTCCGCATGGAGTCGCTGCTGCGTTCGGAGCCGTAGATCAGCTTCCTGAGGGCGATACGATCCCGCAGGCCCCGCCGCTGGATCTCCTCGGCCATCAGCAGGGCCATGGAGGCCGTGCAGCACAGCACAGTGGACTGGAGATCCACCAGGAACTCGCACTGAAGATCGATGTTGCCCGGCCCCACCGGGATGGCCATGGCGCCGAACTTCTCGCACCCCAATTGGAACCCCACCCCCGCGGTCCAAAGGCCGTAGCCCACTGAGATCTGGACCCGATCCTCGGGGGTAAGCTCAGCCATCTCGTAGCAACGGGCGAAGAAGTGGGCCCAATCGTCAAGGTCCTTCTGGGTGTAGGCCAGGATCTTGCGTTTTCCCGTCGTCCCCGAGGAGGAATGGATCCGCACCACCTTGGAGAGGGGGACGGAAAGCAAGGGGAAGGGATAGCCCTCTCGGAGGTCATCGGCTGTAGTAAAGGGCAGGGACCGAAGATCCTCCAGGGACCGGATATCTTCTGGATGGACCCCTGCCTCATCCAGGCGCTCCCGGTAAAAGGAAGACCCGGCATAAGCGTGGGATACGGTCCACTTGAGACCCTCCAGCTGGAGGGCCCTCAACTCCTTCGGGTCCGCAAACGCGGGCATGAAGCGACTCCCCATAGGCTTTCACCCCCTCCGTGGCATCGGCTCCGAGGGACTCGGTCCGGCCCCCCTATGCAGGATCCCTAAGGCCGAGATTGTCCGCGCAGGGATCGCCTCAGGGCCTGGGTGGCCTCCAGGTCCACCCTCAGGGTCTGGGGGTCCAGGACCACCCCGTAGTCCTCCCGGGCCCGTTCCAGGCTCACGTAACCATACTCCACGTCCCTTTGAACCAGCTCGGGATCCCGATCCAAGGGATCCCCGTACCCCCCTCCCCCCGCGCTGTAGAAGGCCACTACATCCCCGGGCCTGCATAAGGTCAATCCACTGGGGTCTGCGGGCGCTTCATTGACCAGGAACTTGGCCTTGGCCCCCGGCCTCCCGCCGAAGATCCCCTGGGGCGGGTACCGGAACCTGCCGGCCTGAACCGCTATGGTCACCGGAGGCAGCGGGGCGTACTCGTCGTCGGGGATGCGGATCACCATGCGGCGGCCCAGGCCGCCCCGCATCCTCCCCGGCCCCCCGGAATCGGGTACGAGCTCTCTGGCCTCCACAAGCAATGGGGTGTCGCTCTCGAAGATCTCCACCGGGGTGTTGGCCCCGTTGGCGGGAAAGATGGCACAGTGATGTCCGTCCATGCGGCTGCTGGCCCCCATGCCCCCTCCGCGGATGATCATGGTCAACCAGGGCTGGCCGTCATGCCGCCGGCCGTGAAAGATATTGGTCTGGGCCGGGGTGCCCCCGCTGTCAGCCAAGATCCGGTCGGGGATGGCCTTGGCAAGGGCCCTGAAGACCATCTCGGTCATGAAGTGCCCCACCTGCATCCGGGCCGCCACCGCCGCGGGAAAGCGGCAGTTGACCACACAGCCCTCGGGGGCCGTCATGTGAACCGGACGAATGGCGCCCTCATTGATGGGGATGTCCGGATCGAAAGCGCTCTTGACGGCCATAAAGACGTAGGCGTAGGTGAAGTTGTAGACCACATTGCCCCCCCAGTCCACCTGCGGGGAGGTCCCCGTGAAGTCCACCCTTAGGTCGCTTCCCTTCACCTCCACCTGCAGGCGGATGGTGATGTCTTCCCTTCCTCCGGCTCCCTCAATGACTCCCTCGTAGGGGTAGACCCCGTCCGGGATCCCCTCGATGGCCTGACGCATGCTCCGCTCCGTGCGGCCGATGATCTCCTCGGCCAGACCATCGAGGGAATCGAGCCCCTCCTCTTCCATCATCTCAAGGATCTTTCGGGCACACACGTGATTGGCGGCCACCTGAGAGCGGATGTCTCCGACGACCTCATCGGGGGTTCGAACATTCCATCGGATCATCTCCAGGACAGCCTCGTTGAGTCGACCTTCACGATAGAGCTTGACAGGCGGGATGAAGAGACCCTCCTCGAAGACCTCGTGATTGTCCGAGGCGATCCTCCCGCCGATATCCGAGTGGTGAAAGACGCAGGCCGTGAAGGCAACGATTTCGTCCCGGTGGAAGATGGGACTTAACACGCAGATATCGTTCAGATGCCCTGCCAGCAGCCACGGATCGTTGCAGATGACCACATCCCCTGGTCGGTAGTCCTCTAGCGGGAATGCCTGGATAATCTGTTTGACTCCTAGGGCCATGGCGCCCGCCTGCCCCGGGGTGCAGAAGGTACCCTGGGCCAACTCCCTCCCGTGCCGATCCGTGAACATGCAGGTATAGTCGTGGGCGTCCCGAAGCAGGCTGGAGAAGGCCGTTCTGGCCACCGAGGCATCGGCCTCATCTACGATGGAGATCAGTCTCCGCCAGAGGATCTCCAGTGTAATGGGATCGAAGCGATCGCCCATCTTCAGGCCTCCTCGAATTCGATCCAGAGGAAACCGTAAGGGTCCACTCTGGCCCTCGCGTCCTCTCCGATCACCACGGTGGACTCTCTCTCCTCCACGATAGCTGGGCCTTCCAGGACAGCCCCTGGGGGGAGCCTGTAGCGGTCGTACACGGAGAAGGAGATGAAGTCGCCCTTCAGGAGTGAGAAAGCTGGCCGGCTCCCTTTCCTGGCCTCCTCGACGCCGCCTTCGGGCCCCTTCACGGGAGGCATCCGAAAGGGGCGGTCCGGCAGTCGAGCCCTTAGGCGGAAAGTGACGAACTCCACGGGGGTGTCTGGATAGGTCCTCCCATAGAGTGCCTGATAGTGTGTGTCGAAGAGACCTCGGATCTCCTCTTTGCTCCATTGGGGGAGAGGGGGACCGTTGAGGGGAATGGTGGTCTCGGCTCCCTGGCCCACGAAGCGCATATCCACCCACCGCTCGAACAGGACCCCCTGTTCCGGGTCCTCCCCCTGGAGGGCCTGGGCCCCCTCGGCCTCCAACTCCGCGAAGAGAGCCTCCAGTTCCTTGAGGTCCGCATCCTCCAGCCGCACCTTGTGGCTTCGAGCCAGGTCGAAGGCCACAGGCGCTGTGAAAAAACCCAGTGCGGATCCGACTCCTGCCAGGGGGGGGACCAATATGCGCGGAGCCCCGATCTTCTTGGCCAGACCGTAAGCATGGACCGGGCCGGCCCCTCCGAAGGCCGCGATAGTCACAACCTGGGGATTCCCTCCCTTTTCGGCAATATGGGTCTTGGCCGCCGCCCCCATGACCTCGTTGATCAGATCGTGAATCCCAAAGGCCGCCTCCACCACGTCCCGGCCCAAGGGGGTCGCCACTTTCTCCTCAATGGCCCGCTGGGCCGCCTCCCGGTCCAGACGCATGGCGCCCCCGAGGAAGTAATCGGGATCCAGGTAACCCAGGATGAGGTCCGCATCCGTGACAGTGGGGTCCACACCGCCCCTGCCGTAGCAGGCCGGCCCGGGCGAGGCCCCGGCGCTTTCAGGCCCCACCTGCAGGAGCCCCATCCGGTTGATTCGTGCGATGCTCCCGCCTCCCGCCCCGATCTCCATGAGATCCACCACGGGGACCTGGATGGGCAGACCGCTTCCCTTCTTGAAGCGCTGGACCCGTCCCACCTCGAAGGTGGAGACCAGACCGGCTTGTCCCTTCTGGATGAGGCATGACTTGGCGGTGGTCCCTCCCATATCGAAGCAGAAGATGTCCTCGATCTGGAACATCTTCCCATAGAACTGCGCGGCGATGACCGCCGCCGTGGGGCCGGACTCGATGATCCGGACCGGGAATTCACGGGCCGTCTCCACCGAGGTGATCCCCCCACTGGAGAGCATGATATAGAGGCGTCCGGAGAATCCGAGCTCCTCCAGGCGGGATTGGAGGCGGCCCAAATAGCGCGCCGTGATGGGTTTGACGTAGGCATTGGCCACGGTGGTGCTGGTCCGCTCATACTCGCGGATCTGGGGGAGTACATCATAGGAGATGGAGAGAAAGAGCTGCGGTGCCTCGCGGGTGACGATCTCCTTCACCCGAAATTCATGAACAGGGTTCTCGAATGAATTGATCAGGCAGACGGCCAGGGAATGGATCCCCTGCTCTAGGAGCCGATGGATGACCTGGCGGACCTCATCATCCCGAAGCGGCTTTAGGATGCGCCCGTCGCTGGCGACCCGCTCGTCCAACTCCATGCGCAACGGCCGAGGAACCAAGGGCTCGGGATATTCGGCGAAGATGTCGTAGGCGTCGTAGCGGATCTCCCTGCCCAACTCCAGCACGTCCTTGAAGCCCTTGGTGGTGATCAGGCCGGTGGGGGCTCCCTTCCTCTCGATAATGGCGTTGATGACCAGGGTGGTGCCGTGAATGATCTCCCCGATCCGGTCCACGGGAAGACGGATCCGGTTCGTCAGTTCCCGGACCCCCTCCTCCACGGCCTCCGACGGATCCTCCGGGGTGGTCAGAAGTTTATGGATGTGGATCTCTCCGGTGTCATCGTCGATCAGGACGAAATCCGTGAAGGTTCCTCCGATATCGCAACCCAAACGGAATGTCCCTCTGGCCACTGCAGACCCCCTACACGCCCATCGCCCGGGGCAAGCGGGACCTCGCGCCGGTGGTCCGATCCCCCCACCGGACACCCCGTCCCACCGGACATCCGTCCCTCGAGATCAAAGGATACTCGGCTCCTGCCACTCGCCGAAGACCTCGCGGAAGACTCCGGTCATCTCCCCCACCGTGGCGTAGGCTCGACAGCATTCCACCAAGGTGGGCATGACGTTTCGCCCCTCTCTGGCGTCCCTTTCCAACTGCCTGAGCAGTCGGGTCACCTGGCGGTTGTCCCTGGATCGACGCAGGGCCTTCAGCTCCCGCACCTGCTTTTCGGCCCATTGCTCGTTGTACTCGTGAAGCTCCACCTCGGGCTCCTCCTCGTCCTCGCTGATGTACTTGTTCACCCCCACCTTGACGATCTCGCCTCGTTGGAGCCCCTTTTCGAACTCATAGGCCTGTTTGGCGAGCTTCCGTTGAATGGCGCCGCTGGAGACCGCCTGCAACATCCCCCCTTGCTTTTGGACCTCCTCCATTTCCTCCAGGATCTTCTCCTCCATCTGTTTGGTGAGCGTCTCGATGAAGTAAGAACCAGCCAGGGGGTCCACAGTATCCCGGAGCCCCACCTCCTCCATGAGGATCTCCAGGGTCCTAAGGGAGAGGAGGGCCGCTCGGGGCGTGGGGATCGTGTAGGCCTCGTCAAAGGAGCATAGGGCCGTGGTCTGGGCCCCGCTGAGGGCCGCCGCTAGGGCGTAGTAGGCCCCTCGGATGATATTGTTCTCCGGCTGGGCCTTGGTAAGGCCGCTTCCTCCTCCTCCGAAGAGCCCGCGCAGGAAGAGGTTCTTCTTCTGTTGGACCCCGTAATGGTCCCGGAGGATCCGCGCCCAGAGCTTCCGCGCGGCCCGAAACTTGGCGATCTGTTCCCAAAGGTTGCCGAAGACGTTCAGGTTGAAGGAGAACCGCCCCACGAACTGGTCGGGCTTCAACCCCCGGTCCATCAGGTTCCCGATGTAGGTCTTGGCGATCTCGAAGGCGTAGGCGATCTCCTGAGCTGGCGTGGCCCCGGACTCGCGGATGTGGTATCCGCAGATGCTGACAGGGTTGCTCCGCGGCAGTTCCCGCACCGAATACTCGATGCAGTCACCCACCAGCCTCACTGCAGAGTCCACAGGGAAGATCCAGGCGCCGCGGCCGATCATCTCCTTGAGGATATCGTTCTGAGGGGTGGCGCTGATCCGATCCCTGGCATATCCGAACTTCTCGGCCACGGCCTGGTACATGGCCAGCATCACCGTGGCGATGGCGTTGATGGTCAACCCTGTCCCGATCCGATCGAGGGGGATATCCCGAAAGGCCACTTCGAAGTCGCGCAGGGAATCCACGGCCATACCCACACGGCCCACCTCCCCCTCGGCCCGAGGGTCATCCGAGTCCAGCCCCATCTGAGTGGGTAGATCGAAGGCCACGTTGAGCCCTGTCTGCCCATGGGAGATCATCCACCGAAACCGTCGATTGGTCTCCTCGGGGGTCCCGAACCCCGTATACTGTCGAGTGGTCCAGGCACGGCTCCGGTATCCCAAGGGATGGAGACTCCTCGTGAAGGGGTACTCTCCTGGATCCCCAAGGTCCTTCTCATAATCGAAGCCCACTTCCTCCAAGTCCTTGGGGCCGTAAAAGGGCTTCACCCGGATTCCGGACGGATAGATGACCTCCTCGATGACATCCTTTTCCCCCTTGATGTAGCGCGCCACGCCCATGACGATTCCTTCCTGTCCTGTGAGATGGAGACCGCCTCCAAGCCGGAAATTTCCCGAAGCGGTCTCCTCATGTTTGGGTATCGAAGAGGGCCTGGATCGACCGGACGATCTCCGGAAAAGGGGTCCCGCCGGGGAAGACCCCGTCCACCCCCAGTTCCTTGAGTCTAGGGATGTCCCTTTTGGGTATGACCCCTCCCACCACCACCCGGATCTCGTCCTGGACGCCCTCCTGACGAAGGCGATCCATGAGCCTTCGGCAGATGGGAAGGTGCGCCCCGGACATGATGCTCAGCCCGATGACGTCCACCGACTCCTGCACGGCCGTCCGGACGATCTGCTCTACGCTCTGATGGAGGCCCGTATAGAGGACCTCCATCCCCGCATCGCGCAGGGCCAGGGCAACCACCTTTGCCCCCTTGTCGTGCCCGTCCAGGCCCGGCTTGGCGATCAAGACCTTGATCCTCTTCATGGCTCCCCATGCTCCCGGGGGCTGCCTCTCCTTTCCCCTTTTGGGGATTGGTCCTCCACACTCCTAATAGGAAGCCCCCCCTTTTGGATCTGCTCCAAGACCACCTCCCTGCCCCGAAGGATATGCTCGCGGACTCGCCTCTCCACGGTCGAGACCTCCCCTCGCCGCATGGCCTGGATCATCTCCTGATGGTCCTTCAGGGAGATCTTCGGCATTCCCGGCACCCGAAGGATGATGGCCCGATAGCGGTAGAAGTAGTCCCGGAGGTCATGGATCATGCGGTAGAGATGGTCGTTGCCGCTGGCCTGATAGAGCCGATCATGGAACCGGGTGTTGAGCTCGATGAACTCCTCCACATCCTGACGATCCACGGCCGCCTGGGACTGGGCGATGATCTCCTCCAGTTCCCTCAACTCCCCCTGGGATATGCGTCGCGTGGCCAGGGAGGCGGCATAGGTTTCCAAGACGCTTCGGATCCCGAAGATCTCCTCGATCTCCTTGAGGGTGAAGCCCCTGACCTCATAGCCGCCGCGGGGGAGTTTGACGAGGAGCCGCTCCTGCGCCAGTCTCTGGAGTGCCTCCCGAACCGGCGTGCGGCTGGCCCCCAGGCTTCGGGCCAGCTTTTCCTCCACCAAGCGCTCTCCCGGAGGAAGTCCGCCCCGAAGGATCTGCCTGCGAAGGATCTGATAGATGAGCTGACCCAAGGGACGCCTAGCTTCCTGAAGCGTCCTCCTCAGCTCAGCCGTATCGGTATTGGACCCCATAGGCCCCCCTGGGATAGGACCACTCGATAGCACCTTTGTCGCAGGCCACTCTGCAGGTGCCGCACTCCAGGCATCCCGCATACTCCACTTGGATCTCGTCCCGCTGCTCGTCGTAACGATAGAGCCCGGCAGGACAGACGTAGAGGCAATAACGGCGTGTACAGCGGCTCCGGCAGAGCTCGTGTCGGATGAGGATATGGCTTTTGGAGTCAGTCTTGAAGGCATCCAGAGCGAGCTTCCGATCCAGATCCATCTGTATTTGCGACCTCCTGCGCTGGCCTGTGACGCCCCATCGAGACCCTCCCCACCGAGGCGAGGAACGCTTTATAGATGCCGCATTGACCAGAGATCCCCCAGGATACGCCCCAAGGGAGGGCCCTTTCGCACGGCCCTCCACAGGATCCGTCCGACAGAATCCCTAGGCCCCTCCCCTACGGTGTAAAGCTCCTTCAGCGTCTCGTGAAGCCACGAAGGATAATCCGCATAGAGCCGGGGATTGGAGAGAGTTTTGGGGGCGTTTTTGAACCTTCGAAGCTCTTTCAGGACGAAGCTCTCCTCCAGGAGTCTGTGGTAGTGTGCCAGGGTCCCTTGGGAGAAATCCCCCTCCTGCTTTGCCTTGAGGACAGCGTCCGCAGCCAGTCGCCCTGAAGCCAACGCCAGATCCATGCCTCGGACCGTCCAACCCACGTTGAGGGTCATGCCAGCGGCATCTCCCACGATCACATACCCGTCCCCATAGGGCCGGATCTCCGTGGCCCATCCTCCCTCAGGGACGAGATGGGCGGAATACTCCAAGATCTCGCCGCCCTCGATATAGGGGGAAATCTCCGGTCTCTCCTTGAAGGACTCCAGGAGCTGATGGGGCTCCAGATCCTCCTGATGATCCTTGAGGGCCTGGACTCCCACTACGATCCCCAGGGAAAGGGTCTCCTGATTGGTATAGAGAAACCCCCCGCCAAAGGCCCCCTGGGTCACCGCGCCCACAAAGAGATGAGCGGCCCCCTCCTGGGGAGAAAGCCCGAATCTCCGCTCCAGGCTCCCTTCGGGAAGGCGGATTACCTCCTTGACCCCCAAAGCCGCCTCCTGGGGGAGAAGCGGCCTGCGGAGCCCCGCTTCCTCACAGAGGAGCCCGAGGGCTCCCTCAGCTAGGACGACCACGTCGCTGCGGATCTCCTCGCCGTCGCTTCGAATGCCCACCACCCGCTCTCCCTCCCGAAGCAACCCGTCCACCCTCTTCTGGGGAATGACAAAGCCCCCCTTTTCCATCACCCGATCCCCAAGCCATCGATCCAGGCGGGCCCGAAGCACGGTCCAGCTCTGAACGTGGGGGGCCCGAAAGGACTCACTTCGAAGATTCAGGGTGGTGGAACCCTCTTGGGAAAGGAGGGTCACCCGCTCGCTCGTCACCATCCGCTCCAGGGGTGCCCCTTCGAGCAATTCGGGGACCAGGCGGCGCAAAGGGCCCACGTAGAGCCTCCCTCCGGTGACGTTCTTCGTCCCAGGGAAGTCCCCGCGCTCCAGGACGATCACCTGAAGGCCGCCATGGGCCAGGTAATATGCCGCGGCTAACCCGGAGAGGCCGGCCCCCACCACCACGGCATCGAGCTTCTCCATACCGTCCTCAGCGATCAGATCTCTTCAGCTCATCGATGAGGGGAGGGAGCAGTTGGAAGAGATCCTCCACCACCCCGTAGTCCGCATATTGGAAGATGAGGGCCTTGGGGTCATTATTGACGGCCACCACGTACTTGGACGTGTCCATACCCATGATGTGGTGAACGGCTCCGGAGATCCCGAAGGCCAGGTAGAGATCCGGGGAGACCGTATTGCCGCTCTTCCCCACCTGTTCCTGTGGCGGACGCCATCCGCTGTCCACAACGGCCCGGCTTGCTCCTACCGCCCCACCGAGGAGACGGGCCAGTTCCTCCAGTAGGGCAAAATGCTCCGGGCCCTTCATACCTCGCCCTCCGGAGACCACCACCGGGGCCTCGGTCAGATCCACCCTCTCCTGTCCGGCCTCGAGGCGTTCCTCAATCTGCAATTGGAGTTCCTCCTCTCGGATCTCCACGGGGATCCGCTCCAAGGAAGAGTCCCCCTTGGGCTCGACCCTGGGAAAGGATCGAGGCCGAACCGCAAGCAGATAGGGCGGAGGGCACTGGGGCTCAAGTTCCGCATAGGCTCGGCCCCCATGGACGGGCCTGCGCACCCGGAGGCCTCCTGATGCGTCCACTTCCAGCCCCGTCACCTCCGTGAGGAGGGCCGCATGGAGCTTCGCCGCCATGCGGGAAAGGATGTCCACGGCAGCGGGGCCGGATCCGGCGAGAAGCAAACGAGGGGTTCTCTCATGGACGAGCTTGGAGAGAATCGAGGCCACTACGTCGGACCCGGCTCTTTGAAGCAAGGGATTCTCCAACACGAGGATCCGCTGGGGATGACCTCGGAGCCTCTGGATCACCTCCTCTGACTCACCGCCCATCAGGATCGCATGGAGTTCCACCCCGAGGGCATCGGCAACTTCCCTCCCCTTCCCCAGAAGCTCGTGGACCACAGACCGTTCTCGGCCTCCTTCACACTCCACAAAGACCCAAACAGCGTCTTGACTCATACTATCCTGCCCCAAGCCGAGATCCCTCCCCGGGAAAACCCTGAGTTCCTCTCACGAAAGGATCCGGATCTCCTCCCGCAGGACCCTGGCCAGTTCCCGGGCCTTGGCCGCGGGATCCTTCCCCCCGATGAAACGCACGGGCGGCCTTCGGGGAGGCTCCCGGAAGGCGGCGATGCGCCACCGACCCGAAAGGGCTTCCTTCGGGAGCCCCAGCTCCTCCAGGGTGATGGTTCGTGGCTGGAGCTTCATTCCCTTCATCACCCCTTGGATGGTGGGCACCCGAGGCTCATTCAGCCCTTTCTGGGTGGTAAGAAGGAGCGGCAGAGCACAGCTCACCCGCTCTTTGGCCCCCCGGCCTGCATCCCGGACGGCCAGGATCCGACCTTTCTGGGACGGTGTGACCTTCACCACAGAGCTGATATGGGGGATCCCCAACAGCTCCGCCACCATGGGTCCTACCACCCCGGCATCGTCGTCCGAGGCCCTCCGGCCGCATAGAATCAGATCATAGGACAGAGAACGGAGGCAGGCGGCCAAGACGGTGGCAGTCACCAGCCCATCAGGGACCCCCCTTTCTGGACCCACCACATGGACCGCCTCGTCCGCACCCATGGAGACAGCCTTCTTCAGGGCCTCCCGCGAGGCGCCCCCCCCATAGGAGAGGGCGAGAACCTTCCCTCCAGAGGCGGCCTCCCGCAAGCGCAGCGCCTCCTCCACGGCCAGCTCATCGAAATAGTTCAGCTCGTACTTCTCCTCCACCTCCAAGGCGGTGCCGTCCGCCGTAGGGGAGACTCTCGCTTCACTGTCCGGGACCCCTTTGACAAGAACCACGATCTCCATGGCTTCCAAACCCTCCCGAGAGGACTGCACTAATCCAACCTGCCTATTATCTGCCGTCCGATGAAGTCCTTGAGGATCTCATGGGTCCCTCCTCCGTAGAGCAGGAATCGGGCATCGCGAAAGTGGCGCTGGGGAGCGTACTCTTGGGCAAAGCCGTTGGCCCCGTAGATGCGAGTGACCTCGTCGACGACCTTGAGACACACCTCTGTGGCGAAGAGCTTGGCCATGGCCGCCTCCCTGCGGCAGTCCAGGCCTTGATCCATCCTCCAGGCCGAGTAGTAGACCAGGAGTCTGGCGGCCTCCATCTCCGTGGCCATCTCCGCGATCTTGGCGCGGATGAGCTGATAGGTCCCGATGGGCCTTCCGAAGGCAACGCGGCGCCGAGAATACTCCAGCCCCTCCTGATAGGCGGCTCGGGCGATCCCCAAGGCCATGGCCCCGGTCATGGTTCGAATCTCATTGAGGATTTCCCCCAGATAGACCACACCCTTGTCCACTTCCTCTCCCAGGAGGTTCTCCGAAGGGACCCGAACGTGGTCCAGGATCAGCTCTCCAGTGACGGTCCCTCGACATCCCAGCTTGTGGATCACCTGTCCGGGAGAGAAGCCCGGAGTCCCCTTCTCCACCAGAAAGAAATTCAGCCCTTTCATCCCCTTGGAGGGATCTGTGGTGGCCAAGACCGTGGCAAAGTCGCAGATGGGACCGTTGGTGATCCACATCTTGGTACCGTTAAGGATCCAATCCTCTCCGTCCCTTGTGGCGGTGGTGCGGGTGGCGGCCAGATCCGAACCGGACTGGTCCTCGGTGAAGCAGATGGTGGCGATCTTCTCCCCCCTAATGGCGGGATAGAGGCATCTTTTCTTGATCTCCTCGCTCCCGAACCGATAGAGGAAGTGGGTCCCCATCAGGATGTTCATGATCACGCTCTGGGCGAAACCCACCGACCCCCGGGTGATCTCCTCGTAGAAGATCATGGAGGTGACCTTATCGGCGTTCATACCCCCGATCTCCTCAGGATAGCGCAGACCCATGTAGCCTAGCTGAGCGAACTCGCGCCAGAGTTCCCAGGGGAATTCGTCCGACTCATCGATCTTCTGCGCTCGAGGCAGGATAATCCGATCCACGGTCTCGGCGATTATCTTGCGGAAGAACTCCTGTTGCTCCGTCAACTGAAAGTCCATGGCCTCTTTCCCCCTCCGGAAATCGGGTCAGAGAATCCCCCGGGACTTCAGGCTCTCCATCTTCTCCTTGGAATACCCCAGCCATTGACCATAGACCACATCGTTGTGTTCGCCGAAGCGAGGAGGGAAGGAGAGCCTCCCTCCTNGGCCTTCNAGGTAGTCGGTCCGGTAGGGAGGAGGGGCCAGAGTGATCTCCAGCCCCGTCCGATCGTCCCTGCTCTTGAGGAGCCGGGGACGGATCAGGGGGTCCTCCGCGACCTCCTCGATGGACTGAATCTTGGAGATGGGCACAGTGATCNTCCGGAACATCTCCAAAAGTTCCTGCGTGGTCAAGGTACGGGTGATCCGGTTGATCCTCTCGTTGAGTTCNCGTACCCTACGGATCCTTCCCTCGTTCCGCTCCCACTCGGGATCCTTCAGCTCCTTAAAGGGCTCCAACTCCGTGATCGCGGCCCATTGGCGGTCGTTGCCCACGGCGATATAGACGTACCCGTCCTTGGTCTCGTAGACCGAAACGGGCGCGAAGAACTCATGGGTATTCCCCCTCCGGGTGATCCGTTTACCGAAAGTGCAGGTCATGGGGATGGGGACCGTAAGCCAAGAGACAGTACTCTCNAACATGGACAGATCGATTCGACTCCCCTTCCCCGTAACCTCCCTGAGGTAGAGGGCCTTCATGATCAGCCCGTAGGCATGTTCGCTGGCCCCCATGTCTGGAAGGGGAATCCCCAGCACCTGCGGAGGGCCATCCGGCTCGCCCGTCAGCTCCATCAGACCGCCTCTTGCCTGAAGGATGGGATCATAGGCGGCCTCGTTGGACTGGGGTCCGAACCCCGTCACCCCGAGCCAGATGATGTCGTCCTTGATCTCCCTAAGCCGAGGGTAGTCAATACCCAACTTCTCATAATTGCGGGGAAGTTGATTGGTGGCAAAGATGTCGATGTCCAGTCGGCGGATCAGGTCAGCCAGAATCTCCTTCCCCTCCTCTTCGGCCAGATTCAGGGTAATGGCCTTCTTGCCCGCATTGATGCAGAGGTAATAAGTATTCATCCGCTCCTCGCCCAGGCGGTCCTCCCCCACCAATCGGTTGGGGTCTCCGTACACGGGGTGTTCCAGACGAATCACCTCCATGCCGTCCATGGCGAGCCGATATGTAAGATAGGGAAGGACGGTGGCCTGTTCGAGGCTCAAGACCTTGAGCTTTCGGAAAGGCTCCATACCCTCACTCCCTCCATACCAAATCCCCGGGGAAGACCTCCATCATCCCTGGCTTCCTCTGGGAGGCCATCCGCTCCAGCCCCAAGATCCTCCAGGGACACCCCCCATGCACCTTCGACAAAGCCTCATTCTCCAAAAGCGGAGAAGAGGGCCCCTCCTCTGCCTGCCAGCCCTTGACGTGTTTTTTTGTATACAGTATACATTAAACGACTCGCATTATAGGCGGCCCCATGTAGCCTTGTCAAGCATAACCTTCGATCCCTGGAGGATGCCACGGTGAGACTCCCACGATTCCAATACCTGGAACCCAAAGACCTCTGCGAGGCCCTCCATCTGCTGGAGCTTCATGGAGAGGAATGCCGGATCCTGGCGGGAGGAACGGATCTTCTGGTACGGATGAAGCAGAGGCTCCTTCGTCCAAGCTGGATCTTAAGCCTCAAGAATCTCCACGAGCTCGACTACATCCGAAACGAGGACGGAGCACTCTGCATCGGGGGGCGTACCCCCCTGGCCCGGGTCCTGAGCTCGCCGGTGGTCGCGGAGAAGATCCCAGCGCTGCGCGAGGCGGTGCAATCCATCGGCGCCCCCACCATACAGCACTACCGAGGGACCCTGGGTGGCAACCTCTGTCAGGACACCCGATGCCTCCACCACAACCAATCCGCTTTCTGGCGATCCACCAAACAACCCTGCCACAAGGCCGGAGGGCGCATCTGCTACGCCCGTGAGGGATCCGACCGCTGCCGCTCCACCCACCAATCGGATGCGGCCCCCGCCCTTATGGCTTTGGAGGCTCGGGTGGTCCTGAGCCGGAAGGAGGGCACCCGGATCCTCTCTCTGGAGGACTTCTATACCACTCGAGGGGAGACCCCCCTGGCTATAGAGCGCGGCGAAATCCTCACCGAGATCCAGATACCTCTCCCATCTTCGGGCAGTGGAAACGCCTATCGCAGGATCGCTTATCGGTCCGCCGTCGACTTTCCCATCGCCTCGGCAGGGGTCTCCGTCCAAGTCCGAAAGGGGAGGATCCAGAGGGCCAAGATAGTCGTTGGATCCATAGCCAGTGCCCCTCTCCCCTTGGCTCAGGCTGGGGCATGCCTCCAAGGGAGGCCTCTCGACGACGAGGATGCCCTGGAGCGGGCCGCCCAGGTCTCCATGGACCACGCCTCGGCGTTCGCCGTGGACAACGTGGGATCAACAGTGGAGTACCGGATTCGGATGGTCTCCGTCTTGGTGAAACGCGCCCTCAAGGAGGCCCTCCACCGTGCTCAATCCAGAGAGGATGAGCCATGAAGAGACGCCTGCCCCTGATGCTCACCGTCAATGGAGAAGAGGTCGAACTCTTTGTGGAGCCCCATTGGACCCTCCTGGAGGTCCTTCGGGACGAGCTGGATCTGACCGGGACCAAGGAGGGCTGCGGCGAGGGGGTCTGCGGGGCCTGCACCGTGCTTGTGGATGGAAAGCCCGTCCGGGCCTGCCTTACCCTGGCCTTGGAGGTCTCGGGCAGGGAGGTCATCACCGTGGAGGGCTTGGCCGGTGCCGAGGGGCTGGACCCCTTGCAGGAGGCCTTTGTGGAACACGGCGCAGTCCAGTGCGGGTTCTGTACCCCGGGGATGCTGATGGCCGCAAAGGCCCTGCTGTTGGAGGAGCCGGCCCCGGACGAGGAGAGGATCCGCAGGGCCATAAGCGGCAACATCTGTCGATGCACGGGATACACCAAGATCGTCGAGGCCATCGCCTCGATCTCCGGTCCAGCGAAAGGGAATCCTGCAGGGGGAAAATCATGAACGACTATTCCGTCATCGGAAAACGGATGCCCCGAGTGGACTCCCGCGCCAAGGTCACCGGGGAGGCCAAGTATACCGCGGACCTGAAGTTTCCAAGGATGCTCGTCGGGAAGGTCCTCCGCAGTCCCCTGCCCCACGCGCGCATCCTCCACATCGACACCACCAGGGCCCGCAGGCTCCCCGGGGTCAAGGCCGTGGTGACGGGAGAGGATACCACAGGGGAGAAGTGGGGGGTGTTCCGCTACACCCGGGACCAGCAGTTCCTCCCCACGGACAAGGTGCGCTACCTCGGCGAGGAGGTGGCCGCCGTGGCGGCGGTGGACGAAGATACGGCCCTGGAAGCCCTGGAACTCATTAAAGTGGACTATGAAGAGCTCCCAGCGGTCTTCGATCCTCTGGAGGCCATGGCCCCGGATGCCCCTCGAATCCACGAGGACTTCCCGCAGAACATCAACATCCACGTCGCCATCCATGTGGGCGATGTGGAGGAGGGCTTCGCCAAGTCCTACTATGTGAGGGAGGACACCTTCCGGGCGCCCGAAGAGTCCTACTTTCAAGGCGAACCTTATGCCGTGGTGGCCCGGTTCGACCTGGAGGGGAACTTGGAGATCTGGATGCCCAACGCAGGGCCTCACATGAAGGCAAAGCCCCTTTCCAATGCCTTGAAGATCCCCCTCCACAAGGTCCACGTGCGAAAGATCACCATCGGTGGGGCCTTCGGAGGTCGATCCGAGATCTCCCCGGCGGACTTCATCTGCGCCCTTCTGGCCCAAAAGACACGGCGGCCGGTGAAGATCGTGTACAGCCGCGAGGAGAACACCATCGCCACCCGACAGGGTCACGCCATGATCACCACCATCAAAACCGGTGTGGACCGACAGGGACGGGTCATCGCACGGGATGTGACATGCTTTATGGATGGGGGGGCCTATAGCAGCACGGGTCCCATAGCCACCAGCGTCCCCTTCCTCTGCATGGAACAGGCCTATCGGATGGAGAACGTCCGCTACAATGGCTACCGCATCTACACCAACAAGCCCGTCCGAGGCATGATCCGGGTCCACGGACGGGCCTTCGCCTGCGGAGTCGATACTCAACTGGACATGATCGCCGAGCAATTGGGCATCGACCCAGTGGAAATCCGACTGCGGAACGCTCGGGAAGCCGGGGACTACACCAACACCCGCTCCTATGTGACCAGCTGCGCCATGAAGGAGACCATCAGGAGGGCCGCCGAGCGGGCCGGCTGGAAGGAGAAATGGGGGAAGCTTCCTCCGTATCGGGGAATCGGCATCGGCTGTAACTCGGTCCAGACCGGATTCCCCATGGGAATTCGGGGGGGGTCTCAGGCCTTCATCAAATTCAACGAGGACGGTGGGGCAACGGTCATCTCCGGGGTGGTGGACAACGGGCAGGGCAACGACAACATGCTCGTCCAGATCGCTGCAGAAGAGCTGGGACTTCGGCCCGAAGACATCCAGCTGGTGACGGCCGACACAGAGGTCACGCCCCTGGATCCAGGAGCCTACTCCCAGGTATCCACCTTTATCGGAGGGCAAGCAGTTAAACTCGCTGCCCAGGACGCGCGCAGAAAGTTGCTGGAAATCGCCTCCGAGGCCTTGGAGGCCCACGTGGACGACCTGGTGGCCCGAGACCGGATGATCTTCGTGAAGGGGAGCCCCCAGAAGGCCATCCCCATCAAGAAGGTCGTCAGGATGGGACTCGCCCGGGGTAAATCCGTCAGCGGAGAGGGGGCCTATTGGCCCAAAGTGGACCCCAAACGCGAATGGGTCACAAACCCGTTCGGACAGATGTGCGAGGCATTCTCCTTCGGGACGACCATCGCCGAGGTGGAGGTGGATCCCGAGACCGGCAAGGTCAAGGTCCTTCAGGTGGTGGCAGCACAGGACGTGGGCTTCGCCCTCAACCCCCTGGTCCTGGAAGGGCAGTTCCAAGGGGCCGTGGCCATGGGAGGACAGGGGGGTATGCTCACGGAGTACCATTTCTGGGACCAAGGGAGGGTCATGAACCCCACGCAGCTGGAGTACAAACTACCCCTGGCGCCCGACATGCCCCCCATCGAGACCATTATCGTGGAATCCCACGACCCCAACGGACCCTACGGCGCCAAGGAGGCCGGGATGTCCATCGCCATGTCCGCCGCCCAAGCCTATAGCGCCGCCGTTAGCAATGCCATCGGGGTCTATATGAAGGAGTTCCCCATCACCCCAGACAAGATCCTCCAAGCCCTCCGATCCAAAAGAGAGGACAAGGAGTAAGTCCACGCCCCCATGAGGAGGAAGCCATGAAGGCTCGAGCCATCGACCATATCTGCATCGCCGTGGAAGACCTCCAGCGGGCGCGCAGCGTCTACGAGGAGACTCTAGGTCTTGAACTCGCCGTGGAGTATGTGGCACCCAGCGAGAAGATCCGAGTGGCCCGATACTATCTGGGCGAGGTGGCCCTGGAGCTTATGGAGCCCACGGGACCTGACAGTGAGGTGGCCAAGTTCCTCAAGCGGAGAGGGGAAGGTGTCTTCCTCATCTCTTACCGGGTGGACGATGTGGAGGAAGGGCTTCGGGAACTCCGGCAGCGCGGTTGTCGGCTTATCGACAATCGGCCTCGACAGCTCATGGGCAACCGATACGCCTTCATCCGTCCCCCAAAGGAGATGTGCGGGGTCCTGACGGAGATCCTCGACGGCCACTTCGAGCCCGCTGTCCCTTCCCCTCGGGGCGGAGACCTCCAAGAAGGCCCCTCCAAGGGCTGATCCTCCACAGGAAAATAGGGTAAAATACCTTAAGAACTCTTCGGAAAGCCGTCCATGGATCCCTTCACCAGCATCGATGAACTCCTCAGGGCCTTGGAGGAGGAACGTTACATCACGGACCGACCCCTCGCCACGGTCCTCTACCTGGCCTACCACCTGAAGAAGGCCCTCTTCCTGGAGGGAGAGCCCGGCGTCGGCAAGACCGAAGTGGCCGTGGTCCTCTCTCAGCTGATGCGGACCCGCCTTATCCGGCTTCAATGTTACGAGGGGTTAGACGTCCACACGGCCCTCTACGAATGGAACTACCCAAAACAGCTTCTGCGGATCCGAATGGAGGAGCAGAGCGGCCGAAGCCCCGAAGAGATTGGCCAGCTCCTCTACACTGAACCCTATCTCATCAAGAGGCCCCTGTTGGAGGCCATCCTGAGCTCTGGCCAGAGCCCCCCTGTACTGCTCATCGACGAGTTGGATCGGGCCGATGAGGAATTCGAGGCCTTCCTCTTAGAGATCCTCTCCGACTTCCAGGTCTCCATCCCCGAGATCGGCACCCTCAAGGCGATCCAGAGACCCATGGTCGTCATCACCTCTAACCGCACCCGGGACATCCACGATGCCCTCAAACGTCGATGTCTCTATCACTGGATCGAGCATCCCGACTTCCAAAAGGAATTGCGGATCATCAGGGCCAGGATTCCCGCCATTGAAGATCGCCTGGCCGCTCAGGTCGCCCATTTCATGCAGGCCCTTCGAAAGGAGGACCTCCTGAAGAGACCGGGGATCTCCGAGACCTTGGACTGGGCTGAGGCATTACTTAGGCTCCATCGAACGGTCCTGGACGAGCAGACCGTGCAGGAGACCATGGGTTGTATCCTCAAGTACCGAGAAGATCTCCAGACCTTCTGGGAATCCATCTGGAACGACCCCCACAAGCGGGCTTTGCTTCTGGAGCATCCAACGGGCGGATAGACACGCGCCATGCCGGCTCCGCATGATCCCCCTGTCACGCCCCCGAGCCCCAAGGGACTGGTGGAGAACCTGATCCGGTTCGTCCACCTCCTCCGGAGGACCGGGATGCGGGTGCCCTTCTCCTCCACCCTGGAGGTGGTAGAGGCACTCCCCTTCATCGATCTGGGCCGTCGGGAGGACTTCCACACACTGCTTCGCTGCGGCCTCGTCTGCCGGGCCGAGGATCTTCCCCTCTTCGACGANCTCTTCCGTGCCTTCTGGCTCCACGGTCCCTGGCCGCCGCCCCAGGGAGGAAGTCCGCCGTNTTCCCTGTTCGAGTCCGATGAGGCGGCCCAACACACGCCCCTGTCGGAAATCTCCGTCCCCTCGGAGAGCCTTTCCGATGATGGGAAACGTGCCCCATCCCCGGCCCTCCGTTACAGTCCTCATCCGCGTCCTCGATCCGCAGCCCCCTTGGAGGAAGGTCCACTGGAGGAGCCCTCGAGCACCTTTGAGGAGGCCCTGGAGCGCTTGCTGGCCCGCATCCGAAGGCGCCGAAGTCGTCGATACCGCCGGACATCCTCCGGCCCCGTCCTTTCCTTGCGGGGGACCCTCAGGCGGAGCCTTCCCTACGGGGGGGAATTGATGGAATTGGAATTTCGACGACGGAAGCGTGCGTTACGAAGGGTCTTGTTCCTGGGGGATATAAGCGGCTCCATGGACCTCTACACTCTCATGGCCCTCCAGTTCATCCACGCGTTGAGGCAGATGGACCCACGGACCGAGATCTTCCTCTTCTCCACCGCCTTAAGCCGGGTCACCCCCCTTTTCGACACTTGGGCGCTCCCCAAGGCACTCCGGCGGCTCCCCCAGGTGGTACAAGACTGGGGAGGCGGAACGCGTATCGGCCACTGCCTGCGATGCCTCCATGAGGGCTATGGCTCCCGCCTGCTTACCCGGCGCACCGTGGTGATCATCTTCAGTGACGGGTGGGACCGGGGAGACGTCCATCTGCTCTCCCGTCAGATGGCGACGCTTCACCGAAGGGTCCATCGGGTCTTGTGGATCAATCCCCTTATGGGCACCGAGGGTTACCAGCCCATCTGCAGAGGAATGCAAGCCGTCCTCCCCTACGTGGACGCCCTTCTTCCTCTATCAGGGCCCGAGGATCTGGAAGCCTTGGGAGGACTTTTGGAGAGGATGATCGGCTAGGGCGTCTTCCTCAACGGACCGACCTTGTGGGGAAGGTTGGGGCTCACAAGAGATTGGGCAGGGCCTGCTTGGCCAGATCCAACCATGTGTCGGGGAATACACCCAACCACAGGGTCCCTATGGAGGTGATCAAGAGGGCGGCGATGGCTGCGGGCCTCCAGGAGAGAGCCTCCAGCTCCGTTTGGGCGGGCTGCATGTAGATCTTCATGGTGACTCGGAAATAATAGTAGACCGAGACCAGGGAATTGAGCACCGCTATGATCACCAACCAGATAAATCCTTCCTTTACGGCCGCCGAGAAGACGTAGAACTTGGCCATGAACCCCCCCGTGGCAGGGATCCCGGCCATGGAAAACATGAAAAGGGCCATGGCCGCACCCAGGGCGGGATAGCGGAAGCCAAGGCCTCGGTAGTCCTCGATGAGGATACTCTGCTCCCCTCTTCGGCCATAGAGAGTGACCACTGCGAAGGCCCCCATGGTCATCAGGGTATAGGCGGCCAAGTAAAAGAGGATGCTGGCGCTGGCGATCTCCCCACCCGCCGTCATGCCCACCAGGATATATCCCGCATGGGCGATACTGGAGTAGGCCAGCATGCGCTTGATGTTCTCTTGAACCAGGGCCACCACATTGCCCACCGTCATGGTGGCTACGGCTAACACCCACAACACCACTGACCAGTCCGCATGGAGCCCCTTGAGCCCGGAGAGGAAGACCCGAAGGAAGGCGGCGAAGGCCGCCGCTTTGACACCTGCGGCCATATAAGCCGTAATGGGCGAGGGGGCCCCTTCATATACATCGGGCGTCCACATGTGGAAGGGAACCGAAGCCACCTTGAATCCAAAACCCACGATGAGGAGTCCCAGGCCGGCCATCCCCAAGGTCCCACCGCCTTTGGTGGAAGCAAGGGACAGCGCCACGGCCTTCAAATTAGTGCTGCCCGTGGCTCCATAAAGCAGAGCGATCCCGTATAGAAGAAAGGCCCCGGAGAAGGCCCCCAAGANCAGGTACTTCAGAGCGGCTTCATGTCCCTTGGGATGGTCCTTCCGCCAACCGGCCAAGGCGTAAACGCTGATGCTCAAGGTCTCCAATCCCAGAAAGACGACTAGAAGGTCCTGAGCCGAAGCCATAAGCATCATGCCGAAGGCGCCGAAGAGCATCAAGGCATAGTATTCCCGACGCTCCAGGTCTTCTTGGGCCAAGTAGTCCATGGAGATCAAAACGGTGATCCCCGCTGCAACCAGGATCACTCCATGGAGGAATAGAGCGAAGGAATCCAGGATGACCATCCCCCCGAAGCCCGGCTCCACACGACCCCATAAGAATATGGAACAGAGGAAGGCCACCCCAATCCCCACGAGACTGATCCAGGCGGTCCACAGGGCGCGGCCTCTACGGAAGAGAAACGCCCCGCATAGAACGATCAGGCCCGTGACACAGATCACCAATTCGGGAAGGATACTCTCCAGCCGGACATCCACACGAATCCAGGACATGCCTCGCTCCCGGGTTTCTCAGATCTCAGAGGCTTCCTTTGGGGGGCCATCGCTGGAAACCCCTGGGCCCCAACTCCTCCCTTGAGCACGCAAGGCCCCCTCCTGCTCCGGCCCTCTGGCCCGAACTTCGCTCCTTTGCTCCTGCTCCAGTTGCCGCACAGCCACGCTCTTGGCCCTCACTTGGTCGAGGAGATGCGCCACAGAGGGCTCCATCCTCTGGAGGAACGGTTTAGGGTAAACCCCGATCCAACCGATGAGGATGACGAGGGGGAGGAGGACGACCACCTCTCGGAGATTCAGATCGGGTAGTGAGAGGTTCTTGGGATTGGTCACCTCACCGAAGAAGACCCGCTTGACCATCCACAGGATGTAGACTGCAGCGAAGATCACGCCAGTGGCGGCGATGACAGCCCGAGTCTTATTGACGAGAAAGGTCCCCAAAAGGATGAGGAACTCCCCCACAAAGCCGTTGAGCCCCGGCAACCCGATGGAGGAGAGGGCGAAAATGAGGAAAAAGGTGGCGTACACGGGCATGACCCGGGCCAACCCTCCGTATTCAGCGATGAGGCGGGTGTGGCGCCGCTCGTAGATCATCCCCACCACCAGGAAGAGAGCCCCCGTGCTCAACCCATGATTGATCATCTGAATGATGCTCCCCTCCACACCCTGGACAGTGAAGGCAAACATGCCCAGCATGACGAAGCCCATGTGGCTTACGCTGGAGAAGGCCACCAGACGTTTGACGTCCTTCTGCACCATGGCCACCCAAGCTCCGTAGAGGATCCCGATGAGGGCCAAGACCGAGATCCACCCTACGGCATCGAGGGCGGCATTGGGAAACAGGGGGATGCTGAACCGGAGAAAACCGTAGGTCCCCATCTTCANGAGGACCGCGGCCAGCAGCACGCTGCCCACAGTGGGGGCCTCGGTATGAGCGTCCGGAAGCCACGTATGGAATGGGAACATGGGGACCTTGATGGCAAAGGCCAGGAAGAAAGCCAGGAAAAACCAGCTCTGCAGATGCACCGGGATGTTCAGCTCATAGTATTTCAACAGATCGAAGGTGTAGAATCCCCAGACCTTGTGTCCGTAAAAATAGAGGGCCAGGATGGCCACCAACATCAGGAGGCTGCCCACCATGGTGAAGAGGACGAACTTGATGGCCGAATAGATCCGCGCTGGGACCTCTCGGCCAAGGACCTTCCGCACCGTGGAAGTCCCCCAAATTCCGATAAGGAGGTACATGGGGATCAGCATGACCTCCCAGAACACGTAGAACAGAAACAGGTCCAAGGCACAGAAGACCCCTATCATCCCTGTCTCGAGCAACAGGAGACAGATGAGAAATTCCTTGACCTTCTCCCGGATGTCCGTCCAGCAGGCCAAAACCGATATGGCCGTAAGAAGGGTGGTCAGGATAACCAGAAAGAGACTGATTCCATCGATCCCCAGTCGGTAGTGGATCCCCAAGGAGGGAATCCAGGTGATCGATTCCACGAACTGGAAATCTGCGGTTCCCAACCGGAAGTCCCTGTAGAGGAGCAGGGAGGCGAGAAAGTCCACCACGGCCACCACCAAGGCGATGGACCGAAGGGCCCTTTGGTGCTCCCGATGGGTGAGGATCAGCCCCAGCACTCCCACCAAGGGAAAAAAGATGAGGAAACTCAACAAGGGGAACTCAGCGAACATGGATGACTCCTGTCCGTTCGGCTCATGGGATCCCCTGCAAGGGGACCCTTCTCAACCCATATTGACCCTCTCGGAAGCCCCCGGCCCGCCCTAGCGAAAGAGCAGGTAGCCGAGAACAAAGAGCACACCCACCACGAGGTAGGCGGCGTAACTCTGGACCAGACCCGTCTGGATGCGTCTCAAAACCGTACCCGCCTCTCCTATGACCCTGGCCAGACCATTGACCATCCAGTCGATGAAACCGTCGTCGGCCGTATGCCAGAGCCACTGGGAAAAGCGGATGAGGGGGCGTACGGCCACCGCATCGTAGAGCTCATCCACCCAGTACTTGTGAAACACGAGACGGTAGAGCCCTCCAAAGCCTTGGGCTACCCGTTGCGGCAGTGTGGGCTCCACCACATAGAAACGCCGCGCCAGCCACCAACCCGCCAAGGCGATGCCCAGAGATAAGAGCATCAAGCCGACCTCCAGACCCACGGAACCATGGGACGAAGCCACAGAATGGCTCGCTTCGGCCGCATGGGCCAGGGCATTCGTCTCAGCGAGCAGGGCCTTCCCCTTCATCACGGGCTCCAGGAAACGACCGAAGAAATGGGCCCCTTCGATGAGGGGGATCCCAACGAACCCCCCGATCGTGGACAGCCCTGCCAGAAGAAGCAGCGGCACGGTCATGATGGGGGGGGATTCATGCAGATGGCGGGCCACATGAGGCTCCACCCGAGAGTCACCGTGGAACGTCAGATAGACGACCCGGAACATGTAGAAGGCGGTCATAAAAGCCCCTCCCACCCCGAGAAGCCAGTAGAAGACGTTCCCCCGAACGAATGCATTGAAAAGTATCTCGTCCTTGCTGAAAAAGCCCGCAAAGGGAAATATCCCGGCAATGGCCAAGGTGCCCACCAAGAAGGTTCGGTAGGTGTGGGGCATGTATTCCCGAAGCCTCCCCATCCGTCTCATGTCCAGCTCACCCGCCAGGGCATGCATGACGCTACCCGCCCCCAGGAAGAGGAGGGCCTTGAAGAAGGCATGGGTCATAAGATGGAAGATCCCTGCAGTCCATGCCCCCACCCCGCAGGCCAGGAACATGTAACCAAGCTGACTGATGGTGGAGTAAGCCAGAACGCGTTTGATATCGAATTGGGTCAGGCCGATGGAAGCCGCAAAGACGGCCGTCAAGGCCCCCACCACAGCCACCACAGCCATGGAGACAGGAGCCATGGCGTAGAGCACATTGCATCGAGCCACCATATAGACACCCGCCGTCACCATGGTGGCCGCGTGGATCAGGGCGCTGACGGGTGTGGGGCCCTCCATGGCGTCCGGAAGCCAGGTATATAGGGGAAGCTGTGCACTCTTCCCCGTGGCCCCCACGAACAGAAGCAGGGTGATGGCCGTCACCACGGCCCCTCCTATGGCCAGTTCATGGGGCGCCCTGCTGAAGACCTCCCCGAAGTTTAGAGTCCCAAAGGTGGCGAAGATCAGAAGGATGCCTAGGATAAAGCCGAAGTCTCCGATGCGGTTCACCACGAAGGCCTTCAACCCCGCATTGGAGGCGGACTGTTTCTCATACCAGAATCCGATGAGCAGATAGGAGCAAAGGCCCACCCCCTCCCAACCCACGAACATCAGGAGGAAGTTGTTAGCGCTCACCAGTATCAACATGGCGAAGACGAAGAGGTTCAAGTAAGCGAAGTAGCGGAAGAAACCCCGATCGTCATGCATATACCCCACGGAGTAGATGTGGATGATACAGCCCACCCCTGTGACGGTCATCATCATGACCACCGAGAGGGGATCCACCAAGAAGCCCACCGGGACATTGAGGCCGCCGGAGAGGATCCAGGTGAAGACGGCGACCTCGACCCAACGGTTCTCCGGGGGCAACGTACGGAGTTCCAAGAAGATCCCAACCGAGATCAAGAAGGCCAGGGCGATGACCCCGGAGGCGATCCACCCGATCAGCCCTCGACTCAGGTGCCTCCCCAACAGCCCATGGATGAAGAAGCCCACCAAGGGGCAGAGGGGAACAATCCAGACCAAATCGATCATAGGGGGGTTCCCTCCGTCTGAATTGACGCTCTCTGCACAGGCGTCATCCTTTCATGGTGTGGATCTCATCCACCCTTATGGTCCCACGGCTCCGGAAGACCACCACAATAATAGCCAGTCCCACAGCCACCTCGGCCGCGGCCACGGTCATGACGAAGAAGACGAAGACCTGCCCGCCTAGGTCCTGCAGGTAGCGTGAAACCGCGATAAACGTAAGATTAACCGCGTTGAGCATCAGCTCGATGCACATGAAGATGACAATGGCATTGCGCCTCAGAAAGACCCCCAAGACCCCCAAGGCAAAGAGGGCCGCGGCCAGAATCAGATAGTGGGAAAGGGAGATCATGTGAACCTCCAAGATGCCGACCTGCTCAACTCCTACCTCCACGGACCCCCTCGGGGTCTCGGGCCCAGGCCAGGGCCAAAAAGATGACCGAATCGTGCCCTAAAGGCGCCGCATGGCGAAAAAGACCGCCCCCACAATGGCGGCCAGAAGAAGGATGGAGGCCACCTCAAAGGGCAGGAGGTAGTCTGTGAATAGGAGCCTCGCCACCCAGATGGTGTTTCCGACCTCATGGACCCGTTCCGGAGGGAACGTCCCCTTCAGAACGGGCAACACCTGGAGGGTCCAGACCGGGGCCAAAAAGAGGAAGACCAAAACGGCCAGGAACCCCCCGATCCAACGCCGCAGGCGTCCCCGCGGATCCTGCAGTGACTCCTCCCGTTCCAGGCTGAGCAACATGATCACAAAGAGAAAGAGGACCATAATGGCCCCGGCATAGACGAGCACCTGGATGACGGCGATGAACTCCGCATGGAGCAGCAGGTAGAGCCCGGCCAGGCAGAAAAAGGTCAGAATCAACGCCATGGCGTTGTGAACGGGCCTCCGCAGGAAAACCACAAAACCAGCGGAGATCAAGGACAACCCACCGAAAAGATAGAAGAAAAGGGCCTCCATGGTTCACCTATGCTGCAGTCCCGGCCTGTTTTTCCCGCTTCATACCCATCCACCTGGGACCTCGCTTGGAGATCCGCACCAGGGACCCGGGGACCCTGGTCCTTTCCCCCTGCTCCTCCTCCGCGGGGGGACGGAGCAGGGCCTCCTTGTCCAGGATCATGGAGCGGCGATCCAGTGCGGCCAACTCATAATGAGTGGTCATCAGGATGGCCTCCTTGGGGCAGGCCTCCACGCAGAATCCGCAAAAGATGCACCGTCCAAGGTCGATCTCATAGGTCGCGGGATATTGCTCTCCCTGTTCATTCACGGCCCCCTCAATGCGGATGCAACGGGCCGGACATACTGTGGCGCACAGCATGCATGCCACACACTTGATCCGTCCATCCTCGTGGCGAAGAAGCTGATGTCTCCCCCGATACCGAGGAAACGGCTCCCATCTCTCCTCGGGATACTCCTCGGTCACAGGTGGGGCAAAGAGGTAACGAATGGTCAGTGCCAACCCTTTGATCAACGGTCCAATCATCGACATCCTCTCCTGGTGCCGCCGTGCGGCCCGCTCTCCCATCAATAGATCAGGGTGAGGACCAAGGCCGTGATCATGATATTGAAGAGGGCGGCGGGGAGGATGACCTTCCATCCCAGCTGCATCAGCAGGTCATAACGCAGCCTGGGGTACGTCCCCCGCACCCACATGAAGAAGAAGAGCATGGCGAAGACCTTTCCCGAAAACCAGACGATGGGAGGAAGTACCGGGCCCTGCCATCCCCCGAGAAAGAAAGTGGTAACCAAGGTGCTCAGAAGCAACAAGTGACCGTACTCGGCCAAGTAGAAGAGCCCGAACTTCATGGAGCTGTACTCTGTCTGGTAGCCCGCCACCAGCTCGTTCTCGCACTCAATGAAGTCGAAGGGGGTCCGGCAGATCTCGGCGGATCCCGCTATGAGGAAGAGGAGAAAACCCAAGGGCTGCCGGAAACAGTTCCACTTCCAAATCCGATCTTGATCCTCCACAATGCCCACCAGGCTGAGGGTCCCCGAAAGGAGCAATACACCCACTACACTCAGCCCCAGGGCAAGCTCATAGCTGATCATCTGGGCCGCGGCCCGGTTGGCCCCCAGGAGGGGGTACTTGCTGTTGGAAGCCCATCCGGCCAAGACCACTCCGTAGACTCCAAGAGAGCTGATGGCGAAGATGAAGAGGACCCCCGTATTGATATCGGCCAGCACGCCCTGGCCCAGGGCCCATTGATCCAAGGGCACCCCCAGGAACTTTCCCCCCACGATCCCTTTCCCGAAAGGGACCACCGCGAAGGGCAGCAGCGCACAGACCGTCACGATGACCGGCGCCATCAAATAGAGGATCCGGTCTGCACCGCTCACCGATATCTCCTCCTTGAAGAGGAGTTTGATCCCATCGGCCAAGGGTTGGAGCAGGCCCCACGGGCCCACCCTGTTGGGCCCCTTCCGGACCTGGATGAAGGCCAGGACCTTCCTCTCCATCAGGGTCATGTAAGCGATGATGGTCATGATGGCACCCAGGGCCAGAAAGCCCTTGATCGCCACCAGAAGCACAGCCCCCCAGTCTGTCATGGCCAAAACCCCTCCTGATGCGGAACGGCCACCCTCAAAGGCGGCCCACCCATCCGGGGTGCCTGGTTCCCCTGCGCCAACGACGTGGAGGCGACGGCACGAGACATCACGCCGCCCCCTCAACCCGCGCTCGCACGGGCCTTCCTTCCCAGTCCACAAGGGCGTTGACGGGTTGATCGGGAAAGTGATACGGCACCTGAACCACTCCTTTAGGCCCACGATCCTGAATCCGGACTTCCCCTTCCACGACCCCTCGGGGCGTTACCACCCGGGCCCGATCCCCCTCCTTCAGGCCTGCGGTCCGAGCGTCCTCTTCATGCAGAAGGATCCGAGGACTCGGACAGACCTCCATGAGGCTCGGGCTCCAGGTGGAAAAGGTCCCATTGTGGAACCAGAGAGCTCGGGGAGAGAGGATAAGGGGAAATTCTTGAGGATCACCCTCGGGCTCCTTCTCCTCCCAGGGCCCCAGCTCCAGCCGAGCCCGCCCATGAGGGAAATCTTCCTCGTAGAGGAGGGCCGTCCCCTGGAGACCCCCCTCTCCACGAGTCAGGGGCCAGGATAGCCCCCCTGCAGGGAGATCCTCCCGACGGATCCCCTCGTAAAGGGGCACGAGCCTTCCGATCTCCTCCAGGATCTCATCTGGACCTTCATGGGGATAGGGCCACCCCATGGCCTGGATCAGGGCCCCGAAGACTTCCAGATCGGAGCGGACGCCCGGGGGAGGAACCAAGGCTGCATCGATGCCCTGAATACGACGGTCCACACTCGTGAATGTCCCCCGTTTCTCTGCGAAGTTGGCCACGGGGAGCACCACATGGGCCATAAGCGCCGTCTCGGTGGGAAAGATCTCCTGGACCACCAGGAATTCCACACGGCTCAGGGCCTCTCCCACCCACCTTCGGTCGGGATAAGTCCCCATGGGGTTCTCCCCTACGATGTAGAGAGAACGGATGCCCCCTTCCCGGCAGCCCTGGAGGATGTCCTTGGCGTCGAGGCCCTTGGCGGCGGGTATGGAGCTCCGCCACACATCCTCGAACCTCTTGCGAGCCTCCGGATCCTCAGGGGATAGGTACCCAGGAAGGAGCCCGGGGACCAGTCCCATATCCAATGCCCCTTGACTGTTGGCCCTCTCGGCATAGAGGTGAAGCCCGCATCCGGGCTTCCCCACCTTTGCCGTCACCAACGCGAGGCAGGCCGCGGCTCGAGCCAAGTCCACCGCATCGCCCAGGGTCAGGGTCTCCAGCCCCATGAGGATGCAGGCCTTGGCCGCCTGAGCGAACTCCTTGGCCGAGGCCTGAAGGTCCTCGGGATCCAGCCCCGTCCGCTCGGCCACAAAGGCCAAATCGTAGGGGGCCACGGCCTGGCGCAGGGACTCGATACCCTCGGTCCGGGCCTCCACGAAAGGACGATCCCACCATCCCTCCTCGAGAATCGTCCGGATCATTCCCCTAATGACCAAGCCCTCGGTCCCCGGCGGGACCACCATGGCCCTGGCCCCTGACAGGTCGCACAGAGAGGTCCGGACATGATCCACCACGATAACCTTGGCCTTTCTTCGACCTGCGGCCAGCACCACCTGATTCTTGGCCACGGGATGGCTCTGTTTGAAGTCGGCCCGAACCGCAAGGATCACATCGGCCTCACGGATCTCCCGCATGCCGTTGGTGGCCGCAGCATGGCCGAGGATGGGCCGTACCCCCTCCAGCAACGCACGGTAGGCAAGGCCGCCTCCATGATCCACGTGGGGCGTACCAATCACCCCACGGGCCAGCCTCTGAAGCACATAGGCCTCTTCATTGGTCAACCTGGCTGATCCCAGCACGGCCAATGCCTGGGGGCCCGTCTCCTGGCGGATCTCCTTCCATCGGTCCACCACATGTTGGATGGCCGTCTCCCATGTGGTCTCCACCAAGCGTTCCCCCTCGCGGATCAGGGGGCGAAGGAGCCTCTTGTCGCTGTGGACATAGGTCCAACCATAGCGTCCCTTGACACAGAGGTTCCCCTCGTTGGGACCCAGCTCATAGGAGGAACTCACCTGGGTGATTCGACCGTCTTTGGTCTCCAACAGCAGGGCGCAACCCAGCCCGCAGTAGGCGCAAGTGGTCGTGGTTCGACTCACCTCCCAGGCCCGGGCTATGGGTCCCAGAGGTTTGTTCGCCAAGGCCCCCACCGGACATGCTGACACACACTGGCCGCAGAACTCGCAATCCAGGGGGCGGCCGAAGTCCGTCCCCACCTCTGTCCGGATCCCCCGTTTCACAAAGCTGATCTCATTAACCCCCTGGACTTCGTTGCAGATCCTCACGCAGCATCCACAGAGGATGCAGCGGTTCATGTCCCGCTTGATGAAGTGAGACCGAAGGTCCACCGGAAAGGCAGGGGCCTCCCGCGGGAAAGACAACTCCTCCAGGCCGTACTCGTGGACGAGGTTCTGCAGCTCGCATCGGCCACCTGCCTCGCATACGGGGCAATCTAGGGGATGGTGGCGAAGTATCAATTGAAGCTGCATCTTCCTCGCCTCGACCACAGCGGGCGTATGAGTGTGGACCACCATGCCGTTTCGGGCGGGATTGAAACATGCCGGAATGAGCCTTCCTGCCCTCCCCTCCAGCTCCACCACGCAAAGCCTGCAGGCTCCGAAGGGAATGAGCCGCTTGTCGTGGCAGAGGGTGGGGATCCGGACTCCCGCCTCTTCCGCGGCCTCCAGGATGGTGGCCCCCTGTTTCACCGTCACCTCGATGCCGTCAATGGTCAGGGTGATCATGATCTCCCGGCTCTCAGCTTTCTTCCGTGCGCCTTGAACCCTCCCCCACAGATTCTCACGGCAGGGGAGGGGCAGAATCGTGCCCCTTTGGAATCCAGTAACTCAACGGGGAAGGACCCCTCTCATTCAATGGCGTCGAACTTGCAATTCTCGATGCAGGTCCGGCACCGTGTGCACTTGGAGTTGTCGATCTCCGCCACCTTCTTCTTCTCCCACGAGATGGCCCCCATCGGACAGGCTCGGAAGCAGACCCCACAGCGCTTGCACTTTTCGGGGTTGACCCGAAACTGAAGCAGCTCAATGCAAACCTTGGCGGGACATCGTTTCTCCCGGATGTGGGCGTCGTACTCCTCGCGAAAATACCGGATGGTGGAGAGGATGGGATTGGGCGCGGTTTGCCCCAGCCCGCAGTGAGAGGTCCGCTTGATGTGGTCCCCCAGTTGTTCCAGGAATTCCACATCGCCTTCCCGGCCGCGTCCCTCCACGATGTCGGTCATCTTGTCGTACATCACCTTCAGGCCCTCTCGACAGGGGATGCACTTGCCGCACGACTCGTCCACCGAGAAGGCTGTGAAAAACCGGGCCGTATCCACCATGCAGGTACGCTCGTCCATGACGACCACGCCCCCTGAGCCCATCATTGCACCCACCTCTGTGAGGGAGTCGTAGTCGATCTGGACGTCCAGCAGCTCCCCTGGCACGCATCCGCCCGAGGGTCCACCCAATTGGGCGGCCTTGAACTTACGTTTCTTGGGAATCCCCCCCCCGATGTCGAAGACAAGGGTCCGCAAGGTGGTCCCCATGGGGACCTCCACCAGTCCCACATTGGCCACGGCCCCGGTCAAGGCGAAGACCTTGGTCCCCTTGCTCCCCTCGGTGCCGATGCTGGCGAACCAGTCCGCCCCGTTGAGGATGATGGGGGGAACATTGGCGAAGGTCTCCACGTTGTTCAGATTGGTGGGTTGCCCCCAGAGACCTGCCTCAGCGGATCGGGGCGGCTTGATTCGGGGCATCCCCCGCTTTCCTTCCAAGGAGTACATGAGGGCGGTGGACTCTCCGCAGACGAAGGCCCCCGCCCCTGGATAGATCTCGATATCGAAGTTGAAACCTCGATCCAAGATGTTCTCACCGAGAAGCCCGTACTGCCTGGCCTGTTCGATGGCGATTTGGAGTCGTTTGATGGCCAGCGGATACTCGGCGCGCACATAGATGTATCCCTTCTCAGCACCGATAGCATAGGCCGAAATGGCCATCCCCTCCAGCACCGAATGGGGATCTCCTTCCATAATGGATCGGTCCATGAAGGCCCCTGGATCCCCCTCGTCGCCGTTGCAGATGGTGTACTTGGGGAACCGGTCATACTTCCGGCATTCCTCCCATTTGAGGCCGGTGGGGAAGCCCGCACCTCCCCTCCCACGCAGACCGGACCGCTTGATCTCCTCGATGACCTCCTCCGGAGTCATGGAGGTCAGGACCTTGGCCAAGGCCTGATAGCCGTCCCGAGCGATATACTCGTCGATGTTTTCGGCATCNATGAGCCCTCGATTCCTCAGGGCGATCAAACGCTGATGCCCGAAGAAGCCGATGTCCTTGAGCAGAGGAATCCGCTCCTTCTCCGCTGGCTCCTCGAAGAGAAGCTCTTTTACGGGACGTCCTTTGAGGACATGTTCCTCTACTAGCCTGGAGGCATGCTCGGGCTTGAGCTGGTTGTAGAAGATCCCCTCCGGATAGACGGTCAGGATGGGGCCCTTGGCGCAAAAGCCGTTGCAGCCCGTGACCACCACCTGGACCTCCTCCTCGAGGCCCCGCCGCCGAAGCTCCTCCTCCAGGGCCTCCTTCACTTTGAGCCCTCCGCTGGCCATGCAGGCCGTGCCGCCGCAGACCATCAGATGCATGCGATAGGGCTTCAAGGCCGATCCTCCTTCCATGGACGGCCCCTCATCCCCTTCTTTCTGAAGCAGGTCTCCATCTCCATCTCCTCACCCCTCCAAAGGGGATCGATCCGGACCCAGGGCCACTGCGTGAGGGGCCTTTCTATCCCGCTGTGGTCTCACTGCCCCGTCCAAGCGCATAGTCCTCTACAACCTTCCCCCCCATGACGTGCTCTTGGAAGATCCTCCGCGCCTTGTCCGGATCTAAATCCACATACTTGACCGGAGCCTCTCCCCGTATCTCCACCGTGGCCATGGGCTCCCGATTGCACAGCCCCGCGCAGCCGGACTGGGTGATGAGGACCTCTGTGGTGCCTGAAGCCTGGACCGCCTCGAGGAAGGCCTCGAGGATCTTCCGAGCTCCCGAGGCGATGCCGCAGGTGCCCATATGAACGGTGATCTTGGCCCGGTGATCGCCCTCCCTCAAGCTCATCCGGGCCATCTCCCGCTCCTTGATGCGTCGAAGGTCCTCGATGCTCAACTTGCCCATCTCTCTCCCTCCAGGGATGCGGGCGATCCAGCAAAAATGGGAGCCTCTACAATGGTCTATTCATATTGCTCCAGGATCTGCAACACGGTCCCCGGCTCCAAGGCCCCATGAGTATCCTCATTTACCATCATCACGGGAGCCAACCCGCAGGCCCCCAGACATCGGACCGCCTCCAGGGTGAACCGCCGGTCCGGAGTGGTCTCTCCCACGCCGATGCCAAGCTCTTGCTCGATCTTGGCCTGGATCTCGGGGGCGCCCCGCACATAGCAGGCGGTCCCAAGGCACAGTCTGATGGTATGCCTCCCCCGAGGGACCATGGTGAAAAAGGAATAAAAGGAGACCACGCCGTACACATGGCTCGTGGAGATGTTGAGCCCACGGGCCAGTTTGTGCTGGACCTCCATGGGCAGGTACCCGATTACTTCCTGGGCCTCCTTCAGGGCGGGGATGAGATACCCCGGCCGACCAGCGTACTTGGCGATGATGGGATCCAGCTTGGCCAGTTCCTCCTCTCCGAGCGGATCCACCGCCGTCGAGACCTTGGCTTCACTCGACTTCATGTTCTCCCCTCGATGCTGAGGCGCCCCCTATCCCTCTCTACTCCCTCCCCCGTGCGTCGTCTCCTTATCCACGGCCCCGATCCTCGATAACCCCCCCCGAATCGTGGAGCGGATCCAATGGAGGACTTCGGGATGATTTACAGGGATGGGGTGGATCTCCCTGCGGACCTCCCGGGTGTCGAACCGGAAGGCCTCTTCGCCACGTCGATGTTCGAACTCGAGTTCCAAATCCGGACACGCAACCAAGAGGCTTACCACCGTGCTGGCCACATCCCCCAAGGGCTTGCGATCTATATGGCCGTGTCGGAAGGTGGCACGAATGCGGGTGCCTTTATCCGGTTTAGATTCCACGGTCACCTCTCCACCAGCCTCCCTGGCCGCATCTGCCAAAAGGGGAAGCCCCAATCCGATTCGACGGTCCTCCTTGGTAGTGGTGAAGGGATCCAGCACCTTGCGGACCAGATCGGGAGGCATTCCCTTACCGTCGTCCTCAATGGTCAGCTCCAACAGGTCCTGTTCCAGCACCTCGCGGATGGAGATCCGAATCCAGCGTGCACCCGCACGCAGGGAATTCTCCGCCACATCCAGGATATGGAGGGAAAGGTCCTCCAAGGCATCCGCCCTTTCCGTCTACAGGGACCCGCAGAGAAGGCTGCTGGGGAATCCCCCTCTCTGCCGTCTCTGGCCCACTTCCGAGAGATCCGATCCTTCTTGCTGGCCCCTATGCCGGAAGCCCTCATTCTCCCTCCAGCACCCTCCTCCCTTTTGCCCCCATGAGGGCCAACCGAAGCTCCTCGAAACTGGCCTCGGCTACCAGAAGGCGGGTCCATGCACGCCCCACCTCCTCGAGGGTGTGGGCATCCGATCCTCGAACCATCGTCCAGTGCCCCAGGTGGGGAAACCGACTCCGGGCATCGGATAGGGTCGTTCTCCAAGAGATCTCCACACCGTCTAGGGGAAGACCCTCAGGGATCATCCCCAATTGTCCCAGCAGCCCGAAATACTCTCGATCCACATGACTGGCGATGGCCACCCCGCCTTCCCCATGGATGACCTCCACCACCTCGTCCAGCGTCAATCGTGTGGCCCCCGCAAGAAGTCGATCCTCACTCCCCAAGATCCGGTCCTCTTCGTCCATGAGCACCTGGTATCCGAACACCTCGGGGATGTTCTCCTCTGGCAGGTTCTCCTCTACCNACTCCTGAACCTCCAGAGCACACCGAAGGTCGCGGAAGATCCCCAAGGTGTGCACCTCCTCGGCCGACGTGATCTCCATCCCTGGGAGGACCACCAGACCCCAACGCCGTCCTGCCTTCTGAACAGCCTCCACATTGCCCGCGGAGTTGTGGTCGCATACGGCGATGAGTTCCAATCCCACCTCCTTGGATCGCTGCACGATCCGGGCAGGAGTCATCGACCAGGTATCGCTGCAGGGGGAGAGGCTGGTATGCAGATGGAGATCTGCTCGAATCTCACGAAGCCTCATGGACCCCTCGAATACCCAGTGCATAGAGGCGGCCGCACACCTCGAAGGTGGACTCCGTGGACACCAACAGAGGGACCTCCTCCGTCTCGGCCTTCTCTACAGTGCTCTTCTCCGGCCTTCGGCCATTGACCAAAATGACCCCCGCGAGGTCGTTGAGCGAGGCCACAGCAACGATGTTCTGATGGACCTGAAGGGTAATCCAGAGGTCCCCCTCTCGGGCATGGGCCATGACGTCGCTCAACAGATCGCTGGCATAGGCCCCGCGCACTTGACGATCCAACCCTCCGCCTTCGCAGCAGACCTCAAGGCCCAATGCCTCCACTACCTGCTGGAGGGTCATCTATCCTCCCCCGTCCCCCGGACATGGACTTCCGCGTAGAGTCGAGTCCCCACGTTCACCTCGGACTCGATCTCCAGATGATCGGCATTCTTCTTGATGTTGGGCAAACCCATCCCTGCTCCAAAACCCATCTCGCGGATCCACTCCGAGGCTGTGGAATATCCCGGTTGCATGGCCAGCTCGATGTCCTCGATTCCTGGGCCCTCGTCCTCCACCAGGATCCCGATGGTGGAAGGACTGATACTGAGGGTCAACTTCCCGCGGCGGGCATAGGAGACCACGTTGATCTCTGCCTCATATGCNATTACCACGGCCCGCTTGATCAGGTCTCCGTCCAGCCCGATCTCTTTGAGGATGTACTTGACCCGGCTGGCCGCGGCCCCTGCCCGGCTAAAGTCCCCCCCACGAATCGGAAAGCTCTCTTTGTATGCCGTGGTCATCCCACCATCGGAAGGGCGATGGAACCCTCATTTTTCCATCCCACCTCTCACCGGTCGATCTCCGCCAAGACGATATCGATACTGCTTAATATGGCAATTAAGTCTGCAAGCAGCCTCCCCCTGCTCATGGTGGCAAGGGATTCCAGATTCACAAAAGCCGGTGGACGGATCTTGAGGCGATAGGGCCGCGGCCCTCCATCGCTGACGATATAGAAGCCCAACTCCCCACGCGGAGATTCCACCGCCACGTAGACCTCTCCCTCGGGAGGGTGGAAGCCCTCCTCCACCAGAAGGAAATGATGGATGAGACTTTCTATCTGATGGAGAGTCTTCTCCTTGGGCGGGATCACCCATCGAGGCTCCTCGGCGAGCACGGGCCCCTCAGGGAGGCGATCCAAAACCTGCCCGATGATACGGGCGCTTTGGCGCATCTCCTCGATGCGCACCAGGTACCGGCTGTAGACATCACCATCCTCGAACACAGGCACATCGAAATCGAAGTGATCGTAGCTCGAATAGGGTTCGGTCTTTCGGATATCCCAAGCCAAACCCGAGGCCCTGGCCATGGGCCCGCTCGCCCCCAAGGCGATGGCGTCCTCTTTGGAGAGGACCCCCACTCCCACCATGCGCTTCATCCAGATGGGGTTGCTGGTCAGGAGGGTCTCGTATTCATCCACCCGTCGCGGAAAATCTCGAAGAAACGCCCTGACCCGATCCTCAAAGCCCTCGGGAAGATCCAAGGCCACCCCCCCGATCCGGAAATAGGTCTGCGTCAGGCGCCCTCCGCAGGCCATCTCGAAGAGATTCATGATCTCCTCGCGCTCTCGCAGGGTATAGAAGATGGGGGTGATGGCCCCGAGGTCGTGGGCATGGGTCCCTAGCCAGAAGAGGTGGCTGAAGATCCGGTTGAGTTCCCCGATGAGGACCCGGATATACTGTGCTCGGGGAGGAACCTCCAAATCGAGGAGTCTCTCCACAGCGAGGCAGTAAGCGAAGTTATTGTAAGAGGCGGCCATGTAGTCCAGACGATCTGTAATGGGGAGAAACTGGTGATAGGTCTTGGACTCGGCCAGCTTCTCCACCCCCCGATGTAGAAACCCCAGATCGGGGGTCAGGTTCCGGACCACCTCCCCTTCCAGCTCCACCAGCACGCGCAGCACCCCATGTGTGCTGGGATGGTGGGGACCCACATTGAGCATCAAGGTCTCGGTGCGGACCTCTTGAGCCTCGTTCATCCTGCGTCCTCGATCGGATTGGAGGCCTCTTGGCCCCTCAGGGGATAGTCTTTGCGCAGGGGATGCCCTTCCCAGCCTTCCGGCAGGAAGAGCCTCCTCAAGTCGGGATGCCCCTCGAACCGAATCCCCATCAAGTCGTATGTCTCGCGTTCATGCCAGTCGGCTGTAGGCCAGATCCCTGTCACCGTAGGCACCGATGGGGACTCGGAGGGCAACCTCACCTTCAACCGCAGGCGGTGACAGTGCTGGGTGGAATAGAGTTGATAGACCACCTCGAACCTGGGTTCCCTAGGGTGATAATCCACCCCGCAGACCATGGTGAGGAAATCGAAGGCGAGATCCGGCTCCTTTTTCAAAAAATTGGCCGCATCCAACAGGGCCTCCTTTCGGAGGACGACCACGGTCTGTCCCCGAAAAGTGGAGACCTCCTCCACAGCATCGGGAAAGGCCTCCTGAATTCGACTCGCGGCCTCCTGGGCGTCCTTCATCTCCCCTCCTCACAACGCAGGATCGAAGGCCCCTCCCGAAGCACCTTCTCGTGCAACGTGAGGATACCGTGCAAGAGGGCCTCGGGACGGGGAGGACATCCGGGGATGTATACGTCCACTGGAAGATGGCGGTCTATCCCTTGAACCACGGCATAGGTGTCAAAGACCCCTCCTGTGGAGGCACAGGCCCCCATGGCGATGACCCATTTGGGTTCGGCCATCTGCTCGTAGAGCCGAAGGACGGCGGGGAGCATCTTCTTGCTCACAGTACCCGCCACGATCATAAGGTCAGCCTGTCGGGGGGAGGGCCTCATTACCTCCATGCCGAAACGGGCCAAGTCGAAACGGCTTACCGCCGTGGCGATCATCTCCAATGCGCAGCAGGCCAAACCGAAGGCCATGGGCCACATGGAGGATTTGCGACACCAGTTGATAAAGCGGTCCACCTGGGTGACCAGGACCGAGCCCCCCACCCCGCACTCTACTGCCATTCCAGCGCCCCCTTTCGCCATACGTAGAAGAGCCCCAAAAGGAGGATCCCCACGAAGACGGCCATCTCCACCAACCCGAAGAGACCCAACTCGCGGAAGATCACGGCCCAAGGGTAAAGAAAGACCGCTTCGATGTCGAAGAGGATAAAGAGGATGGCGACCACGAAGAATCGAACCGAAAAGCGTCTGCGGGCGGACCCGATGGGGTCCATCCCACATTCATAGGGCATGAGCTTCTGGGGAGTGGGTCTTCGCCGTGCGAGCAGGGTAGAGAGGGCGATGACGAGCACCCCGATCAACAGGCACAGGAGCAAGAAGACGAACACAGGCACATAACTCAAGGGCATAACTCCCTCCACATCATCCACGCATCGAGTTGATAAAAAAGGATCCCCATAGCCCGATAGGCCGGGGATCCTCCTCACTCGCCCTTGAGCAAACAGCGTTGAAAGTGTAGCTTCATCCGAGCGCCGAACACGAAGATCTCAACTTCTCAACTATCAACCCACCCTCAGCACATCTCAACAGACCATAGAACCATATAAAACCCGAGGCCCTTTGTCAAGGGTACAGAAAGAGACCTCGCCAATGAGGTTCCGGCCCCGCTGCTCCCCTGGATCCTCCGTGCAATACCCCCCCGACGTCCCGATGGAGGCATGGTGTCGCCACAAAAAGAACGAAGGCCGCATCTCCAGGATACCTGGTCACATGGGTTGCTGTCTCCCAAAGTCCCGTACCGCCGAAAGGATGACCCCCCAGAGGGCCTTGTTCCCCTCCCGGGTGCGGGCCGATGTGACCATCAAAGAGTCGGTGGAGACCTCCAGCCTCTCGGCGATACGACGGATCTGGGGGCCGCGTCTTCCCTTGGAGATCTTGTCGCCCTTGGTAAGGACATATCGTCCGGGAAGTCCTCGGGCCTCCAGCCAGGCTTTGAGCTGAAGATCCTCTTCGGTGGGCAGACGACGGATATCGAGAAGGACGACCACCAGACAGAGCTCGCTCCTGGTGTTCAGATATCGCTCCACCATGGGCCCCCATCTTCTTCGGACCGACTCAGGGACTTTTGCGAAGCCATAACCGGGAAGGTCCACCAGGACGAAGTGATGCTCCACCTTATAGAAGTGGATCCGTTGCGTCTTCCCTGGGGTCTGGCTGGTGCGAGCCAACCCTCTCCTACCCACCAGAGCATTGATCAAGGAGGATTTCCCCACGTTGGAACGTCCAGCAAAGGCCACTTCGGGTAGCCGAACGTCGGGGTAATGTTCGGGCCATTCGGCCGCGGTCAGAAAAGAGACCTCCCTAAGGCGCGCCATGGACCTATGGGGACCTCTCTTGGAGGTAGGCTTCCAGGCGGTCCATCCCTTCACGGATCCGGTCCAGGGAGGCGGCGTAGGAGAAGCGAAGATAGCCTTCCGCGTGTGTCCCAAAGTCGATCCCTGGCGCCACCCCCACCCGGGCCTTCTCCAGGATATCGAAGGCCAGGGAATAGGAATCCTCCGAGAGATGCCTCGCATTGGCTAGCACGTAGAAGGCCCCCGTGGGTTCCACCGTGATTCCGAAGCCCAGATCGCGCAGGCGGCGCAGCATGTAGCGACGCCGCTCATCATAGATCCGGCGCATCCGTTCCACGTCGGGGCCAGCTTCCCGCAGAGCCGTGATTCCAGCCCATTGGACAAAGTCGTTGGCCGAGATGAAGAAGTTTTGATGGATCTTCTGGATCGGTCGAACCATCTCTGGAGGGAGGATCAGGTATCCCAGTCGCCATCCCGTCATGGCATAGAGCTTGGAAAAACCGTTGAGTACAACGGCCCGATCCGTGAACTCCAGGATGGAGTGCTCACGCCCCTCATAGACCAAACCGTGGTAGATCTCATCCGAGATGATCAACGGCCCCATCTCTGCCAAAGCCCTCATGCGTTCGGCGTCCAGGAGGTTCCCCGTGGGATTGGACGGGGAATTGATGAGGATGGCCTTGGTGCGGGGGCCCACCCGTTCCGCCACCCGTTCGGGCCTGTACTGGAACCCGTCAGATTCCTCCACCTCTACAAAGACAGGCTTCCCGTGGAGGAAACGAATGAAATGCGGATAGCATGCGTAGTGGGGATTGGAGAGGATGACCTCGTCACCCGGCTCGATCACCGAGGCGAAGGCGAGGAAGAGCCCAGGGGAGGTCCCGGCGGTAACCACCACCCGCTCAGGGGTGATATCCACGCCGTAGCGGCGGACGTAATGTTCACAGATGGCCTCCCTCAGTTCGGGGATCCCGAGGGAATGGGTGTAGTGGGTCCGCCCTTCCCTCAGGGCACGAAAAGCGGCCTCCTTGATACACTGGGGGGTGTCGAAGTCGGGCTCCCCCACCTCCAGGTGAACCACATCCTCGCCCCTTCTTTCCATCTCGGCGGCTCGTTCCAGGACATCCATCACGATAAAGGGCGGAATCTTCAACGCGCGCTCTGCGATCATCCTCTGCCTCCGTAAGGGGCACACTCCTTGATTCAGTGGGCATCAGCCTACTATAATCAAAACATTATTTCAAGGAGGCCCGCCATGTTCAGTGCGGGGGAGAAGCGTATCTTGGTGGTAGACGATGATGAAGGGGTCGGGTCCCTGCTGGAGACCTCCCTCAGGGACATCGGATTCCATGTGGATACGGCCACAGACGGAGAATCCGCCCTGCGGATGTGGAGCCAATATACCTACGGCCTCATCATCACCGACCTCATCTACCTTCCCCATGGGGGGGTGAATTTCATTCGGGCCGTCCGTCGCCAGGACGATCGGATCCCCATCCTGGCCATCACGGGATACGGTCAGGAGACCGCCCAGGAGGCCCTGGATGCCGGAGCCGACCACGTCCTCTTCAAGCCCTTCCACCTCTTCCAGGTGCGAGAAGCGGTGGAAAGGCTCTTGGGGTGATCCTCACTATCCGGAGCCTCCATGAAGAAGAGGGAAGAACTCCAAGGAGATCTTCACCCCCTTCAACCCAACTGGAATATCCTAGCCGTCTCGGATGAGGCCCGCTTCCTTCACATCCTTCAGGAGGCCCTGGCGGAGGAGAAGATCCGCCTGGTCGGAGTCTTGGAGCCCTCAGAGGCCTTTCTGTCTCTGTCCCAAGAGGAATTTCATATCCTGATCCTCTCTGTGAGGCGCCTTCGGAGCGAGGACCATGACCTCCTCCGCAAGGCCATGGAGGCGGATGACCAGATGCCGGTGCTTCTTCTGATGGATCAGTGGAAGGATCAGCTCTTCCGCATCAAAGACCTTGTGCGGTCAGGCACCTGGACGGTCCTGGGGCGGCCCCAACCACCGGAGCACCTCCGGATCCTGGTNCTGAGCATCCTGGAACGGATCCGCCTTCAACGGGAGATCCATTATCTGAGGCATCGGGAGTCCTACATCCATCGCTTCGAGGGGATCATCGCCCACAGTGAATCCCTTCGTCGGGTATTACATCTGGTGGAACGGATCGCCTCCAGCGACGCCACCGTCCTTATTCACGGCGAAAGCGGAACCGGAAAGGAATTGATCGCGGCCTCCATCCACTTTAACAGCCCCCGAAGGGGGGCGCCCTTCGTGGCCGTCAACTGCGCCTCTCTCCACGAAAACTTGCTGGAGAGCGAATTGTTCGGACATGAGAAAGGGGCTTTCACCGGGGCCCATCGAAGGCGTATCGGAAGGCTGGAACAGGCCGACGGGGGCACCCTTTTCCTCGATGAGGTAGGGGACATGAGCCCTCGAGTCCAGGCCAAGGTGCTCCGGGTCGTCCAGGAGAAGACGTTCGAGAGGCTGGGGGGAACAAAGACCATCCGGGTCAACGTCCGTTTCGTGGCTGCAACCAACCGGGACCTGCGCCGTGCCGTAGCTGAAGGAAGATTTCGGGAGGACCTCTACTGGCGCCTCAACGTGATTCCGATCCATCTGCCGCCCCTTCGAGAGCGTCCCGAAGATATCCTCCCTCTGGCTGAATTCTTTCTCCAAAAGTATCGGGGAGCCGATCAGTCCCGGCCCAAAGGTTTCCATCCCGAGGCCCTCCAAAGGCTCCAGTGCTATCCATGGCCCGGCAACGTCCGAGAGCTGGAAAACGTCGTCGAAAGGTCCATCTTGGTCTGCCGAGGAGATTGGATCCAGCCAGAGGATCTCATGCTCCCCACAGGGGGTCGAGAACCCCTTCGAACGGATCTCCTTCGTCTCCCTCCAGGGGGGGTCCGGCTAGAGGAGGTGGAGAGGGAGTTGATCCTGCAGGCCCTCGAGCGGGCCCAAGGGGTCCAGAAGAGGGCGGCGGAGCTGTTGGGGATCTCGCCTCGGGCCATCCACTATAAGATCCGTAAACACGGCATCCAATGGAGCCGTCGCCGCCTCAGGATGCACGATTGACAAACGACACGTCCTCGCATATTATGGGGATGATTTTCATCCGAAAAGAAATGAGTTTGAGGGTCAGTCGTTCCCCCGATTGATCCGCGGCGGGCTACCTAGTCCCCACACATAAGATCGCACAGCCCCTTTTTTTCAGCAATGGTCGGACGCTTTCGGCCCAAGAAGGGCGGGCCCTCGTAAGGCCGCAAACTATCCGCATTCGGAAGCCCGAAACGGACTGATCCAAGGGAAGAAGGGGGGAACAATCTTCAGCCACCCTGTTAGGAGATCTGGGGCCGAAAATCTTCGTTTAGGGAGGAGTCGGAAATCGTGATTCGTCCGAATCGCCGGAGACAGACGCCGTCGGATATCTATCGGATCGCCCATCGCCTCAGCAGGGAGGGAAAGGTCCAGCAGGCCATCGAGCACCTCCAGCGAGGTGTCTCCAAGTATCCCAGGAACATCCTCCTGCTCAGGCAGCTGGCGGAGACCTATCGATCCAAGGGTGACTTCCATGAAGCCATCAAGACCTATCATCGGGTCCTTGAGCTGGAACCCGGAGACGAGATCTCCCTCAACGGGATCGGGAACTGTTATGTTCGCATGAAGCAATACACCCAGGCTATGGAATACTTCCAGAGGATCCTTCAGGCAAATCCGGATAATGTCTATGCCCTGGCTGGCCTTGGAGACGCCTATGTGGGAGTGGGCGATGTAGAGTCGGCCATCCGCACCTGGGAGGAACTCCTTCAGCGGGCCCCGGACAACATCTACATCCTCAACAAGATCGCGGATCAATACCGCCGACAGGAGAAATGGGATGAGGCCATAACCTACTATAGGAAGGCCCTGGAGGTGGATGGCACCAACCCCTATGCCTTGGTGGGACTGGGAGACTGTTTCGTCGGCAAATCCGATGTGGATGGGGCCCTGGCCATATGGATCAAGGCGCTGGGGGACAACCCCGACAACATATACCTACTTACGCGGATCGCGGACACTTATAGACGAAGGGGTGAATGGGATCAATCCATCGAATACTACCAAAGGGCCTTGAACATGGACCGGAAGAACACATTCGTCCTCAGCGGACTGGCTGATGCCTATCGAGGGAAGGAACAGAGAAAGGAGGCCATCGAGATTTGGCGGCAACTGCTCCAGCTCGACCCCGATAACGCCTATGTCCTCACTCGGATGGGAGATGCCTATCGACGCGAGGGACAGTGGGAGGAGGCCCTTCAGTGTTACGATAAGATCCTCAAGAAAGCCCCCAAGGACAAATACGCCCTCATGGGCAAATACTATGTCCTTCTTCGCGTGGAGGGGCAGGACGGGGAAAAGGAGGCCGTGGAGAAGGCCCTCCTGGAGATCGACCCAGAGCTACCGGGACAGATGAGGGCTCGGGCCCATGGGGAGAGCCCCATCCTTCTCTCGGCAAACAAAAACACCACCAATCCCGCATGCTAGCTCGGCCGGTCCATCGTCCAGGCAGCATCCCAAGGACTTTCGTGGATTGCCCCTGGGTAGAGAGAGCCGAATATATCCGTGGAGACTCCGCCCGGAAGTGTCTTTTCCCGTTCCCCCGCTGCGATAATGGAGAGGACCTCTCCGCTCATGACTCACTTCTTCCTGGGGATTGATCTCTCCGATCTAGGATCTCCCCCTCCCGAGCGAAGTCATTCCTACCTCCGGACCCTCTCAGCCGGAAAACGCTCCTTACAAGGAGCCCAAGACCAAGCAGGAAGGTCAAAGGAATTCCCAGTCCGACCCAAGTAATCCAGCGGGTGTGACGGAACCAAGCCACCGGGTTCAGGGTGGGCTCTCTCAGGATTCGGCCTTGGGGNATTCGGTAGGACTCCGGAATCTCAGGGAGTCCGTCCCCATCGGTATCGGGCAGCCCCCTAACGAATGCCACGAGGGCCTCCCATTCCTTAAGCTCCTGGAGACCAGGACGATGGGGGTCCGCATCCACCAGCGCCTCGGTCAGATAGCGTAGGGGCCGTCCCCTTCGATCCTTGGGGACGATGCTCAAGATCCCGTGAGTGAATCCGCCGATGATCTTGAGAAAGGTCGCGTTGTAAAGGTTGGCCACCACCTTGTAGAGCCTGGGATTGTCCCCCGAGGTGTCGAGGGGACTCCACATCCCGTCCTCCTGATCGATCCATACGTCCACCACCCGATCGAAGGGCAACCGGTAGGGGTTGTATGAAAAACGGATGCCGGAAATCTGCAGCACATAGTCTGAGCCCTTCAGGGGCGCCACGGTGGTCAGGATCTCCAATGCCTCTCGGATCTCCCCTCCCGTCAAATAGAAGCTCACGAGGGGATAGCCCATCTCTCCGTCAGGCCCGAATCCCAGAGGAAAGGCCCGGAAGAGGTCGCAGAGGGCAACGATACCCCTCCTCCCAGGAAGGAGGGCGTCGCGCAGAAGACCGTTTGACTCCACACCCACGACCGTCCGGTCTTCTTGGACCCGATCCACGGCCCATCGGATCGCGTCGGTCACCAGGTCTCCAAGGTTGGACNCGCCCCAGGGATTCCTCTCCAGGGGGAAGGGCAGACGGGCCAGCTCCTCATAGAAGCGAAGGCCTCGAGGCGCGAGGAACTCCTCCTCCACTTTAGAGCGAAGTCCATCGATCCGGACCCGGATTTCCGCATCTCCCAAGATGCGATCGTCTATGGGGACGATCTCGTACTGCTTCAGCTCCGCCCCATCGGAGTCTACTTCCAGGTCCAGGACCCCCAGATATCGGCCCTGTGAACCCGCTTGCACGATCCAGGCCCCTCCTACCCTGAGAGGCTCGGGCAGAAGGGTGTGGGTATGTCCGCCCACGATCACGTCGATCCCCGGCACCTTGCGGGCAAGCTCCACGTCCTCGCCTTTGTCCCGGCCGGACAGCCCGGAGTGCGAGAGGCAGATCACAAGCTGAACACCCTCCCGTTCTCGAAGGAGCTGGACCACCTCCTGAGCCCTCTTTACCGGATCCTGAAACCGGACAGGACGCGCGAACGGGGCCACGTTGGCGGCCTCCCGTCCCATGAGACCGAAGACCCCGACTCGAAGCCCTCCCATCTGGAAGATCCTGTAGGGACGGACATGAAGCCGTCGAAACGCCTCCTCCAGGGCGTCGTCCCGGGGGTCCTTGGGGTCGAAGGAGACGTTGGCGGCCACGATGGCGGGCACCGGCCCCTTGGATGCGGCGGACCGAAGGATGGCTGCCAAGCCTTCGGGTTTGAGGTCGAATTCATGATTGCCCAACGTGACAACATCGTAGCCCATGGCGGCAAGGAGCCTCAGTTCTCCGCCTTCCCTACGACTTACTGTGTGAAAGAGACTTCCCATGAGGAAATCGCCCGCATCCATCACCAGCACCGGACCCGCGCGCTCTTTGCGCACATCCCGGATCACCGCAGCGATGCGGGCCCATCCCCCCATAGTGTCGTCGTCTCCAGGCCTTTGGGGAGAATAATCCTCATTGGGTCCGAAGCCGAGGAGATGCGAGTGGAGGTCGTTGGTGTGGATAAGGGTAAGAGGGAGGGCCATGGAGCCATCCCCATACCCCATTCCCAGGAGAAACACCCCTACCACCGAGGCCGTTAGGGCCCAGATCTTCAAGTCCCCTCCTGGAATTCGTCCTCGGCGGGGAGTATAGCACATCCACCCTGCCTTGACACCCGCCATCTTGATGCCTACCCTTTGGAGAAAGCTCATTTGCAGGGGAAAATCTATTTTTGTTTTAGTTGATCGGACAAGTTAAGGAGGTGGCAAGGTGACCCGAATCCGTGTGGGACTGATACTCCCTTGGCTGATCCTCCTTCCCCTCCTAGGAGGTTGCGGATACAATAAGATCCAGGGGCTGGATGAGGAGGTCAAGGCCGCCTGGAGCGAGGTCCTCAATCAGTATCAGCGACGCTATGACCTTATCCCCAATCTGGTGGAGACGGTTAAGGCCTACGCGGCCCACGAGCGAGAGACCCTCCAGGCCGTCATAGAGGCCAGAGCCCGGGTTGGCCAGCTCAAGGTGGACGCCTCCACACTGGACGACCCCGAGGCCTTCCGGAAGTTCCAGGAAGGGCAAGCCGCCCTCTCCTCGGCCCTGAGCCGGCTGCTTCTGGTGGTGGAACGCTATCCAGAGCTCAAGTCCAACCAGAACTTCCTGACCCTTCAGGCCCAGCTGGAAGGAACGGAGAACCGTATTGCCGTAGCACGGAGAAGATACATCCAGGCGGTGAAGGAGTACAACAAGGCCGTGCGCTACTTTCCGACTAACCTCACGGCCAAGTACCTCCTTGGGATGAAAGTCCGAGAGAACTTCACCTTGGAGGATCCGGGGATTAAGAGGGCGCCCAAAGTGAAATTCTAACTCTTGGACCGATCCTCGATTCAGGGCCCCATCCTTCGATTTTAGGCCGCATCTCGTGAGATTGAGTCGCAGGGAAGCGGCGTGGATTTCCGACGATGCTCCTCATGGATACCGACTCCGGTAAAAGAGGGATCTTGAAGTTTATTCTGCTGTGGACCCTCTTGTTCCCTTCTTTTTGGGTGGGAGCGGGGCTCTCGCCGGCCCATTCCCTGGAGGTCCCTCGATTGGACCACTACGTCAATGACTACGCCGGCATCCTCACCTCCTCTCAGCGTTCCACCCTGGAGGAGATGCTCCGGCAACACGAGGCTCAGACCACGAATCAGGTGGTCATCCTCACCCTCCCCTCCCTGGAAGGAGAGTCTCTGGAAGAGTTCTCCATCCGTGTTGCCCATGGCCGCATCGGCCAGAAGGGCAAGGACAACGGGGTGCTGCTGCTTGTAGCCATGAAGGAACGGAAGATCCGAATCGAGGTGGGGTATGGACTGGAGGGGGCCCTCACCGATGCGGAGAGCAGTCTCATCATCCGGCGGATCATCGCACCCGCTTTCCGGTCGGGAGACTACTTCGGGGGGCTCTACGCGGGGACCAGGGCCATCCTCCAGGCCATCGAGGGAGAATTCCGGGCCGCCCGTTCCTCCGACGTCCCCCGCCGAGGCGCTAGAGGATCCCTCTCCGGGCTCTTTTTGATGTTGCTGATCCCTCTGGGACTCTTCGGGATCCTCCCCACCCCTCTTCGGGTCGGAGGAGGGGGGCTTTTGGGATTTCTTGGGGGGCTGATCATCTTCCATTCCCTAATCGCCGCAGTGATCGGGGCGGTATTCGGCCTTGGATTTCTCTTTCTCCTATCTCTGGGGGGGGCTCTTCAGGGGCCTTTCAGAGGGGGATTTTGGGGAGGCGGCTTCGGGGGAGGGGGTTTTTCAGGTGGAGGAGGGGGCTTCGGGGGAGGGGGAGCCTCCGGGAGCTGGTAGTAACCCGTATCGAGCGACGACATCTATGGATTCCAGGAAGTTCCTCAGTCCTCAAGAGATAGAACGAATCAACGAGGCCGTGGCCGAGGCCGAGAGACGGACCTCGGGGGAGATCGTCCCAATGTTGGTGGGGGCCAGCGACGACTATCCCCACCTGGACTATATTGGTGGGGTGTTGGGACTGATTCTCGCCGCGGCCCTGGTCATCTTGCTCACAGGAGACCCACGGCCCGAGACCTGGGTCACTGCCCTAATGGCGGGATTCGTGGGAGGATACCTCCTCTTCGGCTTGATCCCAAGCCTTAGAAGACTGGCCCTTTCTCGGAAGAAGGCCGAGGAAGAGGTCTTGGAGCGAGCCCTCAGGGCCTTTCATCAGCACGGAATCTCCAGCACCCGCGGCCGAACTGGCATCCTCATCCTCGTCTCCCTCTTCGAGCGCCGCGTTCAGGTCCTGGCCGATGAGGGGATTCACTCCAAGGTCCCCCCCGACACATGGGATGACGTGGTAAAGATCATCTTGGAGGGGATCCGTTCCGGTCAACCGGGAGACGCCTTCTGCCGGGCCATCCGAAGATGCGGGGAGCTGTTGGCCCAACACTTCCCCATCGCCCCCGATGACCGGAACGAACTGCCCAACCGAATCATCATCGAGCCCTGAGGGACCCCAGATACTTGGGGCTCTGCATGGGCAGGATGGCCAGGGCCGAATAGGCGACATTACCGTCTGGCCAACTCCGCGGTCAACTCCTTCTCCAAAAGCTCTACAAAACTCTTTAAATCGGGGATATGGTCCTTAACGAAGGTGGTCTTGGAGAGGACAATTCGGACCTTCATGGGGATGTTGCGCACGGAAAGGGTCTGACCGTCCATGTGCTGAAGAAGGCGTCTCCCCACCGCCTCGGCTCCGGCTTTGCCCGTAAACGGCAGCAAGACAAGGATCCTGTTGTCTTCCAGGGAGCCCACCAGGTCCACCTCCCGGAGGTAGCCCCGCATCTTCTTCATGAGGACGTTTCGGATTTCGTGGGGCCGGATCATCCCGATGGGCACGGGTTTTAGGCTTACAGCCTGTCGGACCCCCACTAGGAGGCCAGAGAAGAGGTATCGATATCTGCGCGCCCTCTTGACTTCCTCCCTTAGGAGAAAGAGGGTCGTTGCACGGTTGAATGTCCCCTTGGGGACCTTCTGAGAATCGGCCTCACCTGGAGCAAGACCGCTCTGTCGAGCCAAGGCCGCCTGGAGAGGAGCAGCATCCACCCCCTTGGCCTGCAGGGCCTCCACTACCGCCTCCAGCACCTGCCCCTGCCGCTCAGGTTCTGGATAAGCCTCTCCCACCAGACGGAGGATCATCCGCGGATCAGATCGGACCTGGGTGTCGGAGAGGGCATATCTCAGGATCCACTCCTGTCGGAGGGCCTCCAGGGAAGCGGGCCTCTTCTCGTCCAGCTCACGCCTGACCTGCATGGCCAGGGTAGTATCCGCCAAACGGGATCGGAGCTTCTGGACGAGCTCCTCCTGTATCTGGGCCAGGACTTCATCTAGCTTTCGTACCCCCTCCGCCCCTTCCCCCCGCACCCGATCCACAGCCAGCTCTCCTCCCACACGTTCCACATAGTCCACAAGGATCCGCTTCAGGGTCTCCCGGTCATCCTCCTTGCCGAGGGCGCGGACTTCGGAGGCCAAGACTATCAGTTCTGCGGCGCCCTTGGGATCCCGCCTCACCTCCTGAATAATCTCCTCTACAGAGAGCCCGATCTCCTCAGCGCCCTCTTCCAAGATCAGGGCCAATTCCTCGCTCTGGAGCTCCCGTTCCAGCTCTCGGATAAGTTGAAGATAGTCCGAAAGCGGCATCCCGTCGGCCAGGAGGGCCTCCTTTAGCTTTGGTAGAAGCCGCTTCAATTCCCGGACATCGGGCATCATCCGCCGGATGAGCTGTGCGAGGCGCCTGACCGAGATCTTCCCGCTTCTGTACTCGTCCCGAACGAGCTGGACCACGACCTGATCCGTCAGGTCGTCCATCTCCCTTTGGACCAGGGTCTCTCTCACAGAGAGCTCCCCCCGCTGCCTTCGCTGGGCCATCCCCTCCCGAAGCTGCTCCCGGAGCTTGAAGACGGCCTCCACCAAGTCCTCCATGGAACGTCCCTCGGGCAGCCCCGAGCCAGCCGCCTCAAGCTGCTCACGCAGGTGCCGAATCCCCTCCACCAGAGGGGCTCCTTCCTCCTCAGGGGCAGCCGNTTTTCCCTCTCCTTCCACGGGCTCCATGGCGTCCAGAAGCCTCTGGGAAACGCCCTCGGGATNCTCCAAGAGAAAGGGAAGGCTGAGGGCTTGCAAAAAGCCTTTGGGAACGGCCTTCGATGGGAGAGCTTCGGTGGACCCTGCCTCCAGGTCGAGCCCACCCTCCCGCATGGCCGAGGAGGTGTCGATCAACACCTGGGTCAGGCCCGATCCGATCCCACCCATCCCCTGCTGTCCCTTCTCCACCACCTCCTCATCCGCCGTCATCTTTCGGAAAAAGACATGATTGATCCGGATCCTCTGGACCCCCTGTTGGAGGAGCCCTCTCTTCATATCCTCGGCCGTAGGAAATGTCTTCGTATCCGCAAAGACTCGGGCGAAGCCCGTCACCTCCTTTGTTGTCAGGCCCTTTTGGAAGGAGACCGACTGGACCCCGGCCTTCTTCATATGGGCCACCAAACGNTGGGGATTCACCCGCGGGTCCAGGGGCTCTTCTTCGATGTAGATCCGCTCCCGGTCGAGGATGACNGCCAAGGGGCTGACGTATTGGAGCCCCTCTTGCACGGCAGAGGTGAGCTGTTCCACACTCTCACGGGTGCTGGGATGCTCCAGGTGGTACATGCTCACCCGGTTGAAGAGGAGGTTAAACATACGGCCAATACGCTCGGCCATGGGTTTAGGGAGGGTGGCCATCTTCACGTCGTCGGTCCCCATGACTCACCCCATTTCCCCGCCCCGAAGGGATCGGCCGCCGAGACGCTCCTCCCTGTACCGCTGGAGGTCCTCGGCGAAATGGCGGCAGGTCGGGTAACGGTCCTCGGGCTCCCTGGAGATGGCCCGAAGGATGATCCGCTCTAGCCTCTCGTCTACTCGAGGATGGACTTCCGAGGGTCGTCTGTTGAACAGACCCAAGGGCTCCGTCAACTTCCGCTGTTTGAGTCTAGGGAGAGGCTCATCATAGATGGGAAGCACTCCAGCGGCCAACTCAAAGAGGATCACCCCGGCCGCATAGATGTCCGCACGGGCATCCACATCTTTGCCTGCGGTCTGCTCGGGGGCCATGTAGAGTGGAGTCCCCAGGATCTTCCCCTGATCCAGGTCCTCTCCCCTCAGCTCCTTGGCGATGCCGAAATCGGAGATGAGGAGTCGCTTGTTCTTGGCCTCGATGAGGAGATTGGCGGGCTTGATGTCCCGATGGACGATCTCTTCATCGTGGGCGTAAGCCAGCCCGTCGAGGAGCTGAAGGAAGATCCGCAGCACCTCCTCCATGGAGAGGAGGCGTCTTGAGGGTATAGGGTGCCGTCGGACCCGCTCCAAGAGCTTGGAGAGGGACATTCCCCGGACCAACTGCATGACCATGTAGTAGAGATCCTCGGTCTCCCCCACCTCGAATATGGAGATGATGTTGGGATGGCTCAGGATGGCGGCGGTCTCGGCCTCCTGAAGGAAACGTCTTCCCGCGATGGGATCTCGGATCAATGCCTTAGGAAGCACCTTCAGGGCCACCGGCCGTTTGAGGGTGGTTTGGTATCCCACAAAGACCACCCCCATGCTTCCCCGACCAAGCTCCTTCACCACCCGGCAGGTGCCCAGGGTGGCCCCAAGAAGATGGTCCAAGGAGACCGTCCGGATGTCCATCCTCTCTCCTTGATGCCTGGGCATACGACCAAGGCAAAACCCTCTGCCGCACCCCTGCCTTGGAAGCCCTCAAGGCATAAACTTCCTCCCCACATTTCGGGCAAGATCCACGATGGGTTTACCGGAGGATCCCTCAGCAACCGGCGACCGGCTCCCCAACCCCGGATTAGGCCCCTGGGATGGGGCCGCCCATGTCCGCCTCACTAACGACAGATCGGATGTGAGGTGCAGAGAGAGGCCGTCTCTTCCCTTTTCCGGCGGGACCCCACGATGGGAGTATGTTCTCTCTGCAGTGAATCTCCCTTTTGGAACGGATCGGATTCCTGACCAATAAACCGAGGATTAGTTTAAAAAACCACAACAAGTCCTGTCAACTAAGGGACCTTCAGAGATCCCTCCGATTTTCCAGGGCTTTCCCCAAAGTTACATGATCTGCATACTGAACGTCGGCTCCTACTGGCAGACCATAGGCGATCCTGGTTACCCGAACTCCCAACGGCTTGAGCAATTTGGCTAGGTACATGGCCGTGGCCTCGCCCTCCACCGAGGGATTCGTGGCCAGGATCACTTCCCGCACCCCTTCCCGTTCCACCCTTTGGGTCAACTCAGCAATCCTCAAATCGTCCGGTCCCACCCCATCCAGGGGGGAGATCACCCCATGGAGAACATGGTATTGCCCCCGGTAGTGTCCGCTTCCCTCCAAGGCCATGAGGTCTCCGGGCTCCTCGACCACGCAAAGTACACCGGATTCCCTCTTCGGATCACAGCAGATCCGGCAGGGATCCTCGTCGGTAAAGTTGAAACACCGGGAACAGAGCCGGATCTTCCGCTTTACGGCGAGGATAGCACCGGCCAGGGCCTCCATCTCATGCTGAGGGGCACGCAGCATATGAAGGGCGAGACGGGTGGCACTCTTCTCCCCGATACCGGGGAGCCTGACGAGGCAACGGATCAGCTCCTCTACGGGTCTGGCAAGCGAACTCATAGTCCCCTCACCCGAAGAGTCCCGAGAAGTACCCTCCCAGCCCCGGGGGGATAAGCCTTCCCATCTCCTGTTGAAGAACCTCTTGGGCCCTCCGTTTGGCCTCCCGGACCGCCGCAAGGATCAGATCCTGGAGCATCTCCACATCCTGAGGGTCCACCACCTGGGGATCGATCCTGAGGTCTACCAACTCACCATAGCCGTTCATGACGGCCGTGACCATCCCCCCCCCGGAGGAGGCCTCGATACGGCGGGAGGCCATCTCCTCCTGGATACGGGTGATCTGTTCCTGGATCCGCTTGAGCTGTTTGAGGTTACCCAGTCCCTTCACCACCTTCCTCCCAGGTACCCCCATCGCCTCCGACTCTGGGGCGAGGGGATGATTTTTCCTCATTGAGTCGGATCTCCACGACTCTCCCTTCGAAGACCCGCAGTGCCTCCTGAACCAGGGGATGGCCCCGGATGCCCGCCTGAATCTCGTGGTGATTGGGAAGACGGCCCTCCCCTTCTTCCCCTTTCCCCTTGGTCTGCTCATCGAGGACGGCCCGAATTCGGAACCCCTCTCCGAAGAACTCCTGGCAGGGCCCTTGGAGGCCCTTGGCCTGATCCCCCTCGTTTACCCGATCCACATGAAAGGTGGAGGGAAAGGACACCCTCAGTTCTCCGTCCTCGGAAGCCCCCATAAAACTCCCCTGCTCCAGGACCTTGGCCAGCAGCGGATGCGTCTGCCCGATCCTCTGCAAGAAATGTTTCCAATCTTCCTCCGTGGGCTGGCGCCTTCGCGCCCTTTGCTCTGGACTCGTTGCAGGAAGCTCCTTCCCCCTATCCTCCTCTCTCTCACCCTCAACCAGGTCCTCCAAGCGCGACAGCACCCCCTCGATCTCCTCGGTACGATCCAGGAAGGCCATCTTCACCAAGAGCATCTCCAAGATGTGACGGGGATAGTGAGAGGAGCGGATCTGCGCCTCTGCTCCCAGCAGCATCTCGAACCAGAGTTGAAGGTCCTCTTCCGGGATCTCCCGGGCTTGTCTTTCCAATTCCATCCGCTCATGATCGGGCAAATGGAGGAGGTCTTCGGCCTCGGGGACCGTACGGGCCACCAGGAGGTTTCTCAGATGGTCCACCAATTGTTGGTAGAAATAGGGAAGTGAATGACCGCGCTCGTAAAGTTCCTCCACGACCTTGAGGCATTCCCGGGCGTCCCTCTGGATCAGGGCCCTGGAGACCCTGAAGAGCCAACCGCGTTCGATCAATCCCACAGCCTCCCGGACCGCTTCGGCGGTCACCTCCGAACCCGAGTACGCGATCACCTGATCCAGCAGACTCTGAGCATCCCGAAGACTCCCCTCGGCCTCCCTCGCAAGGAGGGCCAAGGCCTCTCCTTGTGCCTGGATCCCCTCCAAGGCGCAGATGGTCTCCAACTGCGCGACAATGGCCCGTATGGGGAGGCGGCGGAAGTCGAAGCGTTGGCATCGGGAAAGGATGGTCGCGGGGATCTTGTGGGGCTCGGTGGTGGCGAAGATAAAGACCACATGGGAAGGCGGTTCCTCCAAGGTCTTAAGGAGGGCGTTGAACGCCGGATTGGAGAGCATATGGACTTCGTCGATGATGTAGATGCGGAACCTCCCCTTGCTGGGCCGGTAGCGGATTCCCTCTCTAAGGTCGCGCACGTGATCCACGCCCCTATTGGAGGCCCCGTCGATTTCCTGGACGTCCAGGGAAATCCCCTCGGTGATCTCCCTGCAGGAGTCGCACACACCACATGGCAACGGTGTGGGGCCATTCACACAGTTGAGTGCCTTGGCCAGAATGCGGGCCACGGACGTCTTTCCGACGCCTCGAGGACCGCTGAAGAGGAAGGCGTGGGCCACTCGATTCGACCGGATCGCATTCTGAAGTGTGCGGGTGACGTGCTCCTGACCGATGACCTCCTCGAAGAGCTGAGGACGCCATCGCCTTGCCAGAACCATGTAGGCCATGGATCAGCCCCCAAGAGCCGCAAGATGCCGCGACCGCATCAACGAGAGGGAACTTCGCCTATAGCCCATTTTACCCCCGCCTGGGTCAACGGCCACCAAACCAGCGCCAAGGCGAGCCCGGCACCGCCCGTAATTCCCTTACAAAACACGGGCGGGCAGGGGTGATAGCCAGGCCACCCTGCAGCACACGAAGGAGTTACTACCGCTGCTTCCTTCCGGACCTGACGGGGTTCGTAACCCTTCGTCGCACAGGACCCGGCTATCACCCCTGCCCGCCCGGTCGGGGGGATAGACCAACGAAAACAGAAACAGGAATGGCGGAGAGAGAGGGATTCGAACCCTCGGTACGCCTTTTGGGCGTACACACGATTTCCAATCGTGCCCCTTCAGCCAGCTCGGGCATCTCTCCGTAACGACCACCCCCGGTCTTGCTCCATGGCGGAGAGAGAGGGATTTGAACCCCCGGTCCGCCTCTCGGCGGACAACTGATTTCGAATCAGCCCCCTTCAGCCAGACTCGGGCATCTCTCCGCGAGGCTCTCTCTTCGACGCAAACGGCGAAAAAATTCCTGGATCAAACGCCGACAGTCCTCTTCCATCACCCCGGTAGAGACCTCCAGCCGGTGGTTAAGGAGGCCGTCCTCATGAACTCGATAAAGGGAACCCATGGCGCCGCCCTTGGGATCCGCACAACCGTAGACGACCCGGGCCACCCTGGCTAGGTGGAGTGCTCCTGCACACATAAGGCAAGGCTCCACCGTGACATAGACGGCAGCCCCTGTCAATCGATAGGTCCCTATCTGCTGGGCGGCCTCCCGGACAGCAAGGATCTCTGCGTGAGCCGTGGGATCCCCGAGGGCCTCACAACGATTATGGGCACGCCCAATGACCACCCCATCTTTCACCACCACCGCCCCGACAGGAACCTCTCCCTCGTGAAAAGCGGCCCGAGCAAGCCTCAAGGCCTCCTGCATGTAGACGTTATCCAGCCCCACACCCCTGAAATGATTGGCGCGCCCAGAGGGATTCGAACCCCCGACCTGCGGATTCGTAGTCCGTCGCTCTGTCCAGCTGAGCTATGGGCGCGCTAGTCGAGTTTTCGGCCTGTCCAAAGCAGCTTCATTTTCCCATCTTAGGATACCCCCTCCGGCAAGTCAAGGCTCATCCTGGAGCGGGTCCTGAAACTCGGCCGGCGGGATCGCAGCCTCTCTCTGAGGAACCCCTGGACGCGGTCCTCTTCCAGGGCCCGGCACAGATCCCGGACCTCCATGGGCAGGCCCCTTTCCTCGATCTCCTCGAGCCATTGGGCTTCCAGCCCTCTCAGGGAGGCCCCGAAACGGGCCTCGCAAATGCGCGCAAGGGTAATCCTTCGTCCCCCCCGGCTCCAGGCCAAGGCCCGCATGAGCCGCTCAAGACCGAACCGGGCCGCCAGAAAACCCACAAAGGACCCACTTTCCACATAGGCGAGGATGTTCGTCTCCCAAGGACCGCTCCTCCATTCTCTTCCCTCCCACTGAGATAACGCTATGTATCGGCGGGAACATCGGATCGCTTCCATCCAGGCTTTCAAAGAGAATCCATACGTGGGATGGGTGAAAAGGGTACCCCAGCGTTCCTCCATAAGCACGGCCAATCCCTCTCGAAGGACCGGGTGCGGGGAGTCCGCCAGGATGTGGGTGGTTTCGTGTACCAAAGGGGCCTCCACTCCGTCGATGGGCCGCATAAAGTAGAGGTCGATGGCACGGTTATGATGGGGCAAGGTTGTACTTATCCCTCTGCCGGGCCTCAAGTACACGGGGATGGGCTCCTCGGGGGAGATACCGAGATCGGCAGTCAGGTCTTGGCAACGGCTCTCGGCCACCGCAGCATACCTCTCCACCTCCCAGGCAGCAAAGTCCTTCTCCTCGTAGAGGAACCGATAACATGTCCCCTCCAACTCCTCCATCCCCCAACCAACGGGGATCCCAAGGCACAGAAGCCCCACTATCATCCCTAGGGCCGTCCACTTCATGCGCCCTCCTCCCTGCCCCCTGCGGACGGGTCTTCTGGATCTCCCCCCCTGGCTTCGGCAAAGAGCCTCCACACCCTCAGGACTCCTCCTTCCAGTCTCTCGCGATGATAGGGGCCTCGTTTGGCGAAGACCCGAAGCATGGGGAGGTTATCTTGGAAAAGGTAGCCGCAGACGCCGCGAAATCCCATCCGCTTGGCGTAATCCTCTAGACAATCCTGAAGGATCCCCCCGAGCCCAAGACCCTGATATTGGTCGTGGATAGTGTAGGCCACCTCCACCAGCCCTGGATGCTCCTTGTCCACCGCATATCTCCCTACACCTACAATGCGTTCCATGCCAATCTCGCCGATGGTGGCCACAAATGCCATCTGATCCTTGTAATCCACGTTCACCATGCGCTGTGCAGTGGGATGGGCGAGGGCCTTTTTGGGCCGGAAGTAGCGGCGGTAGATGGTCTCGTCGGAATGGGAATAGAAGAAGTCCTGGAGGAGGGGTTCGTCAGTGGGTTTGATGGGACGGATGGTCACCCAGGTACCGTCCTTGAGGACGGCACGCCTCTCCTCCTCTTCCGGGTAGGTGTAGATCTCCGCATCCACCAGGATCTGGTCCGGATAGACGTAGGCCCGCTTCTTGGCCTCCTCGAGCAGCTCTCTGCGGAATCGGGGATGGGCGATGCTGATGAGCGCCATGGCACGTTCTCGAATGGACTTTCCTTGCAGGTAGGCGATGCCGTATTCCGTGACCACATAGTGCACATCCCCTCTTGTGGCCACCACACCTGCTCCCTCCTGAAGATGAGGCCGTATGCGCGACCTTCGCCCATCCCGGGTGGTAGAAGGCAGCACAATGATGGATCTCCCCTCAGGGGACATTGCAGCACCCCGGATGAAGTCCAGACGTCCCCCTATGCCGCTGTAAAAATGGTACCCCTTGGATTCCGAACAGACCTGTCCACTCAAATCCACCTCAAGGGCCGCTCCGATGGAGACCATCTGCCGGTTCCTGGCTATGACACCGGGATTGTAGACATAGTCTGCGGGATAGAAGATGACACGAGGATTGTCGCGGACGTAGTCGTATACCCTCTGGGTTCCGATGCAAAAGCTGCATATCACCTTTCCGGGATGGTACCCCTTGCGGGCCCCCGTGATCACCCCGGTCTCGATGAGGTCGATGAACCCGTCGGAAAAGACCTCCGTGTGGACACCGAGGTCCTCCCTATCCTCAAGGAATTGCAACACGGCGTAGGGGATGTGCCCGAATCCGATATGGAGAGTATCCCCGTCCCGAATGAGTTTGGCGGCGTTTCGGGCGATACGCAGGCCCACTTCGTCCGGTTCGGGATACTGGAATTCGGTCAGAGGTTGATCATGCTCCACAAGACAGGTGACGTCGCTGACGTGGATGAAGGTATCGCCGAGTGTTCGAGGCATGAATCTATTGACTTGAGCGATTACCACTTTGGCCGTCTCCACGGCCGCCCGCACGATGTCCACGGAGATCCCCAGGCTGAGAAACCCGTGGGCATCAGGAGGAGACGTCTGGATGAGGGCCACGTCCACCTGAATGACCCCCCGCCGGAACAGCCGAGGGATCTCCGAGATGAACACCGGGGTATAGTCCGCACGGGCCTGATTGATGGCATCCCTCGTGTTGGGTCCGACGAAAAAGGCATTGTGGCGAAATCGCGTGTCAAAGCGTTTCTCCGTGTACGGAGCCCTCCCCAGGGTAATGAAGTGCAGGATCTGGACATCATGAAGCCGATCGGCCGCATCGATCAGCGCCTGCACGAGGCATTGGGGCTCGGCGCATGCCGTCCCAAGGAAGACCTTGGACCCACGCTTGACCCTCTCCAGTGCCCGACTCAAGGAGACCCTCCGTTTCTCGTAGGTCCTCCTCCAGGAGCCCTCCCTCCGCTCCTTATTGGTCCTGTCCCGAAGATCCCCCCCGACCATAGGCTTCCTCCCTCAGAACTTGGTCATCTTGTGCCTCATTGTAGAAAAGCCCGGAAAGAAGTAAAGGATCCGTGAATCGGACCCAAAGGGCTCCCTCGCATGGACCGACCCACGGCGAAAGCGCGGCACCACCACAAGACCCTCTTCGAGCAACGGGCACCCGGAGTGCCAAAGGAGTTGGGGGACGGAAGCTGAACGCGAAGAAGAAATCCGCTTCCTTCCTCTTTACAGACTGCCTATTTTTTCTGTATGTTAGGCTCTAACCCCAAGGAGAAACCCAAGACAAGGAGATCGTCTTGACGACACCTCATCTTGTGGCACGGTCTGGCCTGTTTCAGGGATCTTCCTATGAGATCACAACGCCCTTTACCTTGGGCCGACACCNCTCCAACTCCCTCCATCTGACGGACCATAAGGTCTCCAGGTTCCACGCTGCCATCGAGCGGACCCCCGAGGGCCTCGTCCTTCGCGACCTCGACAGCCGAAATGGGACCTGGGTCAATGGAAAGCGGATACAAAAGGCCCTCCTTAGGCCTGGCGACGAGATCCGGATCGGGGGGATTCGCCTCGTCTTTGAGGAGTCTCCCTCCCAGGAGTCCCTTGACCCCACCCAACAAGAGACCCCCACGGAGGCCTTGGTCCGCTTCCGTATGCCCGTGGACCCTCACGGCCGCCTCCTGGAGCCCGTTCCCATGGAATGGATCCCCGAAAGTGCCCAAAAGGAAGTGCGGCGCCTTCAGTTGCTATATCGAACCAACATGCTTTTGGGCACCCAAATGGAGCTGGAGGGCATCTTCAAGCGCCTCCTGGAGCAGGTCTTCCGGGTATTACCCGCTCATCGGGGAGTCGTCTACCTGGTGGATCCTAAGAGTCGGACCTTGAAGCAAGTATACGCCCGGCTGCGGGAGGGGATCAAAGAACGGCCCGCGGAGATCATGGCCAGCCAGACTATACTCCACGAGGTCATGCGGGACCGGTGCGGCCTGCTCATCCAGGACACCTTTGCCGATGAACGCTTCAGCTTGGTCGACAGCATCGTCGAGCAGGATATCCGTTCTGCCCTCTGCGTGCCCCTCCTCCACCAGGGAGAACCACTGGGAGTCATCTACCTGGATGCTCTGGGAAGCACTTCCATCTTCTCCGAAGACGACCTCCAGCTCCTCAATGCCATGGCCGTGCCCGCCGCTCTCCACCTCCGTAACCTTCAGGTCATGGAGGAGGTGGCCCGCTCCTATCTGGATACGATCCAGGTCCTTGCCAATGCCATCGAGGCCAGAGACCATTACACGGTGGGGCACACCTGGCGGGTCACCCGCATCGCCCTGAGTATGGCCTGCGAGATGGGATGGGACCCTAAGAGACTACGGCAAGTGGAGATGGGAGGGATTCTCCACGATATCGGAAAGATCGCGGTGGAGGACCGAATCCTTCGAAAGACCTCCCGATTGACCGCCGAAGAATACCAGAAGATGCGTCTGCATCCCGAGCACGGAGCCCGGATACTGAAGGACGTGGAGTTCCTGAAATCGGTCATCGCGTATGTGCTCTTCCACCAAGAACGCTGGGATGGGGGCGGGTATCCCTTCCAACTGAAGGGAGACGAGATTCCCATAGAGGGGAGACTCCTTTCTGTGCCCGACGCCTTCGACGCCATGACCAGCCAAAGGCCCTATCGAAGGCGCCTCTCCCCAGAGGAGGCCGTGGAGGAGATCGTGCGCAACCGAGGCAAGCAGTTCGACCCTCAGATGGTGGAGGTCTTTCTCGAGGTCTGGAAGCGAGGGGAGATCTCCTCGGTCATCCAATATGCACGCACCACAGAGCAGAAAATCCCCTGCCCTTTCTGCAGCACCCTTCTCCCCATGGAGGGCCCGCCCAAAGAGGGGCTTGTGATCGAATGCCCGGTCTGCGGAAAACACTGCCTGCTGGAGAAAAAGGGAGGCTTTTGGAAGAGCTCGCTGGCTTAAAGGAGGGTCTCTATGGCCTGATGTGGAGGCCGCTCGGGAAGGCAGGACCTACCCCCCCAGCCAGCTGAGGATCCACGAGGGGTTGATCTCCCCTCCAGCCCCCCCAAGAAAAGAGGGGGTCAAATCCTATGCTTCAAGGACAACAGCAGCTCCTTGAGCTCCTCGTAACTCCCCCCCATCTCCACGGCCTGGGAAGGCCTCTGGTCTAAGCCCTCTATGCTCGGGGGCAAGGGAGGCTCCACGCCTAACTCCCTCAGGACCTCGGGGAATTTGGCCGGGTGCGCGGTCTCGGTGGCCACCGCCAGTGTTTCCTCCATTCGTCGCCCGAGGAAGCGCTTCAGGGCCGCCCAAGCCACGGCACCGTGGGGCTCCAGAATGACTCCGTAGCGCTCATACGCCTCCTGGATGGTGAGACGGGTGAGGTGATCGGAGATGGAGATGCCCACGGCCTCCTTCCTCAGCTTCTCCAAATCGGGCATCCGATGGACCGTGCCCTGACGATCCACTTTGCCACTATAGAGGTGGAAAAGCCTCCTGAGGTTGCTGGGGTTGCCTACGTTCATGGCGTTGGACAAACAGGCCCTCGAAGGCCGGATGGGACGGTAAATCCCCGTCTCGAGGAAGGCGGGGAATTCATCGTTCTCATTGGTGGCCACGATGATCTTCTCCACTGGCTTTCCCATCCGCATGGCCAGAAAGTCGGCCGTTACATTGCCGAAGTTGCCCGATGCCACGGAGTCCACAATGGTCTCGCCCCGCTCTTCGGCAAGGGCCACATAGGCATAGAGGTGGTACCCGACCTGGGGCATCAGGCGTCCCCAGTTGATGGAATTGGCCGAGGTAAGGTTCAATCCCCTCAGGTCCTCGTCCTGAAAGGCCCGCATTGCCATGGCTTGAAGTCGATCGAACTTGGCCCGCGCTGCCACGGCAATGACGTTCCCTCCCAGGGTGTTCATCTGTTTGGCCTGGCGCAAGCTCACCTCATCCCGAGGATAGAGGACGACCACGGTAAACCCCTCCATGCCATGAAAGGCGTTGGCGATGGCGCTGCCCGTATCCCCCGATGTGGCCACCAGGATCACCCTAGGGCCGTCCTCCTCGGCGGCAAAATACCTCATGGCACGGGCCATGAACCGCGCCGCGAAGTCCTTGAAGGAGGCTGTCGGTCCCTGATCCAGGCGGATCAGATGGCATCGTCCCACGACCCGCTCCAGGGGAACGGGGAAGTTATAGGTCTCCTGCGTCAATTGCCAGAGGTCTTTCTCCGGGATCTCCCCCCCGAGGAAGGCCCGGATGGCATGGAAGGCCACCTCAGCGTAGGGCCGCCCCCGGAGTCCCCAGATCTCCTGGAGAGACAGGCGAGGGATGCGTGTGGGCATATAAAGACCTCCATCCGGAGGCTGCCCCTGGAAAAGGGCCTCACGAAACGTCACTACCGGGGACCTGCCGTTTGTACTGTAGTAGCGAATAGGTTCCATCTCCACGTTCCCTTCCAACGATGGTCTCTCCTCAGATCGCCAAGGAAGCCCGCGGATTCGCTCCGCCGCGACGGAGGAACGCACTCAAGATCTCTCCCTATTTCGTGCTGCGTGGGCCACTGGCTTTCTCCAAACTGCCCTGTGATGAACCCCTATCCATGTGGGGTCCACGCAGGACCTCGTAGGTCTGAACGAGGTTCGGCATCCCCTGGATGCGCACGGGCTGAAGTCTTCGGAGGGAGATCCCTTTGGGGAGTCGGAGTCGGACCGGTTCGCTCAGTAGGATCTGTCCCCCCCGGGCTCTATCGCAGAGTCGCTTGGCCACATTGACCTCCTGCCCGATGGCCGTGTAGTCGAATCGGCGTTCGGATCCCACGTTGCCCACGAAGAGGTCACCGCACGAGATCCCCACCCCCAAGGAAAGCTCGCCGAAGCGGGGGTCTTTGGGCTTCCACTCCCTGAGGATCCCCTCGAAGGCATCCACCATGGCCTGAGCCGCATTCACGGCGCGAAGTTCGGGGTCCTTCACTTCTAACGGGGCCCCAAAGAGGGCCATCACCGAATCCCCGATAAATTTGTCCAGCGTCCCTTGGTGGGCGAAGAGGATATCGGACATGCGGGTGAAGACTTGGTTGAGAAAACCCCGGGTCCTCTCCGGACCCGCCTCCTGGACCACTTTGGTAAAGCCCCGGATATCCGCGAACAGGACAGTGACCCTCCTCATCTCTCCCACGGTCATCCACCCCTCGGGGTTCCTCATCAGGATGTCTACCACTTGAGGCGAGACGTAACCCTCCAGGATGGATCGCAATCGAGCCTTCCCGCGGGTCTCCCGAAACAGGGCGGCGTTACGAATGGCCACCGAGGCATGGTTGGCATAGATCAGCAAGAGCCGAAGCTCATTGTCTGTAAACTGGCGATCCGAATCCAGCAGATTGACGTTGAGCACCCCCAATGTCTTTCCCCTCACCCGCAGGGGGACACAGGCCGCCGAAGCGATGCTGCGTTCTTTCTGAATCAGGCCCGGGAAGTCATTGGGACCCAGTCGTCCGTGGAGGAGTCGAGGCTTCCCATGCTGAGCCACCCAACCCGCCACCCCTTCCCCGAGCCGAACCCTGGCCCGTGCCATGGCCTCCACCTCTCTCCCGTACACGGCCACTGTCTTCAGGACCGTCCGACTCCGGTCGAGGAGCATCAAGGAGGATTGGTCCGCACGGAGGACGGTTACCGCCTCCCTCACGATCATCCGCAGAAGGGCCGACAAATCCATCTGGGCGTTGATGGAGGCCGTCACCCGGAAGAGGCTCCTCAGGCCCTCCAGATCGAGGAACATCTCCCGGATCTCCTCTCGTGTGAGCAAAAGCCGGCGGCGGAGCCTGCGCGTCTCCCGGTTCGATAAGACCAAGTAGAGACAGAGGAGGAGGATGAGGACGACTAGCCCCAGGTAGTAGAGCCCTGAACCCCACTCGGACTCCAACGTAAAGGGCCGTCCGCCCAAGATCCATTCCGACAAGGGCGTAAGGAGGATGCCCAAGGTGAGCCAAAGGATGGTCACGATGGCCAAAAGCCACAGATGCCACTCCCGGCGCTCCAACTGCTGCCAAGGCGAGCGTCCCCTCTGGTGGGAGATCCCTGGATCCGTGGATGAAGATGAGGGGACCAGATCATTCATGGAACCCGTCCATGCTCGAATCGTCTCATCCCACAGCCCGAGGCCTCCCGGCACGACCTTATGGGGGAGGTCTCGTTGATCCTCTCCATGCGAATCTTCTCTGCCCGCTTATGTGAGAAGGCGGAAGCCGTGAGGCCCGCCGCTCCTCGAAGATCCCCTTCTTACAGACCATGGAGGGGAAAGAGGGTCCGACGGATGCACTGGAGAGTGGACTCAAGGGCCGCCTCGGCGTATTCTCGCCGGAGGCAGGGGAAGGGGACTTCATCCCGGAGTTTGGATCGTCCATATCCCATCTGCCTGAGCCTTTTTATTACTTGCTCGGGCAGCTCGTCCTGCGGGTTGCACCCGATCATCACCCCCCAGGCCAGAGTCCAGGCGCGGGCGACGTTGAGGAGTTCGTAACCGCCCCCTCCCAAGGCGACCCATCGAGGGAAGAGGCGTTTCATCCGCTCCACCACGCGGACGAACCCCTGCGTCGTAAGGTCCAATGAGGCCAGGGGGTCCCCCTGAAAGGTATCCACGCCCAACTGGGTCACCGCCACATCCGGTTGGAACATCTCGACGAGGGGGACCACCACTTCATCGAAGGCCCGCAAATAGAGCCAATCATCCGTCCCCGGCCAAAGGGGCACATTGACCGAATAGCCAAGCCCTGCCCCGCGACCCATCTCCTCCACGAAGCCCGTGCCGGGGAAGAGGGTGCGGCCGTCTTGATGAAGGGAGATGGTCAATACGCGATCTGTCTCGTAAAAGGCCCATTGCACGCCATCGCCATGGTGGACGTCGATATCCACATAGACCACCCGAAGGCCCCGCCGGAGGAGCTCCTGAATGACCAGGACGGGGTCATTGACATAGCAGAACCCCGATGCCCGCGAGGGCCGGGCATGGTGTAGACCCCCTCCTATACTGAAGGCAATGTCCACCTGTCCCTCTGCCACGGCACGGGCTGCCTCCAGAGAGGCCCCTGTTACGAGACAGGACCAATCATAGAGGCCAGGAAAGACGGGGTTGTCGCCCGGGCCGATTCCATAATCCTCCATCCCTGGAAAGGGAACCCCCTCGTTGGCCCTGCGGAGGACCCTCACGTAGTCCTCCGTGTGAAAGGAAAGGAGTTCCTCCGTCTCCGCCCGATGGACATCCAGCAGGAGATGTCGGGCCTCGTCCAGCAGCCCGTAAGCCTCCATCAGGTCTCGGGCCAGACCCAACCGCTCCGTCTTCAAGGGATGGTTGGGCCCGTAGTGATAGCTCAACATCTCATCCGAGAAGACGAAGGCCTGTCTCATCCTCCCCCTCTCTGTGGGGGCTTTTACCATGGGCCCAATATGGGTGTCAACGTCGATGGAGAGTCGTCCACCGCCCCCTTGACTCGCGGAGCGTCTGATCCATCAAAGGGACATCAGATACTCATGAATGGCATCGGCCGCTTTGCGGCCCGCCCCCATGGCCAGGATGACGGTAGCCGATCCGGTGACGATATCCCCTCCGGCCCAGATCCCCTCCCTTGACGTCTTTCCGGTCTCATCGGTAACGATGTACCCCCATCGATTGGTGTCGAGGCCGGGGGTTGTGGAGGGGACCAGGGGATTGGCCCGGGTTCCGATGGCCACGATCACCATGTCGGTCTCCAGGACGAATTCGGACCCCTCAATGGGTTTGGGCCTCCGTCGACCCGACTCGTCGGGCTCTCCTAGCTCCATCCGGACACACTCCATGGCCCGCACCCATCCCCGTTCATCGCCGATGAATCGGACGGGATTGGTCAACAACTCGAAGATGATCCCTTCCTCCTCGGCGTGATGGATCTCCTCGGCCCTGGCCGGCATCTCCTGCCTGGATCTCCGATAGACGATGCGGACGGTGTCTGCCCCAAGGCGCAGGGCCGTACGAGCGGCGTCCATGGCCACATTGCCCGCGCCCAACACCACCACGTTTCGCCCCGCGGCGATGGGAGTGTCGTAATCGGGGAAAAGGTAGGCCTTCATGAGATTGGAGCGTGTGAGATACTCATTGGCCGAATAGATCCCGCAGAGGTTCTCCCCCGGGATATTCATGAAGGCCGGGAATCCTGCCCCCACCCCGAGGAATATGGCGTGGAACCCCTCCTCTTCCAGCAGCTCGTCCACGGTCACCGTTTTGCCCACCACCACGTTGACCTCGATCTTCACACCCAAGCGTCTCAGGTAGTCGACCTCCGCCCGAACGATCTCCTTGGGGAGACGGAACTCGGGAATCCCGTAGACCAGGACTCCGCCTGGTTCGTGAAGGGCCTCGAAGATAGTCACCTTATGGCCCTTTCGGATCAGATCCCCCGCCACGGTAAGACCTGCTGGCCCCGATCCCACCACAGCCACCCGCCTTCCCGTGGGGGGGGCCATCTCCGGCATCTCGAACTTGCCGTGCTTTCGGTCGTAGTCGGCTACAAAACGCTCCAGTCTGCCGATGGCCACGGGATCCCACTTCCGGCCAAGAATGCATCCCTTCTCGCATTGATCCTCTTGGGGACAGACCCTCCCGCAGACAGCGGGCAACGCATTCTTCTCCCGAATCTTGGCCGCGGCCTTGAAGAACTCCTTCTCTGTCACCAGTCGGATAAATCCGGGGATATCCACCTCAACAGGGCAAGCCGGCACACAACCCGGCTTCTTGCACTGAAGGCAGCGCTCGGCCTCCAGGACCGCCTGCTCCACCGAGTAACCCAGAGGTACCTCATCGAAGTTTCTACGTCGGACCGCAGGGTCCTGCTCCGGCATGGGTTGTCTAGGGATCTTGGCCTTTTTGGCCTTCTGAGCTCTATCCTTCCTCTCGGTCATGCCGATCTTCCTCCCTGCTGCTGTTTGAACCGCTCGTAGGACTCTCGCTCCTGGGGCTGATACATCATNAGACGCTTCATCAGCTCGTCGAAATCGACCTGGTGGCCGTCGAAGTCCGGGCCGTGTACACAGCAAAACTTGGTCTCTTCGCCGACCTTCACTCGGCAGGCACCACACATCCCCGTGCCGTCCACCATGATCGGGTTCAAGCTGACCATGGTTTTGACTCCAAAGGGTTTGGTCGTCTGGCACAGAAACCTCATCATGGGCACAGGGCCGATCCCCATGACGAGTCCGACATCGCCACGCTGTTCTAGCTGCTGTTTGAGAACATCGGTGACAAAGCCATGATGGCCGTAACTGCCATCGTCGGTGGTCACGTAGAGGCTGTGACACACGGCTCTCATCTCCTCCTCCAGGATGAGGAGGTCTTTGGTCCTGGCCCCGATGATCCCGATGACGTGGTTGCCGGCCTCATAGAAGGCCCGGGTGATGGGGTAGATCACGGCCACCCCGAGCCCCCCTCCCACGCAGATCACAGTCCCCAACTTCTCGATGTGACTGGGAACCCCCAAGGGACCGATCACGTCCTGGATCACGTCCCCCACGTTCATGGTCGACAGAAGGGCCGTGGTCTTGCCCACCACTTGGAAGAAGAGACGGATCCATCCCTCTTCGGGATGGGCCTCGGCCACAGTCAAAGGGATCCGCTCCCCCTTCTCGTTGGCTCGCAGGATGACGAACTGCCCCGGAAGGGTCTTCCTGGCGATCCTCGGGGCCTCCACACGGAACATCACGACCGTTCCCTCCGCCAATTTGCGCTTCTCCAGGATCCTGAACACCTCACCACCTCCTTTTGGAACCATAGTCAATCCCCCGCCAAACAGGCGATCCCAGAAGATGAAAAGGCCTTTCATCGTAAAGAGAATCTTCCGCCGAAAGGCCAATCTCTCTTTGGTCCTTATGCATTGAAAGTAAAAATTGTAATCCCCTCGATTCCTCTTGTCCAGACGACGCAGCCTTGACAAGGCTGGTTTCACTCCCTAGACTCGAGCACGGTCCTTGAGGAGGATTCCGGGGGGAGATATGAGCGATTTGGCCCACTTCGATTCCAAAGGCCGGGCGCAGATGATCGACGTCAGTGGGAAATCTCCGACTCGGCGCTTGGCCGTTGCCAGCGGACTCGTCCGCATGCAGGCAAAGACCCTCCAGGCCATCTTGGAGCACCGGATCAAAAAGGGCGATGTCCTCTCCGTGGCGCAACTTGCGGGGATCCAAGGAGCCAAGGCCACGGCCCAGCTCATTCCCCTCTGCCATCCCTTGAGTCTCACCTCGATCAAGGTCCACATCGAGCCCGACACCGCTTTGCCTGGAGTGCGGATCCAGGCCCGAGTGGAGGCCATGGACCGAACGGGAGTGGAGATGGAGGCACTGACAGCGGTTAGCATTGCCGCCTTGACCATCTATGATATGTGCAAGTCCATCGACCGGTCCCTGACGCTTTCCGAGATCCGACTGGAGTTCAAGACCGGAGGAAAGAGCGGAACCTATCAAAGGGGCTCCATACCATCCTCCCCCCAAGAGAATCCCTCTCCCTGAAGGTGTCTTTCCCCCCTCAATTTGGAGGCGGCGGGCGGATCCATTCCACCCTTTGAATATGGGCTGGCCTCTCGTTGAGCTTCCCATCCCTTCATGGTATCTTCAAAAAAGATCGCTTATTTACTTCGCGGATCTCGGATTGTCTCCATGGAGATGGAATCTTTCGAAGTCATCGTCATCGGGGCGGGACATGCCGGCTGCGAGGCCGCTTTGGCCGCGGCCCGAAAAGGACATCGGACTTTGCTTCTGACCATTAACGTGGATCATATCGCCTGGATGTCCTGCAATCCTGCCATCGGAGGGCTCGCCAAAGGTCACCTGGTGAGAGAGATCGACGCCTTGGGCGGCGAAATGGCCAAAAACATAGATGCCACTGGGATCCAGTTCCGCCGCCTCAACAGGAAGAAGGGGCCCGCTGTCTGGTCTTCCCGGGCTCAGGCGGATATGTATCGGTACGCACGAAGGATGCGCAGCATAGTGGAGACTCAGCCCCACCTCACTGTACGTCAGGCCATGGTGGAACGGATCTTGGTCCGGGGCCATCGGGTCACGGGTGTGGAGACCTCCTTGGGGGAGGTCATCCGCGCCCCCGCCGTCATCGTCACTACGGGGACCTTCCTTCGGGGCCTCATCCACATAGGCCTTCAAACCTTTCCGGCAGGCCGGATGGGGGACCTCCCTTCAGAGGGCCTGTCCCGGTGCCTTCGGTCCATGGGATTCCGCATGGGACGCCTCAAGACCGGCACTACACCCCGACTCGACGGCAAGACCATCGATTTCCAGCGACTGGAGGCCCAGTGGGGGGATGACCCCCCTGTGCCCTTCTCCTTCTCTACACGGAGGATTCCCCTTCCTCAGGTGCCGTGCCATATTACCCACACTACCCCCGAAACCCATGAGATCATTCGGAATTCTCTGGACCGCTCTCCCCTTTACAGCGGCCGGATCGAGGGGACGGGGGCCCGGTACTGCCCCTCGGTGGAGGACAAGGTAGTCAAGTTCCCTGACCGACAGCGCCATCAGATCTTCCTGGAGCCCGAGGGGCTGGACACTCGGGAAATCTATCCCAACGGGATCTCCACCAGTCTCCCTTACGATGTCCAGGTCCGCATGATCCACTCTATCCCGGGCCTAGAGCGAGCGGAGATCGTCAGACCGGGCTACGCCATCGAGTACGACTTCGTGGACCCCACCCACCTCCTCCCCACCTTGGAGGCCAAGGACGTGGAGGGGCTCTATCTCGCCGGTCAGATCAACGGGACGTCCGGATATGAAGAGGCCGCGGCTCAAGGCCTCATCGCGGGGATCAACGCCGCCCTCAAACTGGAAGGATGTGAGCCCTTGATTCTGGACCGGTCCGATGCCTATATCGGGGTGCTCATCGACGATCTGATCACCCGAGGGACCAACGAACCCTACCGCATGTTCACCTCCCGAGCCGAATACCGCCTGTGGCTGAGAGAGGACAATGCGGATCTGCGCCTGAGGGATAAGGGCTTCAATGTGGGACTGGTCTCTAGCGAGCAATACGAGGCCTTCTTGAAGAAACGGGAGGCCATCGAGGCCGAGCTGGAGAGGCTGGACAGCACCAAGGTGAAGCCCAGCCAAGAGGCGAACCATATCCTCGAGGCCAAGGGCTCCAGGCCCATCCAGGAAGGGCATTCCCTCAGGGCTCTGCTCCGCCGTCCCGAACTCCACTATGAGGATTTGGCCCCCCTGGATCCAGAGCGTCCCGATCTGCCCCCCGACGTCCAGGAGGAGGTGGAAATCCTCATCAAATACGACGGCTATCTACAGCGCCAACAAAGGGAGATCGAGCGGTTCAAGGCCATGGAGAGGGAAAAAATCCCCTCCGACCTAGACTACCATCGGGTCCACGGCCTCTCCCACGAGGTCCGTGAGAAGCTTTCCCGAATCCGGCCCATCAGCCTTGGACAGGCCTCCCGCATCTCGGGAGTGACACCTGCGGCCATAGCGGCTCTCCTGGTCTACCTAAAGAAAAGACGGTCCCTCTCCAGCGAGGCGACAAATCCGCAGTAAGTTTTCCCCTCCCCATCCCCCACATGCGATCCTAGGAAACCCTCCAGTTCGACCTTGCGGCCTCAAGCACAATCCTCCTCGTCCTAGGACCGCCACCCTTTGATATACACCGCGATCCCTCTTGGAAAGAAGAGGCCCACGGCGATTAAGAACCCCCCCAGCCAAGCCGGGTACCCTCCCTCCCCGAGCAGCCCCAGCCATTCCCGGGCCCCCACATAGAGGATGGCACCCACAAGAGGCCCATAAGGGGTCGCGACTCCNCCGAGAAGGGCACAGACCACAGGTGCCATGGCAGCCGTCAGGCCGAATGTGGACTCGGGACTCAGATAACCCATGACAAAGGGATAGACCCCTCCGGCCATGGAGGCCATAAAACTCCCCAGGACCAGCGCGCCGAAACGCACCGCGGCTCCGTCTATACCCATCACCGCCGCCCCCAAAGGCTCATGGGCTACGGCTCGAAGGGCACGGCCGAATCGCGAGTCTGGAAGGACATGGTGGATCCAAAAGGCAGCCATGAAGATCATCAGGGCCCATCGGTAGGGACCCTCCATCCCTTGAGGGAGAGGGATGGAAAGCCCTGCCGATCCCCCGGTCAAGGGCTCCAGGTTTCGAGCCAGCGCGCCACCCATCAGAACCAGGCTCAGGGAGCTCAGGGCAAAAGGGACTCCCCGTTGGGGAAGAAGCCAGGGCCCCACCCCCAGGCTCAGGCACGCCCCGCCCAGGCCTGCAGCCAAGGGACAGAGCCACCATGGAAGGCCTCCCAGGTACAGCCCCGCTGCCAAATAGGAGCCCAACCCAAAGAAACACCCGTGTCCCAGATGGAGTTCTCCACCATACCCTCCCAGGATGTTGTAGCTCAAGGCCAGGGAGGACTGGAGCCAGAAGTTCCAGGTTAGAAGGGCCCAGTAAGGTCCCATCCAATCCGCCCCGGCGGCCAAAATCCCTCCTGAGACGAGCAGAACCCCTGCAGCCCCGAAGCTCACGGTTTCCTCCTTATATGGGAGAGAAAGAGGACCAAAGGAAGGAGAAAGTACCAGCTTGCCCCCCCCCAACGATGACCCATTGTCTGACTCACCCACGTCTCCATTACGCCCAACAGCAGCCCCCACCCCATCACCCGCTTGGGCTGGATTCCCTTCGCCAGTACAGCGAGACAGAGGAACCGGATGGTCAACCCCATGGCCTCATGGACGCTCGTCATAAAAAGAAAGGCCACGAAGAACCCTGTCAACCCCGCCATCCCCAACCCCATGCCAAGGGCCCTGCGGGCCGAAGCCTCGGGATCCACCCCCACCACCCACAGAGACCCTTGGCCGGAATCCCAAGCCCGAAGCGCCCGGCCCCAGCGGTTTCTGCTCAGAAAGAGGGACAAGGCTACGGCCGCCCCACCCAGAGCTCCCATAACCGCCATCTTGAGAGGGGGAAGAATCAATCCTCCCACATGGAGAGGAGAAGGGGACCACCTCAATAGTGTGGTGGGAAGACTCCAGAGCCCTCCTCCCGCGGCCTCCAGGACCAAAGCCAACCCCAAAGAGACGAGGAAGAAGCCTCGGCCTTGGTCCCGGCTTCTCAGCCAACGGCCGAGATACGGCAGATGAAGGGCCCATCCAAGCCCTCCCACCCCCAAGGCGGCCAGGGGGACGGCAAGGGCCGGAGGAAGACCCGTCCGACTTACGCCCCAGGCAGAAAGAAGGGGGACGAGGACCACGAAATGGCCGTACGCCAAGTGGACCCAGCCCATGGCTCCCAGGATCACCTGAAGGCCCATGGCCCCGAATCCATAAAGCCCCCCCACAAGGAGACCGTTGAGCAACACCTGGGGATGCGGGACAATCATAGAGTTGGCTTTCCTCCCCCAGCACCCATACTCAAGGAGACGGATGTAGCCACAATGGAGTGTTGCAAGCGAACCGCGGGGAAGAGGCAGATCAGGGAGATGGCCTAGGATAGACGTGGAGGCCCGTTGCCACTTCCGGTGGCCAGATTATTCGATATCGACNGTTCTGGATCTGAGAGGGATAGGTGTTGATGGTGCCCACCCCGTTGGAGCGAAAACGCACCAAACCGCCGAGGGTCTCTACCTTGAGGGCCTTAAGGGTCTTCATGAGAACCGCAGGCTCCACACTTGCCGCCCTCTTCAACGCCGCCTCCACCACCTGGAAGGCCATCATGTAGGCGGGGGCCCATGGATAATCCTCCAGGGGGATCCGCGCATACCGTAGGATACGAAGGAACCTCTCGGGATCCCCTCCTTTCATCCCCGGGGCCCAATAAGACTGGCCCGTCACCCACTCGGCCGCAGGTCCAAGGGCCTTCCGGAAGACCCCCCCATGGTGGATCACATGGAATTCACGGGGATGGAGACCCAACTCCCTGGCCTGGGCCACAAATTGGACGGCAAAGGGGATATTGGCGGAGACAAAGACCACATCGGGGTCCTCTTCCTTGAGCCACAGGATAATGGATGAGAAATCCCGGGTGTCCAGAGGGGCCACACGGTGCCCCTGCACCTGGAGACCCGCCTCCCGGGCAAGGATCTGGGCACCCTCAAAGACGCCTTGGGGATGGAGGGTGTCCTCCACCACGAAGGCCACGCTCTTGGCCTGCCCCTCGGACCGAAGCATATCCCAGTAGCGATGCGTATATCGCGCCGCTTCATCCAGGATGCCGACGATCCAGCGGTAGCCGCGGTTATAGACCTTGGGGGAGTTGGCGCAGATGGCCACAAGGGGCACTCCGTGGGCCTCCGAAGCCGTCGAGGCGGCGAAGGTCAAAGGGCTGGAATAAGGCCCGAGAAGCAGGTGCACGCGGTCCTTCACGATCAGGCGTTCCACCCTCCGCCGAGCTGTGGCCTCCTCGCTCCTGTCGTCATAGATATAGAGTCGCAAGGGACGTCGTTCGGCCCCCACCTGGATCCCTCCCCTGGCGTTGACATCCCGCGCCCAGGAAGAAAGCAGACGCCGAAAGGGGCCTACTTCAGTGGAAAACGGGCCTGTCTCCGAAACCGTGACCCCGATCCGGACCGGCTCCGAGGCCCAACTGTTGGAAAGGACAACAACTCCCATCCACAGGGTGGAAACCCAAAGCAGCCTAGAAAGACACCTCTTTCCGGTCTTCATCTCAAACCTCCCAGGGCCCGAAATATCAAAGGGGCCACCCAGGACGAGCCTGGGTGGCCCCTTTCGGCCTGACATAACCCGCTATTTCCTTATGCCATGTCCTCCTCTCCCTGTCAAGCCCGGAAGGCGCCCGCTCTTATATCTCTTCCCCCGACCCCAGCCGACCCCTGCGAGCCAGACGGACGGGGTCACACAGGACAAAATATCCCCCTTCGGATCGGACGAGACCCTGAGTTCGAAACCATTTGAGCTGCTTGTTGACGCTTTCCCTGGTGGCCCCCACCATGGAGGCCAAGTCTTTCTGGGTAACCTTGACCCCGATACGGATGCCCTCTTCTGTCACATGGCCGAAGGCACGACCAAGCTCGAGGAGCTTTCGGGCAACTCTCGAGCTGACGTCCAAGAAATGGGTCTCGGCCAAGAGGGCATCCGCGCTCCGCAGGCGCTGGGCCAGCACCTGCATCACCTTGATGGCCGCATCGAAGCTCATGCGCAGAAGCTCCAGGAAGTCCTCCCTCCGGAGGCACAGGACCTCTGTCTCCTCCAAGGTCTCCACAGTGGCAGACCGCCGTTTGCCGTCGATCAAAGAGAGCTCCCCCATGATCTCCCCCTCTGAGAGGATGGCGAGGATCATCTCCTCCCCTCGTGGAGAGGGGATGACCACCTTTACACGACCCTTTTGAAGGATATAGAGACTTCCCCCTTCATCCCCCCGATGGAAGATCACCTGCCCTTTGGGATAACGCCTGCGGATCAAAGATGATTCCAGACGTTGGAGATCTTCATCTTTCAACTCTGCAAACAAAGGGCTTCTACGTAATAAGTGACTCAACCCCATAATGTATTGGCTCCTGTCATGCCAGAGAATGTGAACTGTTTCACCATTCTTTGGTGATTTGATTCATAGAAGCCGATCTGGGTTGACGATATGATAGAGCATCTTTCCCCAAGGGAGGACACCCCATGATGTCCAAACCCACCCCCCGCAACGGCCAGTGGGACCCCTATTCGGTCCCTGATCGGATCTCTGAGGATTTCGTCTGGGAGTGCATCCTCTGGCTCCAAGCTTTCTGCAAAGGGGCTCTGAACCTACGACGACTCCGTCGAGTTCTAGGCGATGTGGTGGCCCTCTTCCAGGGGAGATTTCCGGGCTATTTTCCCTGTGACACCCGGTATCATGACTTGGAGCACACCCTCAGGCTGATTCCTCCCTTCGCCCAGATGGCCTGTTCCCTCCTCGAAGACCGCTCCCCCACGGTGGGCCCGGAAGAGGCAGAGTGGGGGCTCACCGCTTGTCTTCTTCACGACTCCGGCTATCTCCGCCAACGGAACGACCCAACCGGAACGGGTGCCAAGTATACGTTTCGCCACATCGAACGAAGCGTCTCCTTCTCCATGCACTATCTACCCCGCATTGGCTACCCTGCCCGAGCCATAGAGGGAGTGGCCTCCATGGTCCAGTGTGCCGGAATTCATCCCGCCTTGGAAAGGATCTCCTTTCCCTCTCGAGCTGTCAGGCTGATGGGCTACGCCCTTGCTACGGCCGATCTGCTGGCCCAAATGGCCGACCCCCGATATCTCCATAAGCTCCCTTTTCTCTTCGAGGAGTTCCGCGAGGCCTATGAATTCGAAGGAGACGAGAGGCTCACCGCCTTGGAGATCCAACCCTTGAAAAGCGTCCAGGAGCTCATGGCCCGGACCCCCGCTTTCTTCCATGAAATGGTGCTGACCCGCTTGGCCCGAATGGGAAATCTCCATCATCTGCTCAAAGCTCCTCACTCCGGATCCCATCCTTACCTCCGCAGCATTGAGGCCCACCTTGAAAGAATCCGCGCCTTGGTAGGAGAGAGCTCGAGCGAAGTCTTCCGTGGAAAAACCTAACAGAGGGGCCTCCTTGCGTCAACCGACCCTGATGATATCGTGCGCATGCCCTTGAAGGANGGAACAAGGGGCGGATGCCGAATTGCGGCCTCAGGACTTGACCCCACGACGGCAAGGCCTTAGAAAAAAGAAAGACGTCGATGGCCCATAGTGCGGGGAGGTTCGAGATGCCTATCTACGAGTTTTACTGCACGGACTGCAATACCATCTTCAACTTTTATTCCAGTAGGGTGAATACGGACAAACGCCCTCGATGCCCTCGTTGCAAGGATCGCCTCCTGGATCGTCTCTTGTCCCCTTTTGTGACGCTCCGACGCACCAAAGGACGAGACGATGACACGGATGAAGGAGATCTCCCCTTTCCCGATCTAGACGAAGATCGTCTGGAGCGGGCCATGACCGCACTCGCTCAAGAGGCCGAACACCTGGACGAGGACGATCCTCGCCAAGCGGCACAGTTGATGCGGAAGCTGTCCGATATGACGGGTCTGCAGCTTGGCCCCGCCATGCAGGAGGCCTTGGACCGAATGGAGGCAGGGGAGGACCCCGAACAGATTGAGGAAGAGTTGGGAGATCAGTTGGAAGAAGAGGACCCCTTCTCCCCTTCTTCCCCCTCCCGTAAAGGGCCAAGGACACGACGGAGACCGCCCAAGAGGGACGACACCCTCTATTTTCTTTGAACCTCTATGTGGAGGAAGGGTGGCCACCTCCTCCCGTCTGTGAAGCAGAGAAAAAGGATTCTGTTTTAAAGGGGGACAAGATTAGCCGTCCAAGAGGGGGGTATGGAATGTCCTAGGTGCGGATTCCGCCAACCCGAGGATCTCTATTGTGCCCGCTGCGGTGTATCAATCCGTAAGGCCCTTCGACGCAGATACGTCCGCTGGACCATGGGGCTTTTGGCCGCAGCGAGCCTCTTCATCTGGGGGACCCTCACGTTCGTGGCCTGGCTCGACCGAACCAGCAAACCTCCCTCCCAGCTCCACCTTTCCTCCAACAGGCCGAAGGCCCCCACTGAGCAGGGACCCAAGCAGCCCCTAGCGGAGCGCCCTAGCCCACGGCCAAAGAAAAAGGCCACAAAGTCCGTCTCCTCCCCCTCCCTGCATCCACAGGAGACTCCATCCCGGGATCTCCAGGCAAAACCTTCTCCCTCCATCCCCCCAGCCTCAACGGAACCTATGGCCAAACCGAAAACCCCCCGGCCTTCCGAGCCGGACCCCGAGGAGCAACTCCGACGCTGGGCCGCCCTGGAGTGGTTCGACCAAGGACAAGCCCTCTCCGACAACTCCGAGGAGGAACTGGGGTTTTATCGACGGGCACTGGAGGTCTTCCCTGGCTTCGCCCCAGCCGCCTATTTTATGGGGGTGATCTATCTGGAGTGGGGAGATCGAGAGACCGCCTTGCGGGCTTTCCGGCGCTTCCTGAGGTACGCCACCCCCGAGGAACTGCAACGCTATCCGCTCCCCGAGACCATTACCCCGGAGGAACTGGAAAACGTTCCATCCCCGCCCCAATAATCCCCCAAATCGTGCCTATAACTTCAAGCCTGCACTGCGGCCTTTTTCGATTCCTTGTCGGGCTTTTGGACAGAAGATGCTCCCTTCTGCCTCCTCGCTTGCCGAAAGACAAGGGGGATCAGCTCTTCCATACGCCGGACGAACTTAAAGGACATCTCTTTTCTGATCTTTTCGGGGACCTCCTCCAGGTCCTTTCGGTTTTTCTCCGGGAGGATCACGGTGTAAATCCCAGCCCGATGGGCGGCCAAGACCTTCTCTTTGATCCCTCCCACTGGGAGGACCATCCCTCGGAGGGTGATCTCGCCGGTCATTGCCACATCCGGCCGCACTGGCCGACCCGTCAAGAGGGAGACGAGGGCCACGAAAATGGTCACGCCCGCCGAGGGACCGTCTTTGGGGATCGCCCCTTCGGGGACGTGCACGTGGATATCGTGTTTCTCGAAAAACTCCGGATCGACCCCCAACTCTTGGGCCTTGCTTCGGATAAAGCTCAATGCCGCCTGAGCGGACTCCTTCATCACATCCCCGAGTTGGCCGGTCAGAATGAGGGACTTTTTTCCGGGCATCTTGGTTGCTTCCACGAATAGGATGTCCCCGCCCGCCGGGGTCCACGCCAGTCCTGTGGCCACACCGGTCTGTGCCGTGCGCTCGGCCACCTCGGAGAAGAACTTGACCGGCCCCAGGTAGGTATGAAGCATGGAAGGCTTGACCGTCACCCGTTCTTCTTTGCCCGAGGCCACCTGGCTTGCCACAGCCCTGCAGATGGCCGCGATCTCCCTCTCCAGGTTCCGGAGTCCGGCCTCCCGGGTATAGTCTCGAACGATCTTCTGGATGGTCTTGGAGGGGATGGAGAGGTGCTTGGATGTGATCCCATGGGCCTCTAACTGGCGTGGGATCAAGTACTTCTTGGCGATCATCACTTTTTCCTCCAGGGTGTAGCCCGGAAGATCCAGCACCTCCATCCTGTCCCTCAATGGGGAGGGAATGGTCTCCAGGACATTGGCAGTGGTGATGAACATGACTCGAGACAGATCGAAGGGCACCTCCAGGTAGTGATCGGAGAAGGAATGGTTCTGCTCTGGATCCAAGACTTCCAGGAGGGCCGAGGAGGGATCCCCCCGAAAGTCCATGCCCAACTTGTCCACTTCATCCAGCATGAAGACGGGATTGTTGGATCCAGCCTTGCGCAGACCCTGGATGATTCGTCCCGGAAGGGCGCCTACATAGGTCCTTCGGTGGCCACGGATCTCGGCCTCGTCCCGTACCCCCCCTAGGCTTAAACGGACGAACTTCCTCCCCAGGGCCCTAGCAATGGAGCGTCCCAAGGAGGTCTTTCCGGTCCCCGGCGGACCCACAAAGCAGAGGATGGGACCCTTGGCATCGGGCTTGAGCTTTCTCACAGCCAGATATTCTAGGATGCGCTTCTTGACTTTCTCCAGATCGTAGTGGTCTTGGTCGAGAATCCTGCGGGCACGGTCTATGTCGAGGTTGTCCTGGGTGGAGATGGACCAGGGAAGATCCAAAATCCAGTCTAGATAGGTCCGGGAGACCGTATATTCTGCTGCTGCAGGGGGCATCTTGGCCAGACGATCCAGCTCCCGCTCGGCCACGGCCTTGGCCTCTTCGGGGAGGTTGGCCTTTTCGATCCGCTCGCGCAGCTCCTGTATCTCCGCCGTCCTCTCATCCGTCTCTCCCAGTTCCCTCTGGATGGCCTTGAGCTGCTCCCGCAGATAGTATTCCNTCTGGACCTTCTCCATCTGGTCTTTGACTTCCGATTGAATCTTGCTTCCGAGCTCCAGGATCTGCACCTGCTGACTGAGAAGCTTAAGGACCTTCTCCAGGCGAGCCCTGACGTCCAGAGTCTCCAGAATCTCCTGTTTCTCGGGTGTCTTGACGTTNAGATTGGCCGCCACCAAGTCGGCCAGGCTCCCCGCATCCTCCACATTGTGGACCACCACGGCCAGCTCCTGGGGCAGATGGGGGGACATCTCCATATACTTCTTGAAAAGACCCTTGATGTTGACGGATAGAGCTTGGACCTCCATCCCCTCGGCGTTTCGGTCATTAAGGCGTTCGATCCTCGCGCGGAAATAGGGCTCCCTCTGGGTAAACTCCACGATACGCATTCGAGCAAGCCCTTGGATGAGCAGACGCTGGGTTCCGTCGGGCATCTTCAGCATCTTTTGGATAAGCACCACAAGGCCCACCCGGAAGAGATCCTCAGGGGCGACCTCCTCCTTTCGAAGCTCCCGGATCCCCGCAAGCCCGATGATCCGATCCCCCACGATGGCCTCGTCCACCAGTTTGACGAATCTCTCCTCCGCCACCATCATGGGAACGAGCATCTTGGGGAAAATCACCATGTCCCGGATGGGGAGGATGGAGACCTCCTCCGGGATCGCCAGTTCCTCTTCTGCTCTAGGCGGGACGTGTGGGGTCATCTCTTCCTGCGCCATCTTCCTCCTCCACCTGGCAAACGGCTTCCGTGGTCAGGGCTGAAACTATATGATATGAAAGGAGGACCGGTATCAGGCCTCCTGGACCTGGATCGACCGATCCCTCGGCGGCGCCTTGGGGATTCGTACCAGGAGGAATCCATCCCGGTACGTGGCCTGTACCTCATCCAAGGAGATGGGGACGCTAATGCGGATCTTACGTTCGAAAGGGCCGAAGTCGATCTCCATCTGGTGGATGCGGCGCTGGACCTCCTGAAGGGGATTCGAACGGCGACCCGCGATCCTCAGGACGTTCTGATCCAGAGTGACCTCAATCTCCTCCCGCCGAAGGCCCCCCATCTCCACCAAAACGAGGAATTCCTCCGAGGTCTCGTACACATCGGTCGGTGGAAGCCAGCGGGCCCCCCTTCTCGGGAAGAAGGTCCTGCTAAGCTGGCACATCTCCTCCAACATCTGCTCTACCGTATCCCTCATCTCACCCGCGCCTTTACCCAAACGGATCTCTATGATCTCCATGGCCTCACTCTCCCGGCCGGCTCCCCTCCGCATTCTCTCTACCGGATCCGGAAGCCGCCTCTGCCAGCTCATTACCTCCGAGGAGGCGACATCCCCTCCTCACAAGAGGTCTCCGCCTCGATAAAACCCTCCCCTGCGGACCCTTGCCCAGACCCTGAGAGAGGGTCATTCCGAGCCTTACTCTTCGAAGGCGACCCGGTTTCTCCCCCCCTCCTTGGCCCTGTACATGGCCCGATCNACCCGGCGTAGGACCTGATCCGTGGACTCCCCTGCCCGGACGGAGCTGATCCCCAGGCTAACGGTAAGCCGGATCGATGCATGGGGGGGAATCAGGATCTCCATGGCCTCGATGTCGGATCGAATCCGCTCCGCGATCTCTCCCGCTGTGCTAAGATCCGTCCAGGGGAGCAAAATGAGGAATTCCTCCCCTCCGTATCGGACCACCAGATCCTGTTCGCGCACGCCATGTTTCAGGTACACGGCCACCTGACGGAGCACCTCGTCTCCTGCTTTGTGACCGTAGCGATCGTTGAGCCGTTTGAAGTAATCAATGTCGATCATGATTAGAGAAAGAGGGCGGTTCTGCCTCTGGGTTATCTCCGCCAGGTGCTCCAGCTCGCGGAAGAATCGCCTTCTATTGGCCAGCCCGGTAAGGGGATCCGTATTGGATTGAGCCTCGATCTCCCGATAGGAGTGGTAAACTAGGTAAGAGGAGGCGATCCCCCCCACGAATGTGGAGAAGAGAGCGGTCTCCTCGCTCCGAAAGGCCTGGGGATCAAGGTTAAAGAGCCCTCCTACCCCTTGCACCCCTCGAGCCCCGTCCAGAGGGATGGGAAGGAGCAGATGCGAGGCGATCCCCCCGGAAAGGGCTCGAGGAATCCAGGGCCGTTCCCTGATGGAATACTGAAGCCTCGTTGGAGTGACCTGGATTCCCAAGTGAAGCAGCGCGCCGATGATCCGTTCCTGCATCTCCCGGAGGAAGATCTCCAGGGGCTCCTCGGAGGTATAGAGAGTAAGGCGCTTCAGCTCACCCTCTTCCACAAGCCCCAAAGCGAACCCATGGAAGGCCATGGCCCTGGCGAAACGCTCCACGATTCGATCCAGGACCTGATCGAAATCGAGAAGCAGGGGCACTGTCTGGCTTAGATCCTGAAAAAAGGCGGCTGTGCGTTGACTGAGGTGAACTTCGGTGTCTTCTCGAGGGAGAATCGTCATCTGGAGGGCTTCCCGGGCGCCGAAGAGGACCGGTCTTGCCTGAACATCTACTCGGACCATCCCTCCATCTCCCTGGCAAAGCTCCAAGCCTTCGATGGAGCCGCCCCCTCGTGAGGGGATGCCCACCTCCCCAAGGCCCTTCTCCTCCAACCCGACTTGACGGAGGAGGGTCGACAGGTGGCGCCCCAAGAGGTCTTCCCTGCTCCACTGAAATCGCCGCTCTAAGGCCGGATTGGCTTCCAGGATCTCGTGGGTATGGGCGTCCACCAGGATGATGGGATCCCGGCATTCCCAAAGCATCTCCCACCACTGCCGATGGAGACGAACGAGGGGGTCAGCTTCGGGAGAGGGAATCGGTTCTCGCCCCCTGGCGGCTCCACGTGCCCCTTCCGAGACTCCGACATCCCTGTCAACCATCGACTCCCTCCGGGTCGTCCTTTGAGGCAGCCCGACCTTGTCTCGGGATTCCCCTCAAAGCCTTCCTACCCTCTGCAGCTCCCGGCGTAAGAGCTCCCGGTTTTCCGGCTTGAGGGGAGTGAGCGGGAGACGCAGNGGCCCGGCCGGAAGACCCATCATATTCATGGCCTCTTTGACGGGAACAGGATTCGTCTCGATGAAGAGGGCCCGAACCAGGGGCAGGGTCCGGTAATGGATCTCTCGGGCCTGGTCCACCTCTCCCTTTAACAATAGGTGGACCATCTCCGTGTATTCCCTCCCTATGACGTTTCCCACGGCACAGATGACCCCATGTCCACCCAAGCACATGAGGGAGAAGGTCAGGGCGTCCTCTCCGGAAAGGACATAGAAGGGTTTTTCCCGATGACGCGTGGCCTCGATCACCCGCATGGTCTGGGTCAGGTCCCCGCAAGCGTCCTTGACCCCCACGATATTGTCCACGTGGGACAACTCAATGATGGTCTCCGGTTCGATGTTGCGGCCCGTCCTTCCAGGGATGTTGTACAGGATGATGGGGAGGCGTGTGGCCTCGGCCACAGCCCGGAAGTGGGCCAACAAGCCTTGGTGGGTAGGCTTGTTGTAGTAGGGACAGACTTGAAGGGTGGCGTCCGCACCCACTTCCTCGGCGTGACGCGTCATCTCGATGGCCTCGCGGGTGCTGTTGGATCCAGTCCCCGCGATGACCGGGACCCTCCCCCGGGTCTCCTCCACCACGATCTCGATGACCCGTCCATGCTCTTTGTGAGAGAGGGTAGGGGATTCCCCTGTGGTCCCGCAGGGGACCAGACCGTCGACCTTTTCCTCCTCAATAAGATGGTTGACGAGTCTGCGAAGGCCCTCCTCGTCGATCCGTCCGTCTCCCAAGAATGGGGTCACCAATGGAACGTAACATCCCCGAAACTCCATTCCCTCGCCTCCTTTCAAGCTAGGGGGCCCGCCTCATCCTCGTGGAGGCTCGTCGAGCCGTCCCCCCTCGGGTAGTTCCCTCGTCCACTATAGGGGAAGGAGAAGACACTGACAAGCGGGTGCCACTTCGGGTCCCGAATTTCATCTCAAAGAGGAGAGCTTCGGGGGAAGGGGACTCCGGCACTGAACCATCCTCCTCGTCTCTCCTGCCCCTCCAGCGAAACACGAAAATTCCCCTCCTCAGCCGGGCAAGCCAACCCGCCAAGGCCTTGGGCCTCCTCTTCATGGACGGTGCATCTCCCCTCGACGTGGACGGTCCGGAGAAGCGGGGGCTTCAGGGGGCAGCCCTTCGGGGGCTCGACGGAGATATCCTCCCAGGTCCCCTCGAACCCAACGCCCTGCCTCTCGGGTCCACTGAAGGACATAGGGGGCCAGCTTGGAGTCTCGGATGAACCCGCTGCCGGGGGAGAGGAACGCTATGAGGACCATGACCAGTCCCCCCCCCAGAAAGACCCCCTGAAGGACCCCGAAGATGAACCCAGCCACCCGATCCACCCAGCGCATATGCAGAATCTCAAGGCTCCCTCGGGCCATCCTACCTACCCAGAGGATGAGAAGGCAGGCGGCGATGAATACGAGTATCCATCCGATAACAGTTGCCGCCCATGGGGTGGGTGTCCAGGGTCTCACCCAACCGGCGACCACAGGGTAGAAACGCCCCGCAATCAAGAACCCCCCCACAAAACCCAGGAAAAAGAAAAGACCTCGGATTAACCCTCTCCAGGTCCGGTAGAGGATGCTCACGCCTAAAATGCCCACGAGGATCAGATCCAAGGGGTTCATAGGTATGGTTATACTTTCCAAATGAGCTCAAGTCAAAGGAAAGAGGAGACGGAAATGGAAGATTTCTTAAGGAATCGAGAGATTGTCAGGGTTGAGGACTATCTTGGTAAAATGTGGAAAAGTTATTCAACCATTCAACATTAAATATATTTTCTGCCATCCTCATAAGTATCGGTTCTCTCGAAGGTCGCTACAAGGCCCAAGCGATATCAACTGCTTCGACTCCACCTCCTCGACCCTCTATCTCCCCCTGCGAATCCCTTCGGATTCCCCGAAACCCCGTTTGACTTCCCTGAGCCCAATGCAAGATACTCTCCCACATCGGGCACGGCGAACTCTTCTCCAAACTTTCTTGCAGAGATCCTTCGGTTCGAGGGAAGGGATGGTTGCGTCCCGGGAAGAAGGTATGGATCGGGTGTGGCGTGCGGTCAAGGAGTCCATCCAGAAGACCATGAGCCCGGAGGCCTTTCAGCGATGGATCCGCCCCCTTCGTTTTGTTGGCTACAGGGACAAGACTCTCATCATCGGATGCCCCAGCTCATTCTTCAAGGAGTGGGTAGAGAGCCATCATGGTCATCGTCTCCAGGAGGTCCTGGACACGAACTTTGGAAAGGGATTCCGACTCCAGTATCATGTGGTAAAAGGGGAAGAAGACCCCAGCAGGAGCGAAACCACCGGGCAGATGAACTTTGCCCACCTGAGTTCGTCACCCCTTTGGCGCTCGGGCCTCAACGGAAACTACACTTTCGAGCGGTTTGTGGTCGGTCCTTGCAATGAGTTCGCCTATACGGCCTCTCTGGAGGTGGCCCGAACACCCCAGACCAGGTACAACCCCCTTCTCCTTCTCGCCGATGTAGGGCTGGGAAAGAGCCACCTCTCCTCGGCCATCGGCAACCACATCCTCACGCATGAGCGGGGAAAACGAGTCTATTACACCACCGCTGAGGAGTTCGTCAATGAGATGGTCCACTTCTTGAAAAACCGGCGCTTCGAGGCCTTCAAGGAGAAGTTCCGTCATCAATGCGATGTCCTTGTGTTGGACGGTGTGCAGTTCCTCAGCGGGAAGACGCGGACCCAAAGCGAACTGGCCCACACCTTCGACGCACTATTCTACTCCAAGAAGAGGATCGTCTTGACAAGCAACCTCCATCCTCGGGATATCCCCGAGATGGACGAGGCCCTCTCCTCTAGGCTCTCCAGCGGTCTGACAGTGGACATCAAGCCCCCGGACTTCTCCACCCGATGCCGAATCCTTACCCACAAAGCCCGAATGGAGGGGCTGAATCTGCCCCCAGAAGTGGCAGAATACATCGCCGAGCGAATCACAGGGAACGTGCGCCACCTGGAGAGCGTCCTCATCCACCTCATCGCCAAGTCCTCTCTCCTGCACCGGCCCCTGGACCTCCATCTGGCCGAGGAGGTTGTGGCGGCCCTTCATCCAGAACTGACACAACCCCGAAGACCCACCATCGAGGAGATCCAGGAGTGCGTATGCAGGTACTTCCACCTGAGCCGAGAGACTCTCGTGTCACGCTCTCGGAAGAAATCGGTCTATTACCCCAGACAATTGGCCATGTACCTCTGCCGCCAGCACACTGAGGCCACCCTCAAGGTCATCGGAAAGGCATTCAACCGAGATCATGCCTCGGTCATCCACTCCCTGGCCGTCATCCAGAGAAAGTTCAAGCAAGATACCACCACTCGGAACCACATCACCTTCCTGGAAAGTCGAATCCTCTCAGGGAATCCCGCCCACAAATGGGAAAGAGACAACGGTCGATCACGACGAAAAGGGGCCATGAGCTGACTCTGAGTGCCCTTTCTCGAAGGCCTTTGCCTACCCGATTACTTTTGTTAGAATAGCTAAATCGTTTTTGAAACCAATGTAGTGGGCACATGGGCTGGGCTCCTTCTCGTTGCCCCCTTGAGGAAGGGCCTCGATGCCCGATGGTCCAACTCTCCTGTGGAGGTCTTCGGATGGGCAGGCGTGTGGTCATCACAGGACTGGGGATCCTGAGTCCCTTGGGGATCGGGACTCAGGCCTCGTGGGAGGCCTGCAAGGCTGGTCGCTCCGGCATTCGACGGATCACCAAATTCGATCCTTCCCCGTTCCGCACTCAGATCGCGGGAGAGGTGGAAGACTTCGACCGCTCCCCTTATGTGGATTCCAAGGAACGGAAACGTTACGACGATTTCTGTCAGTACGCCTTGGTCGTCAGCAAGATGGCCCTGGAGGATGCGGGCTTGGAGCTCGAAGAGAAAGTGCGCGAAAGGATCGGGGTCATCATCGGGACGGGATTCGGGGGGTTGAGCACCTTTGAGAAATACTTCCGTATTTATCTCAATAGCGGCCCCAAAAGGCTTTCTCCTTTCTTCGTCCCCATGATGATCGCCAACATGGCCCCGGGGATTGTGGCCCTCCGTTACGGCCTACGGGGTCCCAACACCTGCACGGTGACGGCCTGTGCAGCCAGCTCCCACGCCATCGGAGACGCCTTCAAGATCATTCAGAGGGGCCAGGCAGACGTCATGCTCGCAGGAGGGACCGAGGCCTCGCTCCTCGGAGTGACCCTCGGGGGGTTCGACGCCATGAAGGCGACCACGGCTCGAAACGACGACCCTGCTCGGGCCTCTCGCCCTTTTGACAAGGACCGGGACGGCTTCGTCCCTGCCGAGGGGGCGGCCATGTTGATCCTGGAGGAGTTGGAGTTCGCACGTCGAAGGGGGGCTTCCATCTACGCGGAGATCATCGGCTACGGATTGAGCAACGACGCCTACCACTTCACGGCCCCCGACCCAGAAGGCCGCGGAGCCGTCCTCTGCATGAAGATGGCCCTGGAAGACGCCGGCATCTCCCCCAGCGAGGTGGACTACATAAATGCCCACGGGACCTCAACTCCCCTCAACGACCAGATCGAGACCAAGGCCATCAAGGAACTCTTCGGAGATCACGCCTACCGATTGGCTGTCAGTTCAACCAAGTCCATGACGGGGCACCTCCTCGGGGCCGCTGGTGCTCTGGAGGCGAGCTTCACGTGCCTAACCCTTCGGGACGGGATCATCCCCCCAACCATCAACTACGAGACGCCCGATCCCCAATGCGACCTGGACTATGTTCCCAATCAGGCCCGCCAAGCCGAGGTCCGCATCGCCATGTCCAACTCGTTCGGCTTCGGAGGGACCAATGCCTGCCTGGTCTTTAGGAGGTATGACAGGGTCTAATTCGGGAAGGGTTCCTGCCTAAGGGACCCTCGGTGAGCATAGCCCCAAGTCCAAGGTCCGCCCCCTCATCCCCCGTCCGTCTGAGGATAGGCGGTATTGGCGTAGAGGTATTCCATCTTTTCTTTGTGCGCCAGCTCCTCTCGGGCCAGCTTTCGAAGGAGCTCTTTCACTTCGCCCTCGGGATGGAGGCGGGCTAGGTTTTCATAGAACTCGCACGCCTCTTTTTCCTTCTCCGCTGCCCAAAGAAAGGCCTCTTCCGCTTTCCACTGGGGGTTCCAATGAGGGGTCCCCAAGGTCTCCACAAGGCGAGCGTCAACGGGGTCCTTTCCTCCCAGGGCCCCTCCATGACCCCCCCTGCCTTCCTTATAGTCTTTCAAGAGGGCCTTATGGCGAGCCTCCTCCTCGGCCAAAAAGAGGAGGGTGTCTCGGGTGGCGGCATCGTGCACTTTTTCTGCAAGAGATCCATAGAACTCTTGTGAGGCATTCTCCTGGGAGATGGCCATCTCCAGGGCCCGCTCCAATGTCATGATACCCATGACCGCCTCCTTCCCCGGCGTCCTCGCAGGGAGGAGCCCTAAGGCAAGGATAAGCCCTCCCTCTGGTCCCCGCTCCGGAGCCGCTTACGAACGGGGGTCCTTGGGCCTTCGATCCTCCACCCGGACCGCGGCCGTCTTTTCCTCCGAGCCTCCTGTCTTTTTGAGCCCCCCAGGACAGACCAGATCCACCTCTCGAGGGGCCAAACCCGTGGCTTGGCGAACGGCCTCCTTCATCTTCCGGGCCAGGGCCTTTCTGGCCTCGTCTTTCCGAAGGTAGGAGCGGTCCTTGAGCTCTACCCGAAGGATAAAGTAGTCTCCTCCCTTTCGGTCCCGATCCACCACAATGCGGAACTGGGAGCCAGCCTCCTCAAAGGCCAACAGGGTCTCCTCCACCTGACTGGGATATAGGAGGATCCCCTCGATGGCCACGGCGTCCTCGGTTCGACCAATAATAGGAGCCAGACGGGGGTGCGATCGTCCGCAATCGCAAGGTCTCCAGGTGATGGCGGAGAGATCCCCGCTCCGGTATCGGATCAGGGGGGTCCCCTCCCACACCAGAGAGGTCCAGACCAACTCCCCTTCCTCCTCGTCGGGAACCGGATCCCCTGTTCGGGGATCGATGCACTCGCACAGGAAGGCGTCGGCCCAGGTATGCATGCCGAAACTTCTGTCCCTTACCTGACATTCACAGCCCATCCCTGGCCCCAAAAGTTCGTTCATCCCATAGTGATCGTAGGCCTTAAGTCCCAGGGTCTCCTGGATACGCTCGCGCGTGGCCCGGCTCCAGGGCTCCGACCCGAGAAGGGCTACCCGGCAGGAGGCCTTCTCCTGAAGCGGGATCTTGCGTCGCTCCACGTAATTGGCCAGATTGAGGGCCATGGAGGAACTGCCGCAGATCCCGGTGACCCTGGCCTCAACCAGGAGGTCAACGAGCCGCTCAAGGGAGAGGGGGCCGGAGGGAATACTCACCATCCCCAGCTTGAGAGCCCCGTAGTGCAGGCCGAAGCCTCGGGTGGTCATCCCCATGGGGTAGGTATTGAGCAGGACATCCCCGGGTCGAAGGCCGATCATCCAGAGGGAACGGGCGTTGAGGTCGGCCCAGTAATCGATGTCCTGCTGGGTGGCAGCCACAAGCATGGGTCTGCGACGTTGTCTCCCGGAGGTGGAGTGGATCTCTCGAATCCGATCCGTGGGGGCGCAGATGAGCCCTGAGGGAGGAATCCGACGAAGCCGCTCTCGATCCAGAAGCGGCACCTTTCGGACATCCTCTAAAGAGCGGATCTCCTCTGGTTCAACCCCTTCCTTGCGGTAGAGCTCGGCATAGAAGGAGCATTCCTCCATGGCCCGCCGGATCATCCGGCGGAATCTATCCAGCTGGATCTCCCTCAGACGTTCCGCAGGTAGGGTCTCCAGGTCCGGCTGGAAATAGGGTCGATCGTTCACTGACATCTCTTCTCTTCGGTCCCTTCCGGGGAGGCTCGGGCCTAGGGACGCTCCAGTCGGACGGCGCAGACTTTGTATCCCGGGATCTTGGCCACTGGATCCAAGTGCCCATGCGTGAGGCGGTTCACCGCCGCCTCTGCATAATGGAAGGGAACGAAAATGGTCCCTTCCACTGCCCGATCCGTGATATGAGCCCTGGCCTCGATCCGCCCCCGTCGGGATATCACGCGGATGTAGTCGCCCTCCTCGATGCCGTATCGAGCGGCATCGTCAGGGGAGATCTCAACCAGGCATTCGGGGGCCCGCTCCACCAGACCGGGGGATCTCCGCGTCATGGTCCCAGTGTGCCAGTGATAGAGGATCCTCCCCGTAGAGAGATAGAGGGGGAAGGCCTCATCCGGGACCTCAGGGGGAGGCTGGTATTCGATAGCGTGGAAAAGCCCCCTTCCACGCGTGAACCGATCCTTATGGAGGAAGGGAGTTCCCGGATGATCCGGCGTGGGGCAGGGCCACTGAAGGCCCACCCTCTCGATGCGTTCGTAGCGGATGCCCCCGTAACTGGGGGTCACGGATGCAATCTCCTCCATGATCTGCCGGGGATGGTCGTACGCCATGGGATAGCCCATGGCGGAGGCTAAGTCGCATAGGATCTTCCAGTCGGGACGCGCCTCCCCTGGTGGCTCCACGGCCTTCCTCACCCTTTGGACCCGACGCTCGGTATTGGTGAAGGTCCCTTCCTTCTCGGCGAAGGAGGCGCCGGGGAGAACCACATGGGCCAGCTGTGAGGTCTCGGTCATGAAGATGTCCTGGACCACCAGGAAGTCCAGCTGGCGCATGGCCTTCTCCAAGTGGTTCAGGTCTGGATCGGAGAGCATGGGATTCTCACCGAGGATGAACATCCCCCTGATCTCCCCCCGGTCAGCCCCTTCCATGATCTCCATGAGAGTCCGACCTGGGGTCTCCGGCAGTTCCTGGACCCCCCATGCTTCGGCCATCCGCTTCCGCACCTCGGGGTCTCCCACGGGTTGGTAACCGGAGAAGACGTTGGGCAGGGCCCCCATATCGCACGCCCCTTGCACGTTGTTCTGGCCCCGAAGTGGGTTGACCCCCGCGTGGGGGATCCCTACGTTGCCGCAGAGCATGGCCAAATTTGCCAAGGACTTGACATTGTCTGTGCCTCGGGTGTGCTGGGTTATCCCCATGGCGTAGAGGATGGCGGCAGCGGGAGCCCGCGCGTAGATACGCGCGGCCACCTTCAGGTCCTCGCTGGGAATTCCGGTGATCTTCTCCACTCGCTGAGGGGTGTAGGACTCCACGACCCGACGGAGATCTTCGAACCCCTCCGTTCGCTGACGGATGTAGTCCTCGTCGTGGAGCCCCTCCTCTAGGATCACATGCATAAGCCCGTTGATCCAGGCCACATCCGTCCCCGGTTTGGGTCGAAGCCAAATATCCGCGAAGGAGACCAGATCGATGCGCCGTGGGTCCACCACGATCAGACTGGCTCCACGCTGGCGGACGGCCCGTTTTACGTGATTCGCAATGACCGGATGCATCTCCGTGGTATTGGATCCGGTCACCAGGATGCAATCGGCCCGTTCGACCTCGGCGATGGAGTTCGTCATGGCTCCACTGCCGAACGCGGCGGCAAGACCTGCCACCGTAGAGCTGTGTCAAAGCCGCGCACAGTGATCGATGTTATTGGTCCCCAGGACACTCCGTGTGAATTTCTGGAGCAGGTAGTTCTCCTCGTTGGTGCACCGAGCCGATGAAAGGACGGCCAGGGCCTGGGGGCCATGCTTCGCCTTGATCTCTCCCAGCCGCTTCGCCACCAACCCTATGGCCTCCTCCCATGAGGCCTCGCGAAACTCTCCGTCCTCCCGGATCAAGGGTTTGGTCAGCCGATCCGGATGGTGGATGAAGTCGTAGCCGAAGCGACCCTTGACGCAGAGGCTCCCGTAGTTGGGGGGACCGTGGCGGTAGTCCGAAGTCACTTTAATCACACGACCGTCGACCACGTTCAGATCGAGCTGGCAACCCGTCCCGCAGTAAACGCAAGTGGTGCGCACCTTGCGGATCACCCAAGGCCTTCCTCTGAACTTGGCCTGGGTCTCGGTGAGGGCGCCCGTGGGGCAGACCGAGACGCACTCCCCGCAGAAGACGCAGTTGGACTCTCCATAGGGAAGGTCCCATGCGGTGACGATCTTGGCCCGTTTCCCCCGATAGCCGTAATCGATGACCTCGTTGACCTGGACCTCGTTGCAGGCCCTCACGCATCGACCGCACAGAATACACCTGTTGAGGTCGCGCTCGATCATGGCATTGGAGGTGTCCTTGGGATATCCGGGAGGCTCCGCCGAATACTCCAACTCCTCCACCCCCAGTTCATAGGCCAATTGTTGAAGCTCGCATCGACCATTGGCCTGGCAGGTGAGGCAGTTGTGATCCCCACTGGCCAGGAGCAACTGGGCGACCAGCCTTCGGGCCCTGAGGACCCTCTCCGTCCGCGTGTGTACCACCATCCCTTCGGCCACCGGTGTGGCGCAGGAGGCCACCAGCGCCGGTCTGCCCTCCACCTCCACCACACAAGCCCGGCAGGCTCCGGATATGGGCAACTTTGGGTGATAGCACAGCGTGGGAATGGCAATGTGTGCCTGTCTGGCGGCCATGAGGATGGTGTTTCCGGCCGCTGTGATCACCTCTTTTCCGTCAATGGTCAGCCTCACGCGTTCCATACGTGTTCTCCCCCTGGAGCTTCCTCGAACTTGGCCGTCCTTGGGTTACTTCCGAAGGACCGCCGAGAACTTTTTGGGACAGACCTCGAAGCAGGTCCCGCACTTGATGCACTTCTCCTGAAGGATCCGATGGACCACCTTCGGAGCCCCCTCGATGGCCTCCACAGGGCACTTCTTGCGGCAGATTCCGCAGGCCTTGCACTTCTCCGGATCGATCTCATAGGTCACCAGTTCGGGGCAGACACCGGCCGGACATCGCTTCTCTCGGACGTGAGCCTCGATCTCCTCCCGGAAGTACCTCAACACGCTGAGGACCGGATTGGGGGCCGTCTGACCTAGACCGCAGAGGGAGGCGTCCTTGACCGATAAGGCCAAGGACTCCAGACGATCGATGTCCTCCTCCCGGGCCTTCCCCTTGCAGATCCGATCCAAAAGCTCGTGCATTCGCTGCAGCCCCTCCCGGCAGGGGGTACACTTTCCGCAGGATTCACTCTTGGTGAAGGTGAGAAAGTACTTGGCCACATCGGCCATGCAGGTCGTCTCATCCATAACGACCACGCCTCCGGAGCCCATGATGGAGCCCGCCTTGGCCAACTCCTGGTAATCCACGGGAAGATCCAGCAGCGACTCAGGGAGCACCCCTCCCGAGGGACCGCCCGTCTGGACCGCCTTGAAGGCACGGTCGTTGAGGATCCCACCGCCGATGTCGAAGATGATCTCCCTCAGGGTGATCCCCATGGGGACCTCGATGAGCCCCGAGTGTTTTACCTTGCCCGTGATGCAGAACACCTTCGTCCCTTTGCTGTTTTCGGTTCCGAACTGACTGTACCAGGGCGCCCCCCGGAGCAGGATGACCGGTACATTGGCGTAGGTCTCCACATTGTTGATGTTGGTGGGCTTCCCCCAAAGACCAGACTGAGCGGGGAAGGGAGGCCTGGGGCGGGGCATGCCCCGCTTCCCTTCAATGGAGGCCAGAAGGGCCGTCTCCTCACCGCAGACGAAGGCACCGGCCCCCATCTTGATCTTGAGATCGAAGGAGAAGTCGGTCCCCAGGATCTGCTCTCCGATCAGGCCGTATGATCGGGCTTGCTCGATGGCACGCTGGAGCCTGCGGACAGCCAAGGGATATTCGGCCCTCACATAGATGTATCCTTCTTTCGCCCCAATGGCGTATCCGGCGATGAGCATCCCTTCGAGAACTGAATGGGGATCGCCCTCCAGTACGCTGCGGTCCATGAAGGCCCCGGGGTCGCCCTCATCGGCATTGCATACGATATATTTCAGATCCCCCTCGGCCTGACGGGTAAAACGCCACTTCATCCCTGTGGGAAATCCCGCCCCCCCGCGTCCCCGAAGCCCTGAGGCGAGCACGGTCTCGATGACCTCCTCCGGGGTCATCTCCAAGAGGGCCTTGGCTAACGCGAAGTACCCGTCCGTGGCGATGTAATGGTCGATCTCCTCCGGATCGATACTGCCGCACTTTCGAAGCACGATCTTGCGCTGTTTGGCATTGTAGGGGAGCTCGCTGAAAAGGGGAATCCCCTCCAGCGGGGGGACCCCGTCGGGCATCTGTGCGAGGACCCAATCCCGAACCACCTCCCCCTTCAGGAGGTGCTCCTCAACCACTTTGGGGACCCGATCAGCTGTGAGATGACGATAAGTGATCCGGGGCATCCCGGGTTGCAGGATATCCACCAATGGCTCGTCGAAGCACATCCCGATACAGCCGGTCTGAAATACCTCACCGCGGATCCCCTGCTCGTGAAGGGCCTCCCGAAAGGCCTCCAGGGTGTCTCGGGCGCCCGAGGCGATCCCACACGTGTTCATCCCCACCACAATCTTGACCCGGTCCTCCCCAGACTGGTCCAATTTCNGGGTCCGGTCCCTGATCCTCTTGAGATCTTCCAGGGTCTTCACCTCTCCTCCTCCACGGTGCTCATGGAGCTCCGCCTCGGGGAACGGAGCATCATTCGTACTGATCCAGGATCTCCTTGACCTTCTCAGGGGTGAGTTTCCCGTAGGCCGTCTCGTCAATGATGAGGGCTGGTGCTAGGCTGCAGCAGCCGATGCAATAGACCTTCTCCAGGGTAAACCGCCCGTCCGCAGTGGTTCCCCCTTCCTCAACTTGGAGGTGTCTCATCATCTCTTCCAGGATCTTCCCTCCCCCCCGAACATGACAGGCCGTCCCTTGACAGGAGAGCACGGTATGCCGGCCACGAGGTGTGAAGGAAAACTGGGCGTAGAAGGTGGCCACGCCGAAGACCCTGGCTGGGGGGATGCCGAGATCCGAGGCGATCCTGCCCATGACCTCCCGGGGCAGGTACCCGAAGATCTCCTGGGCCTTCTGCAGCACAGGGATCAAGGCGCCTGGCTGGCCCTTGTAGGTCGAGATTGCCTCCTCCAAGGCTTTACGCTGTTTGGACGTCCAATCTGTTCGCTGTTGCATCATCCACTGCACCTCCCAGAGGAGTTCGACGAATCGAGGGAAAGATAACCCGAAGTCTTTCCCAAGACAAGGTCGAGGCGAGGACGATGAAAGCGTTCTCCCGGAGCCAAGGCCCGAAGCTCTGGGGCAGAGGACTCTCGCATTGTGGAGTTCTCATGGGTCCGGAGTGGAGGAGAGGAGACGGTGAATCATCCCGTCGAGGATCTGAACCAGATCCGGCTTGCGAAGATAGGGAGGCTGGGATTCCATATCGGCCTCGATGATCTCCTCTGCGTAAGGGATCCAGGCCAGGATCTCGAAGCCCGCCATCTCCTCCCGCAGGAAGGCCTCGTCCTTGGGGCCTCGAATTTTGTTCCCGATGACACCTACGCGCGTCAGACCGATATCCCCCGCCAGTTTACGGATGGTCTTGGCTGTCTCAATACTCCTCCTGCCCGGCTCCACAACCACCAACAGGCGGTCCACGGCTTGGGCCGTACCCCGGCCCAGATGCTCGATGCCGGCCTCCATGTCCAGGATAACCACCTCGTCCCGTTGGAGGAGGAGATGAGTCACCANGGCCTTGAGCATTGCGTTCTCCGGGCAGTAACAGCCGCTGCCGCCCGTCTTAAAGGCCCCCATGACCATCATACGGATACNGGGCTCGACCTGCCGGCAGAATCGATCAGGGATGTCGTCCACGCGGGGATTAAGGGTGAAGAGCCCTCCGGTCTGGCCGGGTCGCGCCCCGGTCCTCTCGGCGATGAGATCCTCCATCTTGACGATGGGGATGATCTGCCCGGCGTCGTGCAGGCCGAAGGCGGCGGCCAGGGTGGCGTTGGGGTCCGCGTCGATGGCAAGCACCTGATATCCACGCGCGGCGAATGCCTTGGCCAACGTGACGGCCACGGTCGTCTTCCCCACTCCACCTTTTCCGCCGATGGCCAACTTCATTCCCTCACCTCGTCGGGCCCCACCGCTGATTCGCCTCCCTCCAACAGCCCTTCCGTCTCATCCAAAAAGAAAAGCCCCGGCACTCCAAGCTATACAGAAGGCCTCCCCTGGAGCTGTCACATCCCCGCTGCAGAGAGGATCTCGGGCACCAAGTGCTCGCGGCCGATGGCCATGATGTGGACCCCGTCGCAGATCTTCTCCTCGCGCAGTTGCCGGATCATGCGTCCTGCGATCTCGATCCCCTTCTCCAGGGCCTTCCCCTTGGGGGCGGAGGCCATCTCGTCGATGAGCTCCTGGGGCACAAAAATGCCAGGGACATTGGCGTTCATGAACCGAGCCATCCCCGCCGAGGCCAGAAGGACGATTCCGGCTAGGATCTTCACCTCGAACTTCCGGGCATACTCCATGAACTTCTTGAAATTGTCCAAATCGTATATAGCCTGGGTCTGAATGAACTCGGCACCCGCCTTGATCTTCTTCTCGAACTTCATCAACTGGGGTTCAATGGGATCGGCCTCCGGAGTGACGATGGCTCCCGCACAGAACTTGGGAGCTCCCTTGAGTTCGTTGCCCGCAAAATCCCGTCCTTCCTCCAGTTGCCGGACTAACTTCAGGAGCAACACGGAGTCCAGGTCGAAGACAGGCTTGGCCTCCCTGTGGTCTCCCACTGTGATGTAGTCCCCGGTGAGGCACAGGACGTTGTCGATCCCCAGAACGTAGGCCCCCAGCAGATCCGACTGAAGGGCCAGGCGGTTGCGGTCGCGGCATGTCATCTGGAGGATGGGCTCTCCGCCAGCCTCCTTGATGAGCTTGCAGACCGGAAGGGACCCGATGCGCATCACCGAACTCTGGTTATCGGTGACGTTGAGGGCGTCCACTTTGTCCTTGAGAAGATCTATGTGGTGAAGCATCTCCTCGATGTCCACCCCCTTGGGGGGACCGATCTCCGCCGTCACCACGAACTCTTTTGTCTTCAGGGATTCACGAAAGGGCACGGGCATCGCTACGCCTCCTCTTTCTCCTCATAGGCACGGTGAACGATCTTGGACGGGGTGGTCTGGACCCTGTAATCCTTGGCCGGATGGATCTCCCGAATGGCGTCCAGCCGTCCCTGGGTCTTGAGGCGTTGGTAGATGAGGGTCCATGCGCAGTCCTTGTCCTTGTCCACCTCGCATTTGCCGTGATTCGTTCCCCCGCATGGGCCGTTGACCAACCCCTTGGGACAGATGGTGATGGGGCAGATACCCCCGGTCTCGGCCAGCAGACAATTGGCGCAGGCCCGGCACTTCTCGCTCCAGACCCCCTCCCCCTCGGCCACACCGATGAAGGTGGTGTTGAGCGCGGGCACTATCACCCGGTCCTCGAAGAGTTCGGCGGTCATCTGCACCCCGGCCCCGCAGGCCATGGAGATGACCACGTCATACTGGGGAATCTTCTCCTTGACGGTCTCGAAGTACTCTCGATCGCACTGGCGCTGAATGGTCTCCTCGTCCACCTGGACCTTCTTCCCCTCTTTCTCGAAGGCCATGCGCAGCTGCGAGGCAAGCAGTTGCACCTCCTTCTCACCCCCGGCCATACAGACCGAGACACAGGTCCCACATCCCATGACGAGGATCTTCTCGCACCCATTGACATAGGACTTGATCTCTTCGAAGGGTTTCCGTGTTCCGACGATCATGGCACCTTCTCCATCACGCCCGGATCTTGAGGGGTTCTAAGGATCAAGCGGCATCCTCGTTGCCCACGTCCCTCTTCAGGGGCGAGGGTCCCATCTCCAGGGCCCTTCGGGTCATCTCCTCCACGGCCTGAGCGAAGGCCGGGGCCTGGGAGGAGCTCATGTTGAACATCTCCAATCTCTCGGGCTCGATGCCCACCTCTTTCAGCAACTCCTTGGTGTACCGAACCCAGCGCTTTGCTCTCTTATTTCCCTCCAGGAAATGGCACTCTCCCTCCAGTCACCCGGCGACGAAGACCGCATCGGCCCCCGCTTCAAAGGCCTTCATCAAGTGGATGGGCTCCACCTTGCCTGTACAAAGCAGCTTCACCATCCGGACAGTAGGAGGGTACTGCAGGCGCATGGAGCCTGCCAGGTCTGCGGCGGAGTAGGCGCAATAGGTGCAGCAGAACGCGACGATCTTGGGGTCATAGGCCATGGCTGCTCTCCTCTCTCTCCTCATGGAATTCTGGACGAATCGACACACCCCTCCGGAATCGGAGATCTCCCTCTTCCCTCCCCGAGGTCTACTCCTGCAACGCGGCCACCTTGGCCAGGATTTCCTCGTCCGTGTAGTTGGCTAGGTGAATGGCCTTCCTGGGGCACGCCGAGGTGCAGATCCCGCAACCCTGGCAGGCGGCGGGCTCGATCTCGGCCACTCCCTCCTCGCCGATTTGGGGCACATGATAGGGGCAGGCCCGAACACAGGTGAGGCAGGCCACACAACGCTCCCCTTCCACCCAGGCCTTCTCTCCGGGTAGATAGAGGCGTTCCTTGGACAGGATGGTCACGGCCCGAGAGGCCGCGGCTTCGGCTTGAGCGATGGTCTCCTTCAGGGGCTTCGGGCCGTGAGCCAAACCCGCAAGGAAGTTCCCCTCCGACGCGAAATCCACCGGCCGAAGCTTCATATGGGCCTCCATAAAGAAGCCGTCGGCGTTGAGGGGAAGCTTGAACTGTGTGCTGACGGGATGTGCCGTATCACCCACGATCCCTACGGCCAGGGCGAGAAGATCCGCTCGGATCTCCACTTCCTCTCCCAGGACGTGGTCCCGGACGAAAACCCTCAATCCGTCCGATCCCCGTTCCACCCGGGGTGGCTGGTCCTTCTCGAATCGGATGAAGAGGACCCCTTTCTCCCTGGCCTCCCGGTAGTTGTCCTCCAGGAGACCGTAGGTGCGGATGTCGCGGTAGAGGATGAAGATCTGCATATCGGGGTTGATCTCTTTGAGCCGCAGGGCGTTCTTGATGGAGCCCTGACAACAGATCCGACTGCAGTAGGGACGCTCCTCGTTCCGAGAGCCCACACATTGGATCATCACCACGGTGGTGAGGTCCCTCAAGGAGTGGTCGCCCTCGGCGATGCGCTCCTCCAACTCCAGGCTCGTCAGCACCCGCGGGTCCTCCCCGTAGAGATACTCCTGGGGTTCGTAGGGCTGGGCCCCTGTGGCCACCACGGTGACCCCGTGGCGGATCTCCTGCGGCTCGGAGCCGTTGGAGATGATGCGTGTGACGAAATTGCCCACGAATCCGGAGTGGTCCANCACCTCCGTCTGGAGGTGGACCTGGATCTTGGGGTGTTCCTGGACGCGTTTTCGAAGCTGATCCAAGTAGCCGAGGACGTCGTCGCCTTCGATGGTATAATGGATCCTTCGGGCGACGCCCCCCAGTTCCGAACTCTTCTCCACCAAGTGGACCGCGTAGCCCTGTTCGGCGATGTTGATGGCCGCATTCATCCCGGCCACGCCCCCCCCTATGACCAAGGCCGACTGCTCCACCGGAACCGTCAGTTGTTGCAAGGGACGGGCGTGGCGCACCTTGGCCACAGCCATACGCACGAGATCTTTGGCCTTCTCCGTGGCCTTGTCGGGCTCCTGTTGATGAACCCATGAGCCCTGGTCCCGGATATTGGCCATCTCAAAGAGGTAGGGATTGAGACCCGCCTGCCGGATGGTCTCGCGGAAGAGGGGCTCGTGGGTCCTGGGGCTGCAGGAGGCCACCACCACCCGGTTGAGTTTCTTCTCCCGGATCACCTCGATCATGCGCTGGATGTTGTCCTGGCTGCAGGTAAAGAGGTTCTCGTCCGAGAAAACCACCCCCGGCAACGTAGCGGCATATTCCTTGACCTCGGGAACACGGATGACACTGGCGATATTGATTCCGCAGTCGCAGACGAAGACCCCGATGCGGGGCTCCTCCTCGGAGACATCCAACTCTTCTGGATAGCTCCTCTCCTCGATCTCCGAGTAGCGAGCATCGGCCAGCAGGGCCTGAGCCCTAGCCGCCGCGGAGGAGGCCTGCATCACGGTCTCCGGGATGTCCTTGGGAGCCTCGAAGGCGCCGCAGACGAAGATCCCGGGCCGCGAGGTGGCTACTGGGGCGAAACGGTCCGTGGCACAGAAACGGTAGTGGTTGAGATCGACCCCGATCCGCTCGGCCAGTTCCGCCGCATCCGGCGATGGCTCCATGCCCACGGAGAGGACCACCATGTCGAAGATCTCCTCCCGGACCTCCCCTCCTTCGTCCACGTAGCGAAGAATCAGGGACTTGGTCTCCGGTTCCTCGACCACGGAGTGGATCCGGGATCGGACGAATCGGACCCCTTTCTCCTCTCGGGCCCGGTCGTAGTACTTCTCGAAGTCCTTCCCGAAGGTCCGCATGTCCATGAAGAAGATGGTGGTCTCCAACTCATCGCCCACGTGTTCCTTGGCGATGACGGCCTGCTTGATAGCATACATACAACAGACCGAGGAACAGTACCCGTGGTCCCCTTCGTTGATGTTGCGGGAGCCCGCGCATTGAATCCAGGCGATCCTCCCGGGCTCCTTGTGGTCGGAGAGGCGGATCAGATGACCCTGAAATGGACCGGAGGCGCTCAGGATCCGCTCGAACTCCTTGCTGGTGACCACGTTGGCGAACCGGCCGTAGCCGTACGTCTTCAGGATCTTGGGATCCACGGTCTGGAACCCTGGGGCCAAGATCACGGCACCGGCCTCCAGGGTGATCCGTTGTTCTACCATGAGATGGTTCACCGCCTCCGCCTGACAGGCCGCCACGCACTGGAAACACTCGCAACAGGCCCCACAGTTGAGGCACCGACCCGCCTCCCGTCGGGCCGCCTCCTCATCCACGGGGAGACGCACCTCGTCGAAGCCCTTGCGTCGCTCATCCGGAGGCAGGGTCGGCACGTGCAGGCGTGGGGCACTGGAGACGTCGGGGGGAATCTCAGTCCAACGATCTCCCATGGGTGGCTCCTCCTGCCAACCCTTGGGTAGCTCCTCCCCTTCCAGGTACTTGGCGATGTATCGGGCCGCCCGCTTCCCGGCCTCCACCGCCTCGATAACCGTAGCCGGGCCCGTGACCGCGTCNCCCCCCGCAAAGATACCCGGGACGTTGGTCTGGAGGGTCTCGGGNTCCACCACCAGGAGGTTCCACTTGGAGATGGCCAGCTGGTGTCCATCGCCGAGACAGGAAAAGTCGGGTTCCTGCCCGATGGCGGGGATGATGTGGTCCGCTTCGATGAAAAACTCCGATCCCTCAATGGGTATGGGCTTTCGCCTTCCGGTGGTATCCGGCTCCGAGAGTCGGGTCCGAATGCACTCGATCCCGGAGAGCCTTCCCCCCTCGTGGACGATCCGCTTGGGGGCCACAAGGAAGTGGATCTTGATCCCTTCCTGCTCCGCCTCCTCTACCTCCTCGGCCTCTGCCGGCATCTCGGCCCGGGACCGCCGATAGAGGATGCTCACTTCACTGGCCCCCAGCCTCAGGGCCACCCTCGCACCGTCCAAGGCGGAATGGCCTCCGCCGATGACCACCACCTTTCCCTCCAATCGCCGGAGCTCGCCCAGATGGACCTCCCGCAGGAAGGTGGTCACGTCCTTGACGCCCGACGCCTCCCCCTCCCCAGGGATCCCCATCTTGAGCCCCTTCCAGGCGCCCATGGCCAGGAAGACGGCGTCCGCCCCCCCCTCCTTGAGCTCCTCCAGGGTCAGATCCTTCCCGATGGTGACCCCGGTGTGGATCTCGATGCCGTAGCGCTTGAGGTTTTCGATCTCCGCGTCCAGAACGGCCCTGGGAAGCCGATGCTCGGGGATCCCGTAACGCATCATCCCGCCGGGCTCGGGCATGGATTCGTAGACCGACACCCTATAGCCCTCCAGTGCCAAGAAGTAGGCCGCGCTGAGCCCTGCAGGCCCCGAGCCGATGATGGCCACCTTCTTATCCTTGGGTTCGATCTCAGGGACCGGAAGCTCGCTTACGGGGGCGCGATCGGCAGCAACCCGCTTCAGTTCCCGAATGGAGATGGCCTCATCGACCTCCAGGCGACGGCAGCTCCTCTCGCATCGATGGGGGCATATCCGACCCAAGATCCCAGGGAAGGGAAGGTCCTGCATGATGATCTGGACGGCCTCCTTGTACTTCCCTTCCNTGACCAAGTTGACGTAGCCCTGGACGTTGATGTGGGCAGGACAGGCCATCCGGCAAGGGGCCAAATCCAGCTTCTCGATGGCATAGCCGCTGGGAATGGCCTGGGGATAGAGCTTGAAGGTGGCCTTGCGTTGGGACAAGGCTTCGTCATACTCGTTGGGCCGGACCACGGGGCAGACTTTGGCGCATTCCCCGCAAGCCGTGCACTTGCTCAGGTCGATGTACCGAGGGTGCTGGAGGACCTCGACCTTAAAGTCCCCCGGCTCTCCTTCGATCTTGGTCACCTCGGCGTCGGTCAAAAGACGAATATTAAGGTTTCTGCCTGCCTCCACCACCTTGGGAGAGAGGATGCACATGGCGCAGTCATTGGTGGGAAAGGTCTTGTCCAATTGGGACATGACCCCCCCGATGGCCGATCGCTTCTCCACCAGGTACACGAAAAAACCGCTTTCTGCCAGATCCAATGCGGCCTGAACGCCTCCGATTCCGCCACCTACGACCACCACGGATCCCTTCGACATCGGTCCCTTCTCCTACCAGAAAACGGATTTGGTCCCAAAAGGCCGGGACACATCGCTTGAACGGGGCTTGGGGGGAGGGATGACAATGTGGCTGGCTCTTTTCATTTTTCGGTTTTATTATAGCTAACGCCGACGCATCATTCAACCTTTATAGAATAGGAGAATTCTTGTCAAGAGGAGCGCAGCTGCATCCCGCTCCCTGGGCCGGGCCTTACAAAAGAGGCCCCATCGGCTCAGGCCGATGGGGCCTCTGCTACGGGCCAATAGGCGCTCGGGCCCTCTTGGGTTAGCTCCTCAGAAAGGCCTTCACGATGCGCTCCCACTGCGTCTTCTGGAGCTCCTGATAGAGGTCTTCCGCAGGGGCTCCTCCGTCTGCAGCCAGCCTCGTCTGATCCATCATGGAGATGAGCCTCTCCCGCTCCTCGCGAAGGAAGCCCTTGGCCGCCTCCCCGAAGTAGAGCCCTTTGAGGTTCTTGCGCAACTGAATGGGCTCCACGATAAAGAGCCATCCCTCCTCATAAGGGGACTCATGGATCAGCTCGGGGTGGTTGAAGATCCGCTCGTTTTGCCGGACCACGATTCCATCCACGGGGGAGAGGACTCCCGCTCCGTGGCCGTTTCTCCGAAGCCGCAATCCCACTTCCCCTTGCTTCACTTCCCCGCCCAGGTCCGGGAGNTCCACTCCTTGGACCCGCCCCAAGAGCCTTCGGGCGAAATCGTCGAGCCCCACCCGCACTCGGCCGCCATACTCAGGCCTAGCCCAAGTATGCCCCTCATGGTAGTAGAAATCCTCGGCCAGGACAAACCCACCCACCTCGATGCGGGAATGGACGGGAAGGACCTCGCTCTGGATCCGCTCCTGCATCATCTGGTCGAAGGCGCAGTTTCCACACTCGTAGGCATTGGCACAAATTTTGTGGCTCACCTCCCCCGTGAGCATGTACCTGCACTTCCTCCTCGATGCAGGGAGCCTCATCATCCGCTCCACCCAGGTCTCGTTGAAGGTCTCTGCGGCGGGCGCCATGGGCCTCGCCGGCGACTCCCTTTGCCTCTCCACTTTGGCCTGCATGGCATGGTCGTAAAGGCAGGTGGAGCAGTCATAGTTGTTGTCGCAAAGCTTGTAGGAGACCACCCCGGCCTCCATCCAGATGCACTTCTTCCTCCCGNGCGGAACGACCTTCATCGAAGCCCTCCGAGCCGTGGTTCCCATGGCCTATCCCTCCTTTTGTCCGATCTCTTCCTCTTCTATGGTTAATAGAAGCAAGAGATGTACCGGAAAGGAGATATATTTCTTCTATCGACAACTAATTGAAATAATTCTATTTTTTTAGAAGCTCCTCTCGTCGTTCTCCGCCTCAGGTCTCTCCGGTGCCGAAATATTCGGCATATCTTGATGAAAGAAACCGGAAGGAATGTCTAACCTGCCGGATATTATTTACTTTTTCAAGATTTGTGGGGATCTTTGACAGAGTGCCGAAGAAATTTACACCAGGGGAGACTTCATCTCTACTGGGACTTGAAGATAGCTTTCCCTCACCGAGGGAGCGGCANATCCGCCCTTGGCGGGAAAGGCTGGAGGCGAGGGGCACGGGGCGGAGTGCCATACCAATGTCAACCCGTGGCCGACTGCCTTGTAGCCGCTAGCTAGTCCCCTCTCTCTTTCTGTTTCCTCACCCTCCACTTGAAGAGCTCACCGCAGCTTGGGCAGAACTCCGGGCCCTTTTGATCTGTATGCTCGATATGGGTGGAGGAATACATCACGCAGCGGCGGTCCCGGCAATGGGTCAGCCCGAGGGCGTGACCCAACTCGTGAAGCGCGGTCTTCTCCATTCGTTCCAACAGGAGCGCATCCTGAGGAGGGGCGTCGTAGAACTCCGGGCGCAGCCGATGGAGGGAGATCAGGGCGCAGCGGCCTTCCACCTCCGCCAGTCCGAAGACGAACTTCAGTATGGGGACATAGAGATCCACGGAGGTCACGCCAAGAACCCACTCCCCCTTTTCCTTCGAACGCTGTTTCAGACAGTGGAGAATGGTTTTGGAGTCGTATTGGCGGCGGGTTTCGTTGTAGGCGTATCTCGGATTGTCCAGCTTGGTGGAGGAGACCCGGCACAGAAGACCGCAGCGGGCGGTGATCCGCCGGGCAAGCTGGTGAAGGAGAAGCCGATCCACGGGCCCGATGGGGCAGATCACAACGGATGCGATGGGCCCTTACCCCCGTTTGGCGATCCCGTAGCGTTTCATCTTATTGTAGAGGGTCTGCCTGTCGATCTCCAGGACACGAGCCGCCTGGCTGATATTCCACTGGGTCTCCTCCAGAATTCTCTCGATGTGCATCTTCTCCACGGCCCTCAGGGACTTGGGCATCTCCACCCCAGCCGCATCCCGGGGTGAAAATGGGAGGTCTTCGGGCGTGATCTCCCTCCCTTTTCCAATGACCATGGCCCGCTCGATGACGTTCTCCAGCTCTCGAACGTTTCCGGGCCAGTCGTACTCCATCAGGAGCTTCATGGCCGAAGGAGATACCCGAGCGGGTTCACGGTTCATCTCCAGGGAATACTTTCGGATGAAGGCCTCCACCAGAAGAGGAATGTCCTCCTTTCGATGCCGCAGGGGGGGCACGTGGATGGTGATCACGTTGAGTCGGTAGTAGAGGTCCTCGCGGAAGCGATTCTCTTGGATGGCTCGCTTCAGGTCCCGATTGGTGGCGGCCAGGATCCGCACGTCCACCTTGATGGTCTCCTGCCCGCCCAGCCGAGTGATCTCCTTCTCTTGGAGGACCCGCAAGAGATCCACTTGGGTCTTCAAGCTGATATCCCCGATCTCGTCCAGGAAGAGGGTCCCCCCGTGAGCTAGCTCGAACCTTCCACGTTTGGTTCGGTCCGCACCTGTGAAGGCCCCCTTCTCGTACCCGAACAGCTCGCTCTCCAGGATGGACTCGGGCAGGGCTCCGCAGCTGACCGCAATGAAAGGCATGTAGCAGCGCGGACTGTTGGCATGGATGGCCTTGGCCACCAGCTCCTTTCCAGTGCCGCTTTCTCCGGTGATCAGGACGGTGGAGTCCGTGGGGGCCACCCGCTGGATCAGATCGAAGACCTTCTGCATGGGCTCGCTTCGGCCGATGATCTCATCGAATTCGGCGCGCTCCTCCAGCTTCTGGCGCAGCAGCAGGTTCTCGAGGACCAGCTCTCTATGGGAGACGATCCTCTTGATCTCCATCTCCACCTCGTCGGGGTCGAAGGGCTTGAGCAAGTAATCGAAGGCTCCTTCCTTCATTGCCTGGACGGCCGTCTCTATGGTCCCGTACGCGGTCATCATGAGGATCTCCGCGTCGGTGTTAACATCCTCGTCCTTGAGCCGCCGGAGGGTCTCCAGGCCATCCATGCCGGGCATCTTAAGATCCAGGAGGATCACGTCCCAAGAACGCTCCTTGGCTAGGGCGATGGCCTCCTCTCCGCTGGCCGCAAGCCCCACCTCGTATCCGTCCTCGGTCAGCCAGTCCTTCAGGCTCTCCCTCATGGGCGCCTCATCGTCCACCACGAGGATCCGCGGCTTTCGGCTCATGTCTGCTCTCCCTGCCCAATCTCTCCCCGGCCTTGGGACGGGTCTTCCTCCTCCTGAGGTCTCCCGGCCACGGGCAAAAGGATGGTGAAAGTGCTGCCATGGCCCGGCGAGCTCTGAACCTCGATGGACCCTCCATGTCTCGTGACAATGCCGTAGACCACCGAGAGTCCCAGCCCCACGCCCTTGGCCTCCTCCTTGGTGGTAAAGAAGGGTTCGAAAATGCTGCCCAGATCCTTTTCCTGAATTCCGCACCCCGTATCCTGAACAGAGATCTGGATAAACCCTTCCTTCCTAGCCGGGCCGGCCTTGACGGTCAACGTGCCTCCTTTGGTCATCGCCTCGATGGCATTGATCATGAGGTTCAGGATGGCCTGCTGCATCTGCCGAAAATCGCACCGCACTTTCGGCAGCTCAGGGGCGATCTCCTTGACCAGGCTCATCTCCTTGATCTCCAAGTCATGGGCGATCAAGGAGACGGTCCTTTCGATGACCTCCTCGATGCTGTGATCCTCGTAGGTCCCTTGGGAGTGCCGCGAGAAGGCCAGGAGGTTCTTGACGATTTCCCCGCAGCGGGCCGTCTCCGATTCCATAGTGCCCAAGTAGCGGGCGATATCCGCCAACCGCTCGGTGGAGAAGCGGCCTCGGTCCACCAGTTTGCGCATCAGCTTGACGTAGGTAAGCACCACGGAGATGGGGTTGTTGATCTCATGGGCAATGGTGGCCGCCAGCTTCCCCAGAGAGGCCAACTTCTCGGTCCGGACGACCTGCTCCTGGGCCTCGGAGAGTTCTTGATAGGCTCGTTTGAGGTCCTCGTAGAGGTTGGCGTTCTCGATGGCCACGCCGATCTGGTTGCCGATGGCCGTCAGGAACTCTACAAAATCGGGGGAAAATCTGTACTCTGCGTGGCTCGAGACGCACATGACGCCCACGGCCTTCTCCTTGGAGAGGAGAGGAATATAGACAGAGGACTTGAGCCCCTCTTCGATGATGCAATCCACGTAGGGGTCGTCCGCACGCAGGTAGTTGTCCACCACCGTGGCCTTCCTGGTAAGGACCGTCTTTCCCAAGAGCCCGTCTCCGACCTTTCGGCGCTGGAAGTGTTCCTTATTGACGAAGCGCCCCGAAAGTCCTTTCCAGGCCACCAGGCGAAGGCACTCCTCCTTGGGATCGAGCATATAGATCCGGATACTGGCCGCCCCAAGGATCTCCAGGATCCGATCTATGGTCTGCCCCAAAACTTCATTTAGATGAAGGCTGCTGCTGACGGCAGTGGAGACAGTGCGGAGGATGTCGAGCCGTCTGTGGAGCTCATTGGCAGACCTGCCATCTCGACCGTCTCCAGAGACTTCCCGGATGAGGGCCAAAACGGCCCGGCTTCGGACCGGACCCCCTTTCACATACTCCGCGGAAAGGAGGGCATGGAAGGCCTCCCCTCCCTTGCGGACCATATGGACTGAGAGTTCACGGACCGTTCTTTCTCGGGTGAGGGCCTCCTCAAGGCGGTCGAGGTCCTCCCTCCGTTGGAACAGCAGACGGACGGACTCCAGGGCCAGAAGCTCCTCCTTCCCCCCATATTGAAAGAGTCGAACGGCCGCGGGGTTGACCTGAAGGATACGCCTTTGTCGGTCCCAGGCAATGATCGCCTCCCCGCTTAAGGAAAAAGCGACCCGGTAGAGCTCTTCAGCCCCCCCTCCGGGAAGAGGCCGCGACACAGCGGGCATGCTCTCCTCCTCCTTATGTGGAGAGAAGGGTATCCCCTCCTCCTGTCGGGGATGTCCAAAGGGTCTCCAGGTCACTTCCGCGAGATGAGCACCGCCGGAGCTAACGGGATTCCCTCGGGTTGCAGACGAACGGCAACCTCAACAACCCCCATGGATCATACATCAGTTGCCCCTTTCCGGAAAAGACCCTGAGATCGCATTACCGCGCCCTCCGGGGAGCACTTTCTTCCCAAGACAGGGGTTACCTTTACCCCGGGATCCAACGAAGAGGGCCCCCGTTCGGGGGCCCCATCGAAGTGAATCGACCCAGGATGCCCTCATACCTTCTGCCGCGATCCCACAATGCCCGAGCAGTAGAGGCGACCGCAGGTCTCGAAGAGGATGAAAGGAGTGGTCAGAAGCGGGATACCTTTGGATTGAGCCAAACGCACGGCCTCGGGCTGGGGACGCTTCCCTCGGACGAAGAGGATGGCCGCCAAGTCGACCATCTCGGCGGTCCTCACCACTTGGGCGTTGGTCAGGCCGGTTAGAAGGAGCGATCCCTCGGTGGCGAAGGCGAGCACATCGCTCATCAAATCGGATGCAAAGGCCTTCTCGATCTCCAGATCGAGCCTTTCCTCCCCCACAATGAGCTCCGCTTCCACCACCTCCATCAGATCTCTCAGCTTCATCCCGTTCCCATCGGCTCTCCTGGAGGGCTTTTCAGACTCCCTCTCCCTCCCCCGGCCCAATCCGCCCACAGGCCCTTCCGGGCGCATTACAGCTCGAGCCAGGAGTCGGAATAGAGGGTGTGCCCCAAGAGAACCCTTACTGTTTTGACGTAATCCTGCTCCTCCTTGCTCAGGGAGCCCATATCCACCTCTTGCCCGTCGACAACTTTGTTGACCAACTCCACGATGTCGGGACGCTCACCCTTGGCAATGGCCCGAAGCTTTTCATCGAAGGCATCCACGATGGCGCTCGTCATCCCATACTTCTGGATGATGATGAGATAGGTCTGATTCAGGATGGGTCGGAGATGATCCGGCGCGCCATTGGAGACGTTGGATAGTCCACATGTGGACTGGACCCCGGGCGCAAGGACTTCTGCGATCTCGCCCAACTGCTTCATAAACTCAATGCATTCCATGAGCTGCTGCTGCTGGACATTAACCGGCGTGAGGATGGGGTCCACGTAGATATCCTCCGGGGGGATCCCCGCTTCCACGGCCCGGGAGAGGATGTCTGTGGCGAACATGCTCCGCTCGCTAGCATCCCGTGGCATCCCCTCCGGCCCCCAAAGTAGCGCCACCATCCCCGCCTCGTACTTGGCGGCCATGGGGATTTGGACGTCCATCCTCTCCGGACGGCACATAATGGAGTTGATTACGGCCTTTCCCTTCTTAGGTTTGTAGGCCCTAAGGCCCGCCTCAATGGCCTCGATGTTGGTGGTGTCGAGATATAAAGGGGTATCTACCACCTCTTGGACTGTCTTGACCATCCACTCCATCAGTTCGGCCCCGCCCTTTCGAGCCGGTCCCAGATTGATGTCGATGAAATCCACCCCCGCTTCGGCCTCCTTCACGGCCAACTCCTGGATGGGCTTGGGGTCCCGATCCTTCATGGCCTGGCCGATCCGCTTGACCATCACATTGAGGTTCTCCCCGATAAGCAGCATGGATCTTTCCTCCTCTTGTGGGCGTCCAGGGTTCAGTCTGCAGCGGCCAGCACACCTCACCCCCGGTGGGCTTACACCGCCTCTGGGCTCCGATCACCCGCCACCACACTCCCTCCTATGGCCTGATGGTGACAGAGCCTTGTGCGCCGACCCCTCCTCTATGCCTTCCATTCCTTCAGATAGGCAGGAAGAGCCGCGGCCTCCCGCGGGCCGATCAAGACCTCCCAATCAACCAGCTCTTCCTCCAGGTCGCCGGCGATGGAGGCCGCATAGCCGGGGATGATGACCTTCTTGTGCGAGACCTTCTCTATGATCCCGCACTTCTTCATGAAGATACCGATGGCGTCTCCCACGAACTTCCCCGCAGCCCAAGCGGTAAGCACGGAGAGGCCCTCGGTGTCCATGATCAGCAGCCAAGTGGGCACGCGACTCGCCTCGATCTCGCCGGTAACGATGAAGTAAGTCAGCGAGAAATTGCTGGTGACGCACACGGGCGACTTCTCGTCCGGGTTGTTGATCTCGTAGATGCCCGGGGTGACCGTCATGGGACGTTGCGGATCCGTGTAGATATTGAGCCGCTCCACCAGCAACGGGAAGATACTCTCCGGCTGGAGATCGTCCAGGACGATGAGGCCCGCATATTTGGGGACCAACATGGCAGCCGCGGCTGTCTGCTCGGCCAAGGTCTCCCCCAAGGAATTGGCGAAGCAGATGGTGGGAAAGCCCAAGGCTCGGTTCTGTTCCAACAAGGCCGCACGCCGGATGGCCACCTGATCCTGGAACACACCTGGGAGGTCGCGGGCACCCGAGTCGATGACCAAATCTTTGAGCCCTGCCTCGGTCAGCTCGTTGGTGAGTTCCATAACCTCTTCCAGGTCCACGCCGCGCACGGCCAAAGGGCAACCCGTCTCTCCGGCAATGGCGCACATCTTGTCCGCATTGGCGTTGGTGGCCGCATAGAGGAGGGGGTGTTTGTCGGCGAGGGCCTTGGCCACCGGGGCCAGGACCTCGGGGGCCTCGCAGGCCAGAATCAGCGACAGGTCGCTGTTGTCCACCACAGTACGGGCCGCCTTCTCGAACGTGGTCGCATCCCCGGATTCACACTTGAGGAAGACGAGCTCCGGCCTGAGGTTTAACCCCACGCGTTCCCATTGGTATCCAGCCCACCGCTTGGCCTTCTCGGCGATATCCTCGTCCGTGTCGCGGATCACCCCTGCGAAGCCACAGGGATTGTAGAAGGTCTTCTCATGACGGAACAGAACCGTCTCGCCGCCGATCTTCACGGCCGTGTCCCCGTATCCCACGGTCAGGGGCCGGATGGGTGGAGCACTGGCTTCGGCCAACTGCTCCCTGGCCTCCTCCGAGACGTAGGGACAGGAATCCAACTCGGCCTTTCCAGCAGCTAGGTTCATGGCGAACGCCAGACATGTGGGCACACCGCATTCCCCGCAGTTTGTTTTGGGCAGCAGCTTGTAGATCTGAATTCCCGTCAAACCCATGACTCACTCCTTCGCCCAGGGATTCGTTGAAATCGGAACAGGGAAGGGGCGCCCCGGAAGGGCGCCCCTCATCTCCATCAGCCCATGATGGGCTCCATGCTCAGGGCAGGATGGTTCACCTTCTTGAGGAACTCCAATACCGAGGCCTCATCCGTCCCCACGGTCTCGTCGGCTATCTTGTCGATGAGGTCGGGCACACCCAGCTCCTCTCCCCTCTTCCGGAGGCCCTCCCGCAGTTCCTCCTTGAGGGCCTTGGGCATCCAGACCAACCTCAGCAGCCCCCCGTCACCTGCGAGAAACTTGCGCTGGATGATGTTGTACTTGGAGTGCCCAACGAAGCCCGGCGAGCTCACGCCGCCCCCTATGGTTCCAGCCAGTGTGGTGAACTTCATGCCGCAGGGAGTGTCCCCTGTGTAGTCTCGATGCACGGTCATGACCCCGTTGCAGCTGGGCAGCACCGCGGCGATACACTCACAGCAGCCGCAGGTGGTCATGGGGTCGTAGACAATGGAATAGAAGTTGTAGTGGTCGATCTTCTGGCGGCTCGCTTTGTACACGAACTCGTTCACCCCCTTCCACTGTCCCAGTTTGGGATCGAGGCATTCCCCCTTCTCCACGGGTTGATTTGGGCCGGTAGGGTTGATCTCGTAGCTGGCCTTGCAGTCAAACCAATTGTAGGCCCCGCAAAGGCCGGTGCGCTCCGGACTAATGACGCAGACGTGGCTGGGGGCAAAGGATTGGCACAGAGTGCAGGAATAGTAGATCTCCACGTCTTCGTCTCTCATTCCCTCGACTCGCTCGTCGCGCATCTTGTAGATGGCCCTCGCCTTCTCCGTGAACCTCTCCACATCCTCGGCATTGGTATAGAGGGTCACCTCCACTTTGTCCAGGATGGACCCGAAGTCCTTGTGGAACATATCGTGGATGATCTGGCCAATATGCTTCAAGGTGAATCCCTTGTCCACGGCGTTGGCTCCGAGGCGGATCCAAGCGATGTCCCTCTGGCCGATATGCATGACCCCCTGGGCGTAGTTGATCAGGTGGTGAATCTGACGCTCCAGGATGGGCTCGAAGTCCGGCTGCATCTTCCGGCCGGCCACCCGAACATAGATCCCCAGCGGGAGCCTCTCGCCCTTCTCGCAGTCCGGGATATCCTTTCCGATGACCGTGATCTTGCCGTCCTCGATCTCGTCCATATCGGCCATCTCCACCAGCTCGGTGGCCTGGCTTTTGCCTCCGCCCATCTCCACCACCAGATCGTCCTTCCGGATCCGCTCGCCCTCGAAGGCAGGACCATACGAGACCGGGATGTCCACCTTGGTCACCACGGTCTTGAGTCCACGCACCTCCACGGACTTCTGGACGATCTGGTCGTGGGGCACCTGGGCTACCACGTGCTCGTAGGTGCAGATCCCGGTAGGAAGGATCTCAGGGATGTCGGTGTCGGCGATGGTGGGGAAGCCCCAGTTTATGGCTCCCGCCGCATTGGCCGCCCACTCGGCATTGACTTCGCCCAGGGCGTTGACAAAGGCGAAGATGCGGTTCTTGTTGTAAAGGAGGATCTTCCGATAGTCTCCCGGTTTGATCCCGCCAAAGGCCATGGCTGCGCGGTTGGCGAAGCCCAGGGCGAAGACCGCTGCGCTGATGTCCGGACCGAACGGCACCAGACGGGTGTTCCATCCTACCTGGACCCCGGCCTCCACTAGCTGCTCGGCGAAGGTGGTCCCGGCCTGATTGGCGCACATAAACACGTAGAGGTTTCGCCTCTGGTACTCCTCAGCGATCATCTTGGCCGTCTCGGGGTCCGGGGCCGCCCCCACAATTGCAGCGAAGCCCGGTGCGGTACCGTCCACGAACTCCACCCCACGCTTTCGCATGATCACGTCATCGGCCGCCCCGAGCCAGAGCTTTCCGTTCTCCACGTCGCACTCCTCGCCGGGGTGGTAGAAGTCTGGGTCGTCCACATAACGGATGGCCTCTACTATCTCCTCCGCAAACAGTGCCGCCATCCCGGCATCGAGGGTCGGTCCCAGATAGGGCAGGTGGTAGCGGTTTTTCACGTGCGGAGGAAGCAGCTTCCTCGCGATCTCAAGGGGCTTTTTGGCGTCTCCCAGGGTCTTCACCGGAATACCCAGCAAGGAGTAGATAATGGGCAGGTAGTAGGCGGTATTGGGAAACTCCAGCTTCTGATCGGGGCCGTACTGTTCCAAGGCCCGTTTGTAAATCCCTTCGGCCTTGGAGACAATGTTGTAGGCCCCCTGTATCGCGGCGAATGCAACCAGCTTGGACATTGCTCGTCATCCCCCTTTCTAGAGAGGTTGTGCCGGATTTCGATCAGGCGACATCCAACGCTCTTCGGTCGGCCATATCGAAGAGCTTGCGCTCCCTTGCCTTGTCCAGACCCAGGGCCTTGCGCTTCTTGTCGATATGGGCGATGAGCTTCTTGGCATGCTCGTAAGGGTCGGGCTCCACGTCCCACATGCCGCCGTAGATCTGCTCCAGTTCCTTGAAGATATATTCGGCGAATCGAGGGGCCCCGCTTACGGGAAGTCCCACGCCGAAGACCGTGTACACGCCGCTGGCCACGAAGTAGTGGCCGATGCTGATGGCCTTCTCGCTCATCCACTCGGGGGCGCTACCGGCCGCTGGCAGATCGCTGATATCCTTTCCGAGACCGCCCGCCTTGACCACCTCGGTGGCGGCCATCAGGATTCGGCTGTTGTCCACGCAGGCCCCCATGTGGAGCACCGGTGGGATCCCTACGGTCTCGCAGACCTCTTCCAAGCCAGCTCCGCAATAGACCTTGGCCGACTCTGGGGTCAGAAGCCCCGCCTTGCCGCAGGCCATGGCGTTGCAACCTGTGGTCAGGACGATGACGTCATTCTTAAGCAGCTCCTTGACGACGATGAGGTGCGCCGAGTCATGCGTGGTACGGGCGTTGTTGCACCCCACCACTCCCGCGATTCCGCGGATGCGGCCGTTGATGATGTTATCGTTGAGGGGCACGTACGAGCCTCTGAAGGTCCCCCCCAAGTGGTATCGGATGGCCTCGTAGCTGAATCCGGCCACCATCATCTCCTTCTCCTTGGGGATCAGGATGGGGGACCTCCGATTGGGGAAGTTGTCCACGGCGAGCTTAACGATCTTCTTGGCATCCTCCAGGGCATGGTGCTCATCGAACTCGATGTGGATGGTCTCTCCGCTGTCCATCATGGCCCGGGGGTTGGTGGTGATGACTTTGGTGTGATAGCAGGTAGCCACATTGGCAATGTTCTCCATGATGCACTGCACGTCCACCACCATGGCATCCACCGCCCCTGTGACGATGGCCAACTCCTGCATCAGGTAGTTGCCCGCGATGGGCATGCCGTGGCGCACCAAAATCTCGTTGGCCGTGCAGCACATCCCGGCCAAGTTGATTCCCTTGGCCCCTTTGCTCTTGGCGTACTCGAGCATCTCGGGGTCCTGAGCCGCCACCACGATCATCTCCGAAAGGAGCGGTTCATGCCCATGGACGATGATGTTGACGTGGTCCTCCTTGAGCACCCCCAGGTTGATCTGCCCCTGGACCGGATAGGGGGTACCGAACAGGACGTCCTGCAGGTCCGTGGCGATCATGGAGCCAGCCCACCCGTCGGCCAGGGCCGCGCGGGTGCACTGCTTGATGAGGTTCCTGTAGTCCTGATCCACTCCCATGTGGGTGCGGTGCAGGATCTCCACGATCTCCCGGTCGATGCCCCGAGGGATCACGTCCAATTTCTTCCAGAGCTCGTATCGGGCCTCGGGGGCGCGTTTGGCATAGTAGATCTCGCCCTCCTGCTTACCCCACTCGGCCAGGGCCTTCTCGCCCACATCCTGGGCGATCTCGTAGATGTCCCGCTCGACTTCTTCCCCGTCCACCACCACGTGGGTGGGGACATCGAAATCCTTGGCGATCTCCAGGAGCTTCTCTCTATCCTTGATGGTGTAGTCCTCGGTCTCCCGACGCGCCGCGGCCAGGAAGACCTCGGCCACGCTTCGGCCGTGATCGCTGTGGGCCGCGGCCCCCGCTGCCACCATACGGGCGAAGTTGCGGGCCGCAATGGTCTCCGGAGTGGCCCCGCAGAGCCCCTTTCGGGTATCCTCGCCCTCGATTCCCTTCTTGGGAAGCGGCAACCGGCATGGTCCTTGGGCGCACATCTTGCAGCAGGTCCCCTGCTCTCCAATGTTGCAAGGCTTCATCACATTGGCCCGGTCGAAGATGGTCTCCACGCCTTCTTCCTGGGCCTTGGCCAGGACCTGCTGCGTTGCAGGATCCACGCTGGCCTCTTTGGGGTTGACCGATTTGGCCTTGGTCGGGGGGACCACTTTCACTTTCTGTGTTTCGGTCACCTTTTTCTCTTCCGACATGGGAGGTTCCTCCTGCCCGTTTTTTCCCCTTCACGGGGTTCCCCCTCTTATTGGTTCTGAGACGAACCGGGAGCCCCTCTTTGGGACCCCGTCCGCCCCCGCCCTTTTTATCCATGGAAGGGGCTCACATGGACCTCTTCTCTCCCAGAGCATAGCTAGCGCTGCTTCAGGATCCCATCGCCTCTGGCTCGCCATCGCTCCAGCTGGCGAAGGATGTAGATCCCATCGGGGCCAGCCGTTCCGGGATCAGGCCCCTTTCCGAACTGGACGTCTTTGCGCTCCATCTGCTGCTTTCGGGCTTCGAGCTCGGCCATACGTCTCTCCCTCTCCTCGCGGCGTTTCCGTCGAAGCTCCTCCAGCTCCTCCAGGGCCTTGGCCTTGGCCTCTTCTTTGGCCTTGCGCTCAGCCTCGGCCTTGGCCTTGGCTTCGGCCTCGGCACGCGCCTTGGCTTCCGCCTCCTCCCTGGCCTTGCGCTCAGCCTCCTCTCGAGCCCTTCGTTCCGCCTCTTCCTTGGCCCTCCGTTCCGCCTCCTCTCTGGCCTTGCGCTCAGCCTCGGCCTTGGCCGCGGCCTCGGCCTCGGCCTCAGCACGGGCTTCCTCCTCCTTGGCCTCGGCCTCAACGGCCGACTTGGCCTCGGCTACAGCCTCTACCTTGGGAGGAGCCGCTTCCACTTTGGGAGCCGCCTTGGCCGCCGCGGCCGCAGGCTTGGGGGCAGGCTTGGCCGCCGCCTTGGGAGCCGCTGCAGCCGCGATGGGCTTGGCCCGTTCCCTTTCCACCTTCACCCGTTCGGCTGCGGGTTGCCGCTCGGCCATGATCCTTTCGATGAACCCCCGCACCAGCCTCAGCGTCTCGGGGTGGCGTAGGATCAGGATATCCGAGCCTGCCATGAGGAGCCCTACGGCGGTGATGGTCTCCATGAGGACCCCGCGCATTCGATCGTCGCCCAGTTCGGGGGCCTCCTCGGAGGAGAGCTTGGCCTCCTTGGTCTTCCAGACCTCGTTGCCCACGTTGTTGATCATGGGAAGCGTCAGCTGATCGTCCTCTTGGACCAGGGCGGCCATGCGGATCCGCTCCATCACAGAGTAGGAATACTCCAGGCCGTAACCCAATCCTCCCGTGGTAGGATCAATGACGATCCTCTCGAATGGGACCCCTAAATTCCCCAAAAGGATGTTGAGCTGTTTGGCCAGGTTCACGTCGATGGGAGAGCTGGCGATCACCGAGTGGTCATAGGCCAAGGCCGCCGCCCCCACAGCCTTATGGTTGTCCTCCTCGACCGGGCCGAGCAGAAGGTTCTTCCCCTGATAATCCTCGGCGATGCGTTTGAGGACCTCGGCGTCCTTGGCCGCATTGGCCGTCCCCCAGACGATCACGGGAACGTCCACGGCCTCCAGGACCTTACCCACGGCCTCGCTCGCCTTCTCCGGAGGGGCATCGAGCCCGTTGGGGTCTGTGGACTTGAGTTGGACGGCGATGGCCTCGGCCCCGTATTGTTCCACGCACTTCTTGGCCCAGGCCCCGGGGTCATCCAGGACGTCCTCGAAGGGCTCCACACATATCTGGGGCCAGTCCTCAGGACGCATATCCCAGACTTCCATGGCAAGGAGAGGCCTGTTGGGCATCTCCCCTTCGAAAAGATGGAAATGATAACAGTTCTGTCCTCCGACCTCCCTAGCATGGGGGTCTTTGCCCAGCTTCACCCGCTGAATTGACCCGCTGTATTGGATCTTGGGAATTGCAAAGGCCAACTTCATCACCTCCTCGTCGTCTTCGTGGAGCCTCTATTTCATCCCCGACCCTAGCCCATCTCGAATGCGAGCACCTCCGTCTTCACAGCTTACAGATCTCCGGCCGCCTTCAGGGCCGCCTTGACCGTGTTTTTCATCAACATGGTGATGGTCATGGGGCCCACCCCTCCGGGCACCGGGGTGATGGCCGAGGCCTTCTCCACTACCTCGTCGAAGTCCACATCCCCCACGAGGATCCGCTTGCCTTCCGGTGTGCGGCCCACCTCATTGACGCCCACGTCGATGACCACGGCCCCTTCTTTGACCATGTCTCCCTTGATGTATTTGGGCACCCCAGCCGCCACGATCAGGATGTCGGCCCGGCGGGTGTGGAAGGCCACGTCTCTGGTCCGGGTGTGGACCACCGTCACTGTAGCGTTGGCCCCCGGGCCCTTTTGGATGAGCATGTTCGCGATGGGCTTGCCCACGATATTGGAGCGCCCCACCACCACCACCTCGGCCCCTTCGATCTGGGCACCACTTCGGACGAGCAACTCCTGGATCCCCGCCGGCGTGCAGGGGAGGAAGTCGGCCGTTCCGATCATCAGTTTGCCCACGTTGACCGGATGGAAGCCATCCACGTCCTTGTCCGGGTCGATGGCGTAGAGAATCTTCGTCTCATCGATGTGCTTGGGCAAGGGAAGCTGGACCAGGATGCCATGGATCTTGGGATCCTCGTTGTACTTCCGGATGAGATCCAGCAGGGCCTCCTCTGTGATGTCCGCAGGTCTGTCGTCCTGCACCGAGTAGAATCCCAGCTCGTGGGCCGTTTTCTGTTTGGCCCGCACGTAACTCTGGGATGCAGGGTTCTCCCCCACGAGGATCGTGACCAACCCGGGGACCAGACCCCGCTTCTCTTTCATCTCCTGGACTTGAAGTTTGAGCTCCTCCCGGATCTGTTTCGCCACCTCCGCACCCTTGATGAGTCTGGCAGCCACCGTCTCCTCCTTTCTCGTTGCTGGGATGGGTCCTAAAATAGTAAAAAAACAAAAAACATCAAAATCAGCAAATCGTCCTCAAGCCCAAATTGTAAGACAATTGAAAGGGCTTTTCAAGTTCCTCCATCCTCCTAGAAGCATCCCTCGTTGGATACGCAACACCGCGAAATCTTTTGATTTTATAAACGACCCCTCCTTTCATCTCAAATACTAAACAACCTTCTTATATTGCGGGATATTTTCCGGTCTTGGGCCCCCGAGGCGCGACTCAGGCGCTGGCCAGGACGCGCCCACTCACCCCGAAGAATTCGTCCAAGATCCCAAAGAGGGCCCTGAGAGCCGGGCTCTCCGGCGGCAGCTCCACAATGGGCCTCCCCTGAAGATCGAACTGCACGATATGCTCGTCTGCAGGGATGACTCCCCCCAGCTCCAAGCCGCGTCGTCGAATCTCCTCCTCGAGGATCGGATCCAGATCGGTCGTAGCAGATCGATTGACAAGGACCTTGAGACCCCCGATCTGGAGTTTGAGCTCGTTGGTCAGGTCCCGGATCCTCTCAGCCGTGAGGATCCCACGCTGGGTGGGATCCGTCACCACCAGCATGAGGTCCACATCCCGGGTGGTCAGCCTGCTTATGTGCTCCAAGCCGGCCTCATTGTCCATCACCACGTAGCGATAGTTCTTCAGGAGGATCTCCAGGTACTTGCTCANAAGCGAGTTGGCGTAACAATAGCAGCCCGCCCCCTCGGGACGCCCCATGACAATGAGGTCGAAGCCATCGCACTCCACCAGGGCCTCCTGGACCTTCATCTCCATGAAGATCTCCTTGGTCATCCCGGTGGGAACGCTCGTCTTCATCTCCTCCCGTGCCTCGCCGACTGTGCGGGTTACCTCCACGCCCAACATCTCGTTGAGGTTAGCGTTGGGGTCGGCATCCACCGCCAGCACCGGGGTCTTGTTCCGCTCCAACAGGTAGCGGATCAAGAGGGCGGCAACCGTGGTCTTTCCCGTCCCCCCTTTTCCGGCCAGGGCGATCTGAAAACTCATGTCCTCTTCATCTCCTTCAGACAGGTGATCCGTTTGATCACCCCGGGGAAGAAGTGTTCATGGGTATGGGGCAGGAAGAGAGCGGCCACGTAGTTATCCATGAATCGAGGACTTTCACTCAACTCGAAATTGGTCATCATTTTGGCCACCCGCTCGGCATCGTCGAGCATCTCGTTGGAGAGCGATATGAGCCTGGCCCCGAGAAGGGATCCGTTGCCGATAAAGTGAAATCGCTCCAGGGGAAGCTCGGGGAACAGACCGATGGTGATNGCGTTTTCAATGTCGATGTAGCTTCCGAAGGCCCCTGCGATGATCACCTGATCCAAGTCCGAAGGCCGCAGATCCACACTCTCCAAAAGGGTCAGGCACCCGGCGTACATGGCCGCCTTGGCGCGAATGAGGTTGTCGATGTCCGCTTCCGTAATGACGATGTCCTCCCCGATGGCGGTATCCTCGGCCCAGACCAGGACGAACTCCTGCCCGTCTTGGCCCTGACGGATGCGAGGGGTATCCAGGTCTGCGTTGAATTTTCCGTTCTGTCCGATGACGCAGCAGCTCAAAAGATCGGCGATGATGTTGATAAGCCCCGAGCCGCAGATCCCTCGGGGCTTGGCTCGGCCGATGGTCAGCACGATGGGCTCCAGGGTGTTGGGGTCCAATCGGAAGTCCTCAATGGCCCCCGTTGTGGCCCGCATCCCGTGCTTGAGCCCACCTCCCTCGAAGGCCGGACCCGCGGAGCAGGAGGCCGTTACCATCCAATCGGAGTTGCCCACTACGATCTCACCGTTGGTGCCGATGTCCATGTAGAGGGTAAGCTCCCTCCGCTGGAAAAACCCCGAGCCCAGCACCCCGGAGACGATGTCCCCTCCCACGTAACTCGCCACCGACGGGAAGGTGTAGAGGTGGACATGCTCTCCTACGTCCAACCCCAGATGGATGGCCCTCACGGGAGGTATGAAGTTGGCCGTGGGAACGTAAGGGGCCTCACGGATATACTTGGGGTCCAGTCCCAGGAGGATCTGGGTCATAGTGGTGTTGCCCGCCGCCGTAAGATGGGAGATGCTCTCCAGGGGGATCCCGGCCTTCTGAACCATTTCCCGGATGATCCCGTTTATGGTGGCCACCACGGCCTGTTGAAGCTCCTGGAGCCCTCCAGGACGTTGGGAGTAGACGATCCGGGTGATGACATCATCACCATAGCGGATCTGGCCGTTGTAATCCGATGCCTCGGCCAACACCTCCCCGCTGTTGAGGTCCAACAGCTGACCCCAGATGGTGGTGGTCCCTATGTCCAAGACCACCGAATGATGGGAGGAGGTGGTGTCGCCGGGCTCCACTTGGATCAACTTGGGCTTTCTCGGGCCGCGGAATTGGTAGTCCTCCAATGCGGGGGAGACTCGGGTGTTGACCAGGGTGGCCGTCACCTTCCAATCGGCCGCTCGAAGGAGGTGGGAGAGTTTTTTGATGACTCGGAAGTCCGCGGAGATGCTGTCGACCCCGTGGGTCTTCTTGAGCCCCATCAGCAGTCTCGAGAGGTCGCTTCGGTTGTCCTCCACGGTGGGCGGGGGCAGCTCCACGTAGAGCTTCCGCAAGGCCGGATTGAACAGCCAACCGGTGGCCAGTCCCTCCAGCTGCTGAACCCCCGACAGCCGGCCAGCCGCCTGCCCGTCCCGGGGCCGAGTCAGGGCCCCCCGCTCCAGCCTGGACTCGGGGGGGACCTCCACGGTGATGTCCTGAATCACCGTGCTCCTGCAGGCCTGCCGGATACCTTGAGCGTACTCCTCATCGCTCAGAGAGGGGGTGCGCTCCGTCTCCACTTGCCCTCGAATGACCTTGACCTTGCACTTTCCGCAGGCCCCGGCCCCCCCGCATGCCGCATTGAGAAAGACACCTGCGGCCATGGCGGCCCGGAGGAGGTTCTCCCCACGGTCCACCACGATCTCTACTCCCTCGGGCTCGAATCGGACATGGAGGCGCCTTTTCATCCAAGTCTCCCGAGAGGCAAGGGAAAGCGGTATTTCATAATCGGAAGGGGAAGGGGGTGATATTCAAGACCCAGCCTCGGATCTCGCACCCTACGTCCTCGTCTGCCTCCTTCACGAGGCCCCGTGTGTTTCCTGTCCTCTCCACTTCAATGGGGCCCACACTCCCTAAGCCTCACATAGGATACGGATCCCACCCTCGGATGGGGATCTTTAGGGGCGCGTTTGGAAGGGCTTCGGCGCCTTCATTAGAATACGTCAAATAGGTCGAAGGTGTCAATATGGGCGATCGACACCCGCGGAGCCTCACGGCCTCAGGAGATAGTGCTCACCATGTCAGTCGAAGCATATCATCGGACCTTCCTGTGGCCCCGCGAGGACTTGGTCGAACCACAGTAAAGACCTTATCTTCGGAACGTCCCGGCTATTCCCGCTTTCCCTCGGTGGAGGGCTTGACCGCACGGATCCTGGCCGCGGCCACATAGTTTTCCAACCCGTGGCCGGGGATCCATTGTCGGATGAACCCCCGGCTGGACTCATCGACCTCGATCCGGACCTCGTGGAATCCCACCTCGGTAAGCACTCGGTGGAATTCCTCCACCGAGATAGCCCCTGCGATGCAGGAGGCCCATAGGTTCGGGTCATCCCTGAGATCATCAGGCAGAGGAGCCGTGGCCACCACGTCGGAGATGGCCAGCCTTCCTCCAGGTCGCAGCACCCGGTAGGCCTCCCGGCAGACGGCCTCCTTGTCCGCAGATAGGTTGATAACACAATTGGATAGGATCACATCCACACTGCTGTCGGGCACGGGGAGGGCCTCGATCTCGCCCAGTCGGAAGGATACATTATGGAAGCCTCCTTTGGCGGCGTTTTCCCTGGCCTTGGCCACCATCTCCGGGGTCATATCCACCCCNATGACCATCCCTTCCGGTCCAACCTTGCGGGCGGCGAGGAAGCAATCGAAGCCAGCCCCCGCTCCCAAGTCCAGGACCACCTCACCGGACTTCAGCTCCGCGATGGCCGAGGGGTTGCCGCACCCGAGCCCGAGGTTCGCCCCCTCGGGCACCTGTTTCAGATCCTCCACGGAGTATCCCACAGCCGTCGAGAGGTCCCGAACAGAGGCAGGCGGCCCGCAGCAGACCTCCCCACCACACGTCGCCCCCCCAGCTGAAGTCCCTCCCCTGAGGACCGCATCCCGGTACCTCCGAAGGACGACTCTCCGGATCCCCTCCCCTCCTTCTCCTCCTCTCTTCTTCATGGTCCCCTCCTGAGTCCAGATAGATTAATCGATATTTCTGGAAATCTAGATATTTATGCCCCAAAATGAGGGCCCCCTCAAGGGGGCCCCTCTGGGGGGAGGACCACCCCCGCACAGCAGTCTCGCATCAGGAAGTCCAACACCCCCCGGATGGTCTCGTAGTCCACCCGGCAGATGAGCATCCGCCCCTGTCGACTTTGGGTAATGAGCCCGGCCGCCACCAGATGGGCGATGTGATGGGAGAGGGTGGACTGAGGGATCCCCAGATGGGCCTGAATCTGCTTGACCGGAAGTCCTTCCGGGCCAGCACGGACCAAGAGGCGGAAGGCCGCAAGCCGGACCGGATGCCCCAACTCCGAAAGACACTTGGCCGCCCGTTCAAGCTCCATGGTCCTATAATACAGTGGTGGATCGATCCGTGTCAACCAGATTTCTAGAAATATAGAATTATCCGAGCAACCATCGTCCCTTCCTCACTAACTGCCCATACCCTGCCCTTAGGGGCGAGGCCCCTCGATGGATGAAAATGACTACCGTCTCGTCTATCTGGTCTGTCTCGTCCATTTCGTTCGTTTCGTCTGTCTCCCACTTTTGCTCGACTCCAGCCTTTGGCAACTCCATGCTAATCCGCCTTACGCCGCCCCCGTCTGGTCTATCTGGTCCTTTTGGTCCGTTCCGTCTATTTCGTTTCTTAATCCTCGGCGAGGATCAATGCCTTTATTCGGGAGGGGCGACTAAAGTCGCCCCTCGTTTGGGAGGCTAAAGCCTCCCCTATTCAACCAAGACCAAACCAACGAAATGAGCGAAATAAACCCGATAGACGAGACAGACGAAACAGAGATCGACGATATGGACGAAATAAACGACAGACTATTTTCAACGTAAGTACGTAAACCTTTTTTTAAAAGAGGAGGAGAGGATTGATGGGTTTTGGAAGTAGCGGAACACCACCGCCTTTGGATGAAAGCGCTGTTCTCTTCCATACCTTGGTAGAGAACGCCCTGGCCGGGATCTATCTCTTCCAGGACGGGAGGATGATCTACGTCAACTCCAGGATGGAGGAGATCGTGGGGAGACCCGCTGAGGAAATCCTCAAAAGCGACATCTTTGAGTTCATCCACCCCGAGGACAGGGAGATGGCACGGGCCAAGGCAAGGAAACGTCTGCAGGGGATCATTCCTCCCGAGTCCTATCGCATCCGCATCCTTCATCCCGAGAAGGGAATCCGCTGGGTGCTCGTTTTGGCCGATCGGATAGACTATGGGGGAAAGCCCGCCATACTGGGCAACATCATGGACATCACCGAACAGGTAGAGGCCGATGAAAGGATAAAAAAATCGGAGGAGCTCTTCAGGACACTATTCGAGATGGCACCCGATCCCATCTTTCTGGTGGGGCCCTCGGGTGAATTCATCGATGGCAACAAGGCCGCCGAGAGGCTCACCGGCTACCGGAAGGAGAAATTGATCGGAAAGGACTTTTGGTCCGCAGGGCTTTTGCCGCCCGATCAGGCCAAAAAGGCTGTCTCCATCTGGGAAAAGATGAGGCGAGGGCAGGCTGTCAGGGCAGAGAGGCTCACACTTATCCAAAAGGATGGGAGTCGGGTGGAGGTGGAGATCCGGGGGTCACTGGCAAGGATGGACGATCGGGAGATCTTCATCGGGATCGCCCGTGATCTGACGGAGCGCAG